>Ga0209979_1001887_pt1 | contig 21476 bp, 17 predicted proteins | sample AnhtaG_FD_183114 | JGI IMG/M metagenome (GOLD analysis project Ga0209979, IMG submission 183114) | Deep subsurface microbial communities from Anholt, Denmark to uncover new lineages of life (NeLLi) - Anholt_01485 metaG (SPAdes) (version 2) | ecosystem: Environmental > Aquatic > Marine > Oceanic...
AAGATCTACAGCTCGAGATTGGTCTTTCGCAATGGGCTACACACATCGTAGTTCACTTGCGAAAATCATACGAAGAATCACAGAGAAATACCCTGAGATGCTTAAAATCTACGATAACAGGTTTCCTCGACTCTACGAAGCAATATAGTGTTCACTTAAGAAACGTAAGTTAATATATATTTTTGGACCTTTTTCACACATTTGATTTCGCACAAATTAGCTATTCAATTTTTTTATAAATATGAAGATCTATTAAAAGTGGTTGAAAAATGATAAGTAAGAGTGAAAATTGTAGAATAAAGTATTATCATGGAGGTATGATGTAGAATGACAAAATTTTCGATGGTTACTCACAAAACAAGCATGATTGGTTCAAGGACAAGAGTTGAAGATTCTTGTGAATCTGGATTATGCCCGATATGTATTGCGGATTGTCCTGTGTTCTGTGAGGTCTCGAAATCAGCGTTAAGAGGTCGAGAAGCGCTATATCCTCGAAGAGAATATTTTGGAAACTCAACAGCAGGAACACCAAAAGATTTTGGTTTATCCTATGGTGATTTCCAAATTCAATTTGAAGTGCGTGGCGCTCAAGGAATAGAACCTGATGAAGATAAGGTGATTTTTCCAAATGTGGACATGACGATGCATTGGGGTAATATATTACAAAAATTACCTATCGTGATTGCCGGACTTGGCAGCACCTATGTAGCTAAGCGGAATTGGAAAGGTTTAGCAATTGGTGCTGCTTTAGCAGGAGTAAGTCTTACAGTTGGAGAAAATGTAGTTGGTATGGATCCATTAGCTCAATTCGCAAATCATAGAGTTTATCCCAAAGTTACTGATACAGATGATATGAAATTCCGTGTCAACACCTATAGAGAGTTTTGGGACGGAAAGCATGGTGATATAATTGTCCAGAAAAATGTTGAAGACACGAGGCTCGGAGTATTCGATTATGTGATGTCAAAATTGGATATAGAATCACTTGAGTTGAAATTTGGTCAAGGAGCAAAAGCAATCGGAGGAGAAGTAAGGCTATCCTCTTTAGAAAGAGCACAATTGCTTCAACAACGAGGTTATTTAGTCTTTCCCGATCCCTCAGATCCAATGGTTATAGATCAATGGAACGCGGGGTTAATACCTGACTTTGAAAGGCATAGCAGAGTAGGATTGTCCACAACTGAAGATGTTTTAGAAGAAATAGATCAAATTCGCTCATCAGGAGCAAAAAATATATTTATCAAAACTGGAGCTTATCGTCCAGCGGCAACAGCTTGGCTATTAAGGTTAGCAGTGGAAGGAAAAGTAGATGGAATAACATTTGACGGTGCTGGAGGAGGAACAGGAATGAGTCCTGTGAGTATGATGAATGAAGGCTCAATTCCAACAGTTTATTTAGAAGCTCTTGTAGTTGGCTGTTTAGACATGATAAAAAAGAAGAACCCTAATGTTAATATTCCAACCGTGGCCATCGCGGGTGGAATTGCAAATGAGACACAGATGTTCAAAGCTCTTGCCATGGGTGCCCCCTATGTGAAATGTATAGCCATGGCAAGAGCCCCAATAACAGCTGCTATGAAATCTAAGTATATTGGTGAAACTATCTCAAAAGGTAAGGTCACACCAGCGATGTTGAAAACCTTAGGATTCCCCCAAGATAAGGATCCCTCGAGTTTAACCCTTAATGAAGCATTTGTAGAATATGATAAATTGACGCGGATTTACAAAGGAAAAGAAATTCCTCCCTCCGCAGTTGGAGTTTATACGTATTTTGAAAGTAAGCTCGGTATAGGTTTAAAACAATTATTAGCAGGGGTTAGAAAATTTAATTTGGACCTTTTAGATCGCCATGATATCGCTTATATTACTCAACGAGCTAAAGATGTGTGTGATAAATGGGATTTGCACGTTGAGTCTCAAGAGTCTCTTGATTTTGAATTAGTAAAGAACGAGATATATTCAGGAAACTACGAATAACTATTGAGAATAAAAAAAAATACCTTCATTTTATTTTACTATTTTTATTTTTTTTCTCGAAACTAATTTAATAAGGAGAAAAAAATAATAAAAAGCTTACTCTAATGTTTTTTCAAACTCGTTAACAAATTCTTCGATTTGTTTTATCCCAAGTTTCCAAAAGTCTGGTTTGGTTATGTCTAATCCAACAATATTGGCCAGTTCGACAGGGGATAGGCTTCCTCCAGCGCTTAATAATTTCTTAAATTTTGGCATAAAAGACTTACCTTCTTCCCTATACTTCCGATAGAGGGCGAACACAAAAAGTTGTGCGTAAACATAGGGATAATTGTAGAATCGAAAATTCGGGAAAAAGTAATGCTGTTTCATGGTCCACTCCCAAATCATTTCATCAAACCATTCAACGGAATCTCCGTAGATTCTATCTCGTCCTGCGCACCAGTATTTTGAGATCGTTGTTCCATCTAAATTTTCACCATTTTCGATTGCCTTATAAAGGCTCTGCTCAAAAAATACTCTACCACTTACTTGAAATGCTGCTTGACCCGTATCATCTAACACATGTGCCAGTATTGCCCTTTTTTCATCTTTATTTTCTACTTTCGTAAGTAAAAGATCAGTTATCAAAAGCTCTCCAAATGTGGAGGCTGTTTCTGCGACAGTTAATGCAGTATGTATATTGAAATATGATTGTTTGGCCGATAAAAGGTAAGCGTGAACAGCATGACCGAGTTCGTGAGCGAGGGTGTAAATTTCATTTAGAGCTCCAGTGAACGATTGCAAAATAAACGCTGACTTTCCTTTATACCATGTTGCACAATACGCTCCATTTCGCTTCCCTTTCCTTACAGCTGCGTCAATATGATTTCGGTCGAACATGTCGTTAACAAATTTTTCAAAATCAGCATCTACTTTCCCGTATGCTTCCAAGATGAGTTCTTTTGTATCATCCCAAGATCTTTTTTTCATTGCAGGTGCTTCCAAGGGAGCTCGAACATCAGCGCAAGTAAGCTTAGGCAATTTCATAGTTTTGGCTTTTAATTTAAGGTACCTTCGATAAACATCGACATTTTCCTCAATAACCTTCATTAAATTATCTACGATAACTTGGGTAGTGTCATTAACAATTAAGCTTTGATGCATGGGGCTATCATAATTGCGTCTTTTGGTAATTTTCATCCAATCTGAGCAAATATTTTTGAGAGCTGTTGAAAAGATCTCTTGATCTTTACCAAGTAATCCATAAATTGATTTGTTAGCTGATATCCTCGTTTCTCTGTCAGGATGAGTTATAAGACTATTTGCTTCTCCGTAAGATAAATTTTTCATTTCTCCCTCGACCATAACTTCAAAATCACGAGTATTAAGCCATTTAGCTTGTAACTCACTCCATGCTCTAACCCCAAATTGATCTTTTTCTAAAATTAACTGTTCTTCTATTTCCGAAAGTAAATGAGGAATATTTCTTCTAACATTCTCTAAATGATGCTTATAATCTTTGAGGATAGGATCATCAATCAAGTCTTTTTTATTATTAACTAATTTCCCAATTTCAATCGTAAAAAAAGCTAAAGTTTTAGAGCTCTCAGTTATAAAATCATCCACTTTCTTTTTTAGTGCTTCTACTTCCGGAATTGTCATATTCGCGTCATAACTCATATGAGAATAAGTGTTTAACTCATCAATATCTGCATCGAATTTCTCTTGCTTTTTGAATAACTCGTATAAATTATTAGCTGAAAATGTTTCTGTGTCTATCTTTCCTTTATATGTAGTTACAAAATCGTTAACTTGGTTTTGAAGTGAGCCTATATTTTTGGAAATTCTTGGATCGTCGTGACTAGTGAAAATCTCAGATAAGTCCCATGCGATTTCATATTCTTTCATAATTATCACAATTTTAAATTTTTAATAAATAAGAATGTTTTCCAGCTAAAAAATTGTTCTTCTTAAATAGTGTTAATATATTATGAACCAGCTATTCATATTCAATGGTGCTTGGTGGCTTATGACTTATATCGTACACGACTCGATTAATTCCCTTTACTTCGTTTATGATGCGAGTGCTAATTTTTTCTAGTAATTCCCAATCCAGCTTGGCAAAGTTGGCAGTCATAGCGTCTAAAGACTCAACAACTCGTATAGCACAAATATATTCATAAGTACGATAATCTCCCATAATTCCCACAGTTTTTAAAGGTAGAAATACACAGAATGCTTGCCAAAGACTATCGTAAATTTCAGCTTTCCTGATTTCATCTATCAAAATTTCATCAGCGTCTCTTAAGATGTCAAGTTTTTTCTTTTCAATTGGACCAATTATTCTGACTGCGAGTCCAGGACCAGGAAATGGATGTCGTAATACAATGTTTTCAGGCAATCCTAATTGTAATCCTATTTTTCTTACTTCGTCTTTATATAGCTCTTTTAGTGGTTCTAAAATTTTTAGCGTCATGTCATCTGGTAGAGTTAAATTATGGTGAGATTTTATTTTTACTGATGCGCTGCTCGTAGCGCTCGTTTCTACTCTATCGGGATAAATTGTTCCCTGAGCTAAATATTTAATATCCGGATAAGCCTTTTCTAATTCGATTGTCTTATTTTCAAATACTTCAATAAATGTATGGCCAATAATTCGCCTTTTTTCCTCTGGATCGTCAATATTCTTTAACCTTTTTAAAAACAAATCTTCAGCATCAACATAATGGAAGTTTTCAAATTTTAAATCTTGTCCAAATGTTTTTTGGACTTGAATTTCCTCGTTTTTCCTTAACACACCATTGTTTACAAAAATGCTGTGCAACCTGTTCCCAATGGCTTTTTGAAGTAGAATTGCTACAACAGAAGAATCTACGCCCCCGCTTAAGCCTAAAATAACCCTGTTTTTCGGACCAACTTCATTCTTAATATTTTCAATTGACTTTTCTATCCAATTTTCTAAGTTCCATTCTTTTTTAGCGTGAACAATTTTCTCAATAAAATTTTTAAAAATCTTCATACCACTTTGGGTGTGGACCACTTCAGGGTGAAATTGTACGCCAAATAATTTTAAATCTTCATTTGCATACGCTGCAATAGGGCAAGTAATTGTTCTTGCTAATACTTCGAAATTGTCTGGCATAGATTCGACTTGGTCCCCGTGAGACATCCATACAGTCTCCCTCTTATCTAAAGATTCGAATATTTTCTTAGGCTTGAGGATTTCTAACTCCGTTTTACCGTATTCTTTCTGTTTAAATGGCTTTATTCTTCCTCCTAATTGATGAATTATCAAGTGTAAACCATAACAAATCCCCAAAACAGGTATTTTTTCCTCTTTCACAAAATTAAAGAAATTTTTTGTAAGTTGTGGGCTATCCTCCTCGTAGACGCTACTAGGCCCACCAGAAAGAATAATCCCTTTTGGATTAACTCTTTTTAATTCTCCAATAGAGATATCGTATGGTAAAATTTCGGAATATACTCCTAATTCTCTAATACGTCTAACTATAAGGTGCGTATACTGTGAACCCATGTCTATAACGCAGATTTTATCCATAGAATATTAACTACTTTGTAATGTTGATTAAGTATTTATTAAATTGATATTTTAATTAACCTTTTCAATATAAAATATATATTGATCATCATCGTAGTAAAAATGAAGATTTAAATGAATTTATAATAGTATTTATAATTCAAAAAAGTAATAATTAAATGCTTATTCATAAAGCAGAACTTATACTAATGATATTTTTTTAAAATCATAGAAACTAAATTAAAGAAGAAAAAATCATGAAAGAAAATCTAGATCCATTTCAAATCTCTCAAATACAACTTTATAATGCGTGTAAGATTCGAGGTTGTGATAGAGAAATTTATAAATCCTTAAGTGAACCTGAAAGATTCGTTGAAGTAAAGCTTACAATGAAGATGGATGACAATTCTCTTAAAACTTTTAAGGGTTTTCGGTCTCAGTACAATTCTGCGAGAGGTCCAATGAAAGGAGGAATAAGGTGGCATCCTGATGAAACTGCTGCACTTGTAAAAGCATTAAGTGCTTGGATGACGTGGAAATGTGCATGTGTGGATATCCCATTGGGGGGTGCTAAAGGTGGTATCATATGTAATCCAAGAGAGATGAGTGATAGAGAACTAGAAACGCTTGCAAGAAGTTATATTAGAAAAATAGCAGATTTTATAGGACCAAGTATTGATGTTCCCGCTCCTGATGTCTATACTAACCCCCAAATTATGGCATGGATGATGGACGAATATGAAATAATTGTACGTAAACATGCACCATCTGTAATAACTGGAAAGCCATTACCTTTAGGAGGTAGTGCTGGGCGTTCAATCGCAACGGCTAAAGGTGGATCCTATTGCATCAGAGAAGCTGCAAAAGGTATTGATTTAGATTTAAATGGAGCAAGAGTTGTAATACAGGGATATGGAAATGCTGGCTCTTGGGCGGCTAAAATCCTGCAAGATGATTATAATTGTAAGATAATTGCGGTTTCCGATTCAAAAGGGGGCATTTACAATAAAAATGGAATTAATGCTTATGCTGCTTCGGAACAAAAAGAAAGAGCTTCCACGGTAATAGGATTGAAAGGAACGCAAGAAATAACAAATAATGAATTGTTAGAATTAGAATGTGATGTTTTAGTTCCTTCTGCGCTTGAAAATGTAATTACACGTAAAAATTCTCAAAATTTAGATTGTAAAATTGTAGCAGAACTCGCAAATGGACCAACAACACCTGCAGGAGATCAAATTTTATTTAAAAATGGTATTATTGTTATTCCTGATTTTTTATGTAATGCTGGAGGAGTTACTGTTTCATATTTCGAAATGGTGCAAGGTTATTATCAATACTTCTGGACTGAGGCAGAAGTATTTACTGCCTTAGATAAAATAATAACTAAAGCATATAATTCTGTTGTTCATAAAGCAAAAGAATGTAATTCTAATTATAGGATGGGTGCATACTTAATAGCCATTGATAGGGTGATAAATGCCATGAGATTGCGTGGTTGGTTATAAACTTAGTATCATAATTTTAGCATATTTTTAGAAAGTCATACATCATTCTATAATTTATAACAAAAAATGAAAAATCTTTCTTTTTTTTTTTTTAAAATGAACAAAAACACAATTAATACCTACTAATAGATTGGTTTATTAAAAATAATTTAATTTTAAATACAATATTAAATATTAACTAATCAGAATACTATTAATTTGGAGATTAGAATTATGATAATAAACCCATATGAGAGTGCTAAAAAAAAAATTGATATAGCGGCAGAATTAATTAATTTAAACCCGAATTCTTTGGAATATCTAAAAAAGACGGAAAGAGCGCTCGTTGTTTCTATCCCACTAATGATGGATGATGGTTCTCTCGAAATTTTTGAAGGATTCAGAGTTCATCATTCTACTTTACGAGGTCCAGGAAAAGGAGGTATAAGATATTCTCCCTTTGTGACTCTTGACATGATGAAAGCTTTAGCCCTCTTGATGACGTTTAAGACTGCTTTATTAGGGTTACCTCTTGGCGGTTCTAAAGGTGGTATAAGGGTCGATACTAAAAAGTTATCGAACAGAGAATTAGAGACTTTAACGAGAAGATATACTATGGAAATTATAAATATGATTGGACCAGATAAGGATATTGCCGCACCAGATATGTACACAGACTCACGTACAATGGCTTGGATGATGGATACATATAGTATGCAAAAAGGTCGAACTATTCCTGGAGTAGTTACTGGTAAACCAATTGAGATTGGAGGTTCTATAGGAAGGGATGAGGCTCCTGGTACAGGAATGATTTATTTACTACGGCATTTATGTCAAAAACTAAATTATAATTTAGACAAAATGAGTGTTGTAATTCAAGGTTTTGGAAAAGTAGGATCTGTTGTTGCCAAGCAATTATGTAACAATTCCTGCAATGTTATTGCAATTTCTGAAGAAGAAGGAGGGATCTATTCACCAGATGGTTTAGATATAGACACATTAATTAAATGGAAAAAACAAGGTAATTTATTAAAAGAATACGAAGGTAAAAATACAAGCCCAATAACTAATGATGAATTATTAAGCACTGAATGTGATGTGTTAATTCCTGCTGCTGTTGAAAATCAGATATATAGCAGAAATGCAGATAAGATAGATTGTAAAATATTATTAGAAGGAGCAAATAGTCCAACAACTTCTCAAGCAGATGAAATTTTGGAGGAAAAAGAAATAGTCGTTGTTCCAGATATTCTTGCAAATAGTGGAGGAATATGTGTATCTTATTTTGAATATATCCAAGATTTGCAAAGTTATTTCTGGAAGTTAGATCGCGTTAATAGTGAAATGAAAACTATTCTAATAAATACTTTTGAGGATATATATAAATTTTCAAAAAAAAAGGATACATCACTAAGAACGGCAGCATATGCTATTAGCACAAATCGATTAGCAAAAGCACATGAATTAAGAGGGTTATTTCCATAAATGTGTGCATTTTATTCAATGGATAATAAGCAGAAATTAAAATAAAAAATAAAAAATAAAATAAAATAAAATAAAGCAAAATAAAAAAAATAAAAAAGGGGTAAAATAATGACCGTTAATCCTTTTGAAATGGCAAAAAAGCAGATTGATATTGTTGCAGAAGTGATGGATTTAGATCCAAATATTCTTCAGTTATTAAAGAGAATAGAACGTTCTTTAATTGTTTCTGTTCCAATTATGATGGATGATGGTACTGTAAGAATTTTTGAAGGGTATAGGGTTCATCATTCAACAATCAGAGGACCTGGGAAAGGTGGTTTACGATATTCTCTAGGTGTTAATCTTGATGAAGTAAAAGCTTTAGCAACATGGATGACTTGGAAAACTAGTCTTTTAAACTTGCCTTTAGGTGGTGCTAAAGGTGGTATATGTGTTGATCCTTTTAAATTGTCTAAAAAAGAGCTAGAACGACTTACAAGAAGGTTTACTGCTGAAATTATTAATATCATAGGACCAGATATTGATATTCCCGCGCCGGATGTTAATACTAACCCACAAATTATGGCATGGATTATGGATACCTACAGTATGCAAAAAGGACGAACGATTCCTAGCGTTGTAACTGGAAAGCCAATCGAAATTGGCGGTTCAGTTGGCAGAGCAGATGCTACCGGAACGGGTTTGTATTTTGTACTTCAAGCTCTAGTTGAAAAACTAAGATTAGACTTAACGTCCTTAAAGATTGTAGTTCAAGGTTTTGGTAACGTAGGGGGTACGATTGCCAATATACTTTATAAACACGGGTGTAAAGTTATTGCAGTCTCAGATATATCAACAGGCATCTACTGCGAAGATGGTTTAGATGTAGAAAAATTAAAAGCATGGGCTAAAGAAGGTAATTTATTAAAAGATTATAAAAACGATAAGTATAAGCTTATTGGTAACGACTATCTACTTACATTAAAATGTGATGTATTAGTCCCTTCAGCTATAGAAAATCAAATAACAGAAAAAAATGCGGAGAAAATAGATTGTAAAATTGTTTTGGAAGGTGCAAATGGTCCTACAACACCAGAAGCTGATAAAATTTTGTTTAAGAAAGAAATCTATGTTGTACCAGATATTCTCGCCAATAGTGGTGGGGTTTGCGTCTCTTACTTCGAATATGTCCAAGGTATTAATTCGTACTTCTGGAAACTAGATCGAATTAATGAAGAGCTAAAAAGAATTATAATTGAAGCATTTGAAGAAACATATAAAATATCAGAAGAAAGGCACATCCCTCTTAGAACTGCAGCTTACATCATCGCTGTGTCAAGAATTGCTAGAGCAATTGAGTTAAGAGGAATTTTCCCTTAAATCACTTTTTTTAATTATATTTTATTTTTACGAAGTAAAGGGAATAAGGATTAATAAATAAAGACATGAAATTCCAATATGAATAAAAGCAAATATAGCTCCTGTTTTTAACAACCTTTTAAAACCTAAGTTTTCAACACCACTATCTTTAGCAACTTTAAGAGTCATCATATCTGCTGCAGCACCGCTAGGTAAAATGTTTCCCCCTATATTTATAGCAACGATAAAGGCAAAAAGTAAAGGTATTGCTGGAAATGTAAATTCCTCTATTAAAACGTCAATTATTGGTAAAAAGATCAATGCTATTGGCGTGTTTGCAATAAAACCAGAAAGTAGGCTAACAAGAATAAGGATTATAAATATTGTTAATATCGGACCAAATGCCTCGAAAGGAATCAACCCAATAATGTCTCTAAACCCAGCTTGCAACATGCAATTAATAACGACATACATGGAAATGAAAAAGAATATAATTTCCCATTCAACATCCTTTAAGATTTTTCCCATTGGTTTCTTAGTAGATTTTCTATTAACTAAAACTAATATTACTGCTGAAAGTGCAGCTGTAAGATATAGTAATGGTAAAACGACAAATAAAGTAATTGTAATGAGTATAGCGATGCTATTAAAGTAAAACATTGTTTTATTTTTGATTACAACATCTGTACTTATTAGATCTAACACGTACTCTCTCTGTTGCTCTTTAATTTTTGGTTCTTTTGAAAGTATTAATTTATCTATTAAAAATATGGTTAAAAACAACAATGCAATAGAAAAAACCCAAAAATACTGGAAAAAAAAGACTGTATCAAGTGCAAACCAAGTAGAAATAATAATATTCTCCCCACTTGAAAAGGGCGTAATAATAGAACCTATATTAATACAAATCGTCATTCCTAATAAGTAAGTTCCCGCTCTTATTTTTAAAAAATGACAAAGGCGAACAACTACAGGTGCTAAAATGATAACCACGACTACATCACTGATAACGGCTGCTAATAATGTAGTAATAACACAAATTAGATAAAAAAAATATCGTTGATTTCCTTTTGAGATTTTAAAAATTTTTACGGCTAAATATTCTAACACGTTTGAATCTTGAGCAATTTTTGATATAATACTCATACTCAATATAATTATTATTGCTTGCCATTCAATAGATAATACGAAATTATCAAACCAACTTTCAAAATTTAATGGTATCTCCAATACCAAACCAGTTACAAACGCAGCTATGAACATACATATGAGGGAAACTGCTACGAAATCTACATCTTTCATAGAGTAACTTACAATAATTAATGCAAAGGCAATAAAAACAAAAATAAGTAGAGGAAGATTAATCATTTCTCTAAAGTAAGATGTTAATTTTATATTAATATTGTTTAATAAAGTGTTTTTAATAAATCTAATTATAATAGATTTTCAAGGTTTTTAGAATGTATAAACTATTTCCTAGAAAAAATTATTTAAATAGAAAAAGTTGCAGAAGAAATTTGAATAGGTTTAATTCGCTTAATAATGCTATGTTTGAAATTAGATATTCAAAAACATTCTCTTCAATAAAATAGTGTAAGGTCACATAATAACCTTCTTCCTGCTTTATTTTATTTACAAGCCGAGTAATAAGATTGATTACTTGTTTTTCTACTACAATCATATCACAATTTGCCGGATTTATGTTGATAATATTTATACCAGAAACGCGACTAAACGAGATTTTACTTAATTCTGGATTATTTTGAACATATTTGTGATTCAGATAATTATTAAACATGAATTCGATCTGATCGTAAATGTCCTCTTTTTTCTCGGTTGTAAAATGACCTTCAATTACATTGATGAGTAGATTTAGAATCTGTTGAAAGACGCCTAATATATCAAAATATTCTGCAATCGTTGATATATTTTCAGCGGTTAACCACTGAGAGTAATACTCGTCGATAATGTCTTTAAATGAACTGAAATGTTCGGTGTTGCCTTTCCATAAGCTTTTCCATTCATCTCTATCATCAGAAACAAATTGTTCTATAAAAGAATGCTTGATAATGTTAAGTCGAGCTTTTAACATGTTTGAACTGATGGTTTTTTCTGAAGTTGCAACAAACAATAAGTTTGCATCTTTTTCCTCTAAATATGACCACCTTAGGCCACCCATTTCGATGCTTTCTATCCCCTCTTTTAATTCATAGGTCGTAAACTGGTTAAGGGCGGCTAATAAACCACTAATAAGATCCTCATCTATTGGTAGATCCATATATGCCTTGTATAACAACGTAATACCGCTTTCTGAATCAAGAACCCAAATATTCATAATAAACCATGTTTTTAGAAATTACATTTAGATATATAAAAGCCCGCTTTAATAAATGATTATTTTTAAATAAAATTGTTATTCATCACAAAAAATCTGTTAAATCTTTGGCTTTGCAATATTTTTCAATATTCCTTAACATTTCAGAGATTTTATTTTGTAGAACTAAATCACTTACGCCGGCTATGCTACGTAAGACATCACTACTCAGCGTAAAAACTTCTACAAAAACCCCCACTTTTGATTTATTGGAAGATAATGGTTTGATGCGTATTCTTCCTTCCAATTCTCGGATATCTTTATTATTTCTCACATTAAATTCGATTAGATGTCCTTTACCTGGATCATGCCCCTTATCAGAAAGTATCAATTCTCCTTCCATTTCGATTGGAATTTTTATTAAGTCTACCTCATCGTATATTTTGGTATATAGTACATTTGGGGCAGTAAATTTTGCTTCCATTTTCTTGGAAGGGTTAATTTCTTCCCAAAATTCTGCTACATAGAGTGCTTTAAGGAGATCATTATCATTACAGTTATCTATTTCTAAAACTTTCGAGATTTTGGCCGTAATTTTCACCTTAATTTATATTGAGTATGATTTACTAATAAAAATCGAAAGTTTTTAACTTTTTATGTTAATGAATACAAAAGTTAGAATGGTAGCCTCAGACTTCCTCTTGATTATTTCATCTTTTAGACATTAAATCATTTTTAGTTTGTCATCATTGGCTCTTGAGCAAATTTTTATAACTTAAAAAATCAGATTGATTTCAATTTTACTATAATTTATTGGTCACGAAATAGCATGCTTTTACTTAGATTTCGTTCTTCTTTACAATTGGGACATATCCAAGTTGCATCGTTTTTCTTTATCGAATTTATGCACACATCACATACAAACGTGTCGCAAATGCAGTAAAAGCATCTATCTAGTATATTTTCACAGTTTTTTCCACATATGTAACAATTTGGAGGATTTTTAGACATATTTATAGTACGATTTAAATTCTTTTATAATATGCATTATTATGTTTATTATTAATTAAATTTAACAACATTTCTGGACATAATGGATAAACTTAGGTCACGAATTCAACTACTCTCCCTTCTGATAATTTTTTTTATATATAGAGCGATTTCAGCCGTAATTTACAATAATTTTCCAGAATTTACCCTTTGGTTGCTGATCTCTATAACTTACGCGATCTCTCTTATAATTTTATATGTAGTTTTTAAACAGAGAGATAAGCTTTAAATTTATTCCTTGCGAGATTAAAAATAGGCGAATCTATATTTAGAGTCGTTTTGGTTCATTTACTTTTTTTTTTTAAAAATGTCAGGTATTAAACCTTCTATTCCTAAGCTTTTTAATACGCTATCCCTAACATCAACTTGTACTCTCATGTTTTGCATTACTTTTAACGTATCTCCTAAAGTTTTTGAGAAAGTATCGCTCATTTCCTTAATAGTGTCTGACGTTAGTTTTAGAGATTCCCGTATTGCTAAGTTAGTTTCATGCAATTCAGCTGTTAACTTTTCCATTGTCTTTCTCATTTCAGAGAGTTCTTCTTTCAGTCCCATTTATACTCAAGATTACTAATTATTTTAATAATCTTCTTAAAGTAGGTTTGATTTAAAGTTTTTTTTATCCGAGAGTCTATTTAGTAATATTATCAAATATAATCAACTAGTCTTTTAAGAATCTGTTATTATATAAAATCAATAATAAGAAGAAACTTGTGAATATAATGTCGGAATGGAAAAACAGAGTTAAAAAGCCAGTTTCAAACGAGACTTACTGTACGGGCTGAAGTATGGTTGATGGTTTTATACAAATAATCAATTCATTAAAACAAAAACGTAAAGAAAAAAAAGCAAAAACAACAATAAAATAAAAGAAATCTCATAGATTAAATCAAAAATATTAGGATTTCATCTAAAGTTCCGCAGGAACTCGAGATTCTACCAAAATTTTAGGTAAAAGAAATTTTTTGAAATAATTGAATAAATTTTATGAACAACAATAATAGCCTTCTAGAACCTTATTTTTTATAAAACACACCCTTAATAGGCTTATTTTTTCTATTATACATAATAGTGTAATAGTGATTAAAACTTATGTCTGAAGAAGAAAACGAATTTGATTTCGGTTTTGATGATGATTGTTATCAAACCAGTTGATCTCTAATCAATATGTGGTACTTAAGAGCCTTAAAATTGCGCAAAACTGAAGAAAAAAAACACAAACCTAAAAATTAAACAAATAAATCTCGATGGTCAAGTCGTTAAATGGTAGGATTTGATCAATAAGGTCCTCGCAAGGACTTGAGATAAAACAACTTTTTTTTCTGAATTACCTCATTATTTTTATTTAAATAGGCGCTAAACCGGTTTTTTAGCACCTTCTCCGACTTTCCGGTAAGTGAAGCCTTTGTCTTCAACAGTTTTTTTATCAAATATGTTTCTTCCATCTATAATAATTGGAGTATTTACTCTTTTTTTAAGATCATCCAAATCTATATCATAATATACAGAATGATTCGTAGTGAAAAGCAAAACATCTGCTTTATCAACCGCTTCGTTGAAATCACTTGTAAGATCAGTTAGACTATAATCTCGCTTTTTTACATAAGGATCGTGTGCTACATAGACGATATTGTGTGAATGATATCGTGCTTTTAAGATTTTAACAATATTTTCCGTTGGGGTATTTCGCGTATCGTCAGTATTTGCCTTGTAGGACACCCCTAAAAGAGTAATTTTAATATTGTCTACTAACTGATGCGAATCTCTAAATACATTCTCCATCAACTCAATCATATGATATGGCATGTAATCGTTTAGTTTTCTCGAATCAGGAATTATTTTCATTTTCGATTCGTTAATTCTTTCGGTATATTTGTTAAAACCGTAGAGTAAGAGCCAAGGATCCTTTGTAAGACAATGACCTCCTACTCCTGAACCGGGATAATGCATCATTCTGTCATGACGGTGATTGATTAAAGTGATGATTTCGAATATATTTCTATTAAAATCCTCACACAATAAAGCCATTTCATTTGCAAATGCGATATTTACGTCCCTATATGCATTTTCTATACATTTTGTTAGTTCTGCTGTAAGCGTATCAGTTACCTGTAGTTCTTTTTTAACCACCTTACCGTATAAAAACTTACCTCTTTCATTGGCTTCTTCGCATCCGCCTCCTATTACGCGAGGAAAATCCGTAATATATTCAATCAATTTTCCTGGCATAACTCTCTCAAACGAAAACACTAAATAAAAATCAGAACCTCTTTTTAATCCACTTTCTTCCTCCAATATAGATTGAACAATGTTATCTGTTGTTCCAGGGGCAACCGTAGATTCAACTATTATTGTTGCTCCCTCTTTTATATGCTTGGCAATTTTCTTGGTAACTTCTTTTAAAGACGCATATCTTGGAATTTTTTCGTCATCAACGGGAGTTTGAACATCGATCAATATGAAGTCAGCATCGCTAACATCATCGTAACTATCTGTAACTTTAAATTTTCCTGCTTTTACCACTCTCTCTATTAGTTCATCTAAACCAGGTTCTTCTCCCTCGTAAGGATTCTTAGCGTTATTAAGCCAGTCAATTTTCCATGCTGATCTGTGTGATCTCCTCTGAATTCCTGTAACATAGAAGTCATCAACGTCAGCTAAAAGTGTTGCCATAGGAATCCCAACATATCCCATTCCAATTACTACTATATTTGTTGCCATTTTCTTAAATTAAAATTGATTTATATTTCTACATTAATGAATTAACAATGAAATAAATGGATCATAATTCAAAAAATTATAGATCAAAAAGTTAAAAGAAAAAAGAAAAGGAGTTAATTATTTGTTTTTTACAATTACTTCGGCTTTTTCTTATAGGAACTACCTTTTACGGCCTTAAATATAAATGCCATTATTGCCCCCGCAACAAAACCTCCCACGTGAGCAAAGTGAGCTGTTCCAGATAACTCAAACGAGAAAAATGCGTAGGTTAATTCAGCGATAAAATATGTAATAATAAAATAACTAGCAGTTACTTTACGCACTACTGTCCCCGTTGGAAGATAAAACTTATTGGAAGGGTAAAGTATCGCGTAAACAGCCATTAGACCAAAAATCGCTCCGGACGCTCCTAATGAAGGGATAAATTGAGCTATTGTGACTCCCCACACTGGAATAAAAACCGTGCTCCAAGCGTGAAGTAAAGTGGCAAATATACCAGAGGCAAAGTACGTTATCAAATAAAAGACATGCCCCATTGCGTGTTCGCAATTATCCGTAATAACCAGAAAAAACCACATATTCATAATAATATGCATTATATCTCCGTGCATAAACATCGAAGTGAATATTGTCCACAGTTTCTCCCCTGCAAAGAATTCAGCAGGTACAAAAGCGTATTCAATGCGCATATTACCTGAAGGATCCATCATTTGCCACACAAAAACTGCTATGTTCGCAATCAAAATTATTACTGAGAAGTACTGCTTAAAAAAAGAAATTTTGTCGTCAGTTGCTTCTAAAACCATTTTATATCATCTTTTATGTATAATTCGAATAATTATTTAATATAATAAATTGATTTAACGAGTTATTTAAGACTTGCTAAAATAATTAATAAATAAGTAGTAAAACTTTATTCACGGAAATTAAAAATTAAAATACTAATTAATGCTTATTTAAACTATGAAACTAGGTAAATCGAGTTTACACGACATAGCAAAGATACAACCGGATTCCGTGAAAAGAAGAAGAATTTCGAGTTATGACGCTTCTGGTGGCAACCATGATTGGATTGATATCGAACCCGGGGAAAAGGTTGTAATAGGCGAAGTGAACGATCCCGGTTGCATTACTCATATTTGGTGCACAATTTTATGCAAATCACGCTATTATTTAAGGAATATCATACTTAGAATGTATTGGGATAACGAACAAGAGGATTTTCCAAGTGTAGAAGTCCCTATAGGAGATTTTTTCGGACTAGGTCATGCCAAACATAAAAATTACGTTTCTTTACCGTTCCAAATGAGTCCTCAGTGGGGAAAAGGATTTAATTGTTGGTGGCCGATGCCTTTTTCAAAAGGGTTCAAATTTACAATAGAAAACGATAATTCAAAAACGATGAGGTTCTTTTTCTATATCGATTACGAAATATATCAAGAAGGATTTGAAAACGAAAAAGATTATGGGCGTTTTCACGCACTCTGGCATCGAGAAAATCCAACTACGCCAAAAAAGAAAGATAGTATCACGGGCAAGAAATTTACTAAAATCAAGCCAAAAAACTATGCTTATAGTGGAAATAACATCGAAGACCCTCGATCTCAGAATTACAGAATTCTCGAAGCCATGGGGAAAGGTCATTTTGTAGGATGTCATTTAGATATTGATAATGTAACATTTCTCCCATGGTACGTAAATTGGCCAGGTGAAGGCGACGATATGATTTACATTGACGAGGATATCGAAAAAGGTGTTCCTACTCTACATGGTACGGGCACAGAAGATTACGTAAATCAGTCTTGGGCGCAATTTCAGAAATACCACGCTCCCTATCATGGTACAATCAAAGCGGGGGGAATAAATTGGTGGGGAAAAATTTCTTATTACAGATACCACATTGAGGATCCAATCTATTTTAATAAAAAAATTCTTGTAACCATTGAACATGGACACGATAATCATCGTAGAGATGATTGGTCGTCCACTGCTTATTGGTATCAGATAGAACCACACGATCCTACTTTGTTTCCGAAATTACTCAATATAAAAGGAAGAAAACCTCGTTTCCACTTAGCACATATGGTTAGAAAAACATTTTGTATTGGCTTACTACTAACGATTATATTGGTGTGGATTTTTCTATAGTTATTTGACTTAATTGTTTAAAAAATAAGCTGAAAAAACCAACAAGTGAAAATTATAAGATATACTAATTTTTAACTAATATCTTGTCAGAAGTTACCTTAATTAACGCAATTGTTGGAATAATTCTTGCTTTAATCACTGCTTTTTGTTTCAACATAGGTATTGTCTATCAAAAAAAGGGTCTGAAAGAAGCTGCATTAAAGGGTATTGAGATAAAAACAGAAGAAGGCTTCATCAGCATAATAAAAACATTTCTGAAGTTATTTAAAGTTAGATCATGGTTTATTGGTGCGATTTCAGGAGTCGCAGGTTGGTTTCCGTATATTATATCTATTGGAATGGTTGGAGTTCTAGTTACGGAACCGGTTATGGCAACAGGCTTTATATTTTTTGTATTTGCAGCTATGAAAGTATTAAACGAGAGAGTTGGTATTATCGAATACATTGCAATAGGAATATTAACGGTTTCACCAATTCTCATTGGAGTTGCCGGGATATCTGATGTTGAACTAGATCTAGTCGAATTTGTACCTTCACTTGTTATATTTTTAACAATCTCCGTTTCCCTCAGCGTTATATCTTTGACAATCGCAAGGAAAAAAAGAGGTAAGAGCTCTGAGGGACTCTTTATTATGTTTGGAGGCGCTATCCTTTTCGCTCTCGGAGGCTCTGCTACAAACATATTAGCTCAAGCGTTAATTCAAGCAGGTGATTTTCAATGGTATACAATATTCCAATTACCTTTTGGTATATTCTGGTTTATTTTTGCAGGAAATTACATTGTTTTGTGGATATTTTTAGGATTTTGGATGATGGCTATTTTTAACCTTAGTAGTATTCCGTATTATCAAAGTGGGTTCCAGAAAGGGAAAATTCTTATAATGTATCCAATATTAGATTCAATTGCTTTATTATTTCCCATTTTTGCTGGTATTTTCGTATTTAAGCAAACTTTTGCGAATTTTCCGTTATTTTTTATCGCTTTACTTCTTACTGTTTTTGCTACAATCGTCTTAAGCAAGTACCAGGTTGCAATCGAGGAAATGGATATTACTGGTAACCCAACTAAGGAAGATCTACCTAGCTAATCAGAAATATCAATAAAATCAGGTTAACATTACAGTTATTTTCTATTTTGAAATGATTATACTAAAATAAAATTGTTAAATTGACAATTCTTTAATCTATGTAATATATCAAATAGTACTTTATTAAAATAAATACATAAAAAATGTGAGTGACTTGAAGAAAAATAAAATAAAGCCAAGCGCATATTTATTTCCTATGCCTGTCGCGCTAATTGGGGCAAAAGTAAATGGAAAACCAAATTTTGAGCCATTAGCTTATGTTGGTGTCGTCGAATATAAACCCCCTTTAATTTCAATTGCGTCCTACGAGACTCATTATACTAATATAGGAATAAAGGAAAATGGAGTTTTTAGCGTAAACACTCCTTCTGAGAATATTATAAAGGGTACTGATTATTGTGGTATAGTTTCAGGAAAAAATGTAGATAAATCAGAAGTTTTTGATGTTTTTTATGGAGAACTTAAGACTGCACCAATGATAAGTCAGTCTCCACTAAATTTGGAATGCAAAGTTATTAAGACTATAAAAATCAGCGAATTTGTTGATATTGAGAAAAGCCATGAGTTGTTTATTGGAGAAGTAGTAAACGCTTATGCGGATGACGAATATCTCACCGAGGGTGCTCCAGACATTTCTAAATTTAAAACTTTAACATTTTCAATGGGACATTATTGGAAAGTAGGTGAAAAATTCGCAAAAGCATGGGAAGTTGGTAAAAATTATAAGTAATTAAGGCTACAAATTGGTTGTAATAGAAATTTAATAACTAGTCATTTTTTTTTAGGATATTCTTAACATAAGCTATAATTTCATTACCAGAAACAGCTTTAACCAAGTAACCATCCGCTCCTAATTCCTTACCTTTTTGAATGTCTTCAGAAAAATTTTTTACAGAAAATAAAACTATAAGAATTTTAGGATATCTTAACTTGATTTCGGTTAATATTTCGTACCCACTTTTGCCAGGGAGCATAATGTCCAGTAAAATAAGTGCTATGTCGTCATGCTTTTCTTCTACTATGTCTAACGCATCGTATCCATTACTACAAGTAATTGTTTCATATTTTTCTAATTGTAGAAACTTTTCAGTTAAATGTGTAATATCTTCCTCGTCGTCTACTATTAAAATCTTTTTCACTGCTGACATTGAAACCCTAATTTCAGATAAATCTAATTTTTATTTAAAATTTGAATCTTTATTTAATACCTAATATATTGTCATTTTAGTTATTTAAAAAGTATATATGATTCGCATGTTTTGATCGCTAGGCTCGATCAATTTCTTTTGTTTAAAAGGGGATTGATTCCAATACGATTAGGCATTAAGAGATTATAAATGTTCGATAATTGAACGAATGATCGATAGAACTTAATTATTTAATATATCCTTTACGTAAGATCGAAGCTCATTTCCTGAAAATGGTTTCGTTACATAACCATCAGCACCTAATTCCGTCCCTTTTTCCACATCCTCCTTAAAACTTTTAACTGTGAAAAGAATTACTTTAACATTGTTGTAGGAATCCTTCGATCTAATGGTTCTAAGAACTTCAAATCCGCTGAGCGCTGGCATCATAACATCTAATAATATCAATAGGATTTCGTTATATTTTTCTTCAAGAATTTTTAATGCTTCTTTACCGTTACTACATGTAAGAATATTGTAATTATCAAGCTGTAAAAACTTTTTAACGAGGCTAACTATATCAGGCTCATCATCACAAATAAGGATAGAATTATTATCTGGCATATCAAATCTTAATACTTTTTTTTAATCACTTATATTAAATTTCGTTTAATATATTAGATCAACTTATTTAACTAATTTATATGTATACTTTTTACTATTCTGAATTAAAATTCTACTATGTCGAAACACGATAGCACTCCGAAGTTCCCTAACTCTTATCTTGGGAATAATTCTCTAGACTATGATTCATCAATATGGATGGAGAGAAATCAAAAAAAAACTACACTCCTCTGTTTACAATATTTGTATGACGAAAGATTAGATAAACTAGAGAAACCGGATTTTTTAAAAGATGAACCTTTTTTCATTCTTGATTTAGGGTGTGGAACGGGATTTTCCACTGAGATTTTATTAGAGAAAGGTTTTAGAGTAGTCGGAATCGATGTCTTACACGACATGATTTCAAAAGTAAAACCTAAGAAGAATCTTATGACCAATCAAAACAATCTCGAGCTCATTTTGGCAGACATAAACTATATACCTTTAAGAAGTTCTTCAATTAATCACGCAATTTCTATTTCAGTTTACAATTTCATCACCCATAGAGCAGAATCGATTCGAGACAAAACGAAAATTGCAAATAATACTGCAAAATATTTG
>Ga0209979_1001888_pt1 | contig 21476 bp, 21 predicted proteins | sample AnhtaG_FD_183114 | JGI IMG/M metagenome (GOLD analysis project Ga0209979, IMG submission 183114) | Deep subsurface microbial communities from Anholt, Denmark to uncover new lineages of life (NeLLi) - Anholt_01485 metaG (SPAdes) (version 2) | ecosystem: Environmental > Aquatic > Marine > Oceanic...
AACCGGGGTGATGAATCCCCTTTATGAGATGGCTGAGGTGATGAAGAAATACCCCGATGTTATGTTCCTGGTGGACGCAGTAAGTGCTATGGCTGGGGTGAAGATCGAGGTCGATAAGCTGGGCATAGATGCCTGCCTGGCTGGGATGCAGAAGGCATTTGCCTTGCCATCGGGTTTGACCATCTGCACAGCCAGCGAGAAGGCTTTGAAGAAAACCGCTACTGTCAAGAACCGTGGCTACTACTTTGATTTTCTTACCATGCTGAAATACCACCAGAAGAACCAGACCACCACTACCCCCACCATCCCCCACCTGTTTGCTCTTAATGTCCAGATGGACGCCATAGCCAAGGAGGGTTATGACAACCGCTTCGGGCGTCACAAGAAAATGGCAAAAATCGTCCAGGAGTGGGCTAAGGAATACTTCGACCTCTTCGCGGAACCGGGCTACGAATCCCTCACTCTGACCTGCATCAAGAACACCCGCGGAATCAGCGTGGCTGACCTGAACAACGAGCTGGGTAAGCACTGGATCACCATCTCCAACGGTTATGGGAGGCTCAAGGAGCAGACATTCCGTATAGCCCACATGGGGGACACTCAGGTATCTGATATAATGGGTCTCCTCGCACTCATCAACTCCATCTTAGGATTATAGGAATTGAAGGAGGACTAAATGAAGGTTTTGGTGAGCGATAAAATCGCCGATGAGGCGATAAAACTTATGGAGGATACAGGGCTGGAAGTAACGATAAAAACCGGGATGTCCCCTGAAGAGTTGGAGAAAACCATCCCCGAATTTGATGCCATCATTGTCCGCAGTGCTACCAAGGTGCGTGAGCCGATTATTGATGCTGGCAAAAAGCTGAAGGTTATCGCCCGGGCAGGGATCGGGCTGGACAACATCGATGTCGATTACGCCCGCTCCAAAGGGATAACCATCCTGCGAACACCAGGGGCCACCGCCATCTCGGTGGCGGAGTTAGCCCTGGCTCATTTGTTTGCCCTCTGTCGTTTCATTCCCCAGGCTAACATTACTATGCGAAAGGGAGAATGGCATAAAAAGGAATACCAGGGGACGGAGCTCTACGGGAAGACCCTGGGGTTGCTGGGGGTCGGCAATATCGCAAAGGCGGTAGCCGAACGGGCAAAGGCACTGGGAATGAAGGTCATCGCTTGCCGCCGGTCCAATAAGCCCCTCGACTGGGAAGAGGTAGAGCTGAAATGCTTGGACGATGTCCTGAGAGAAGCCGATATTATTAGCCTCCATATACCCCTGATTAAAGAGGAGGCACCGGTCATCGGGACGAAAGAGTTTGCCAAAATGAAGGATGGGGTCATACTCATTCATTGTGCCCGAGGCGGGGTGGTGGACGAAAAAGCCCTGCTTAATGCCCTCAACGCCGGCAAGGTAGCAGCGGCAGGAATCGATGTCTACGAGGAAGAGCCGACGAAGAACATAGAACTAATCAGCCATCCCCGGGTCTCCGTCACACCACATATAGGAGCTTCCACCGCTGAAGGGCAAGTTAGAGCAGGAGTGGAAACAGCCAAGAAGGTCATAGCAGCCCTTAAGGGATAGAAAAAACATTTAGAATACCGGGAGTGAGTGGTTACTCACTCTCTCTTAAGGTGAAAGGGTGTAAAACCTTTCCCCAAAGAGGATAGAAAATGGCGCAGGTATTCCCCTTTAGAGCTTACAATTATAATCTGGATAAAGTAGAACTGGACAAGGTAGTAACCCAACCCTACGATAAAATCGACCCCCAACTCCAAGAGGTATACTATCAACGCCACCCTTATAATTTTGTCCGGATTATCAAGGGCAAGGACCAAACAGGTGATAACGACCTGAACAACAAATACACCCGGGCAAACTATTACTTACAGAGATGGATAGACGAAGGAATACTGGTCAGAGACAGGGAGCCTTCCATCTACCCTTATAATCAGGAGTACGAGATTGAGGGGCAGTTAATGGTCCGGCGTGGGCTGATAGTGGTAACTCGTCTGAAGCCCTATGGAAAAGGGGTAAGAGCTCACGAAAGAACCCTTGCCGCCCCTAAAGCAGACCGCCTGAATCTAATGAGGGCTACCGGAGCTAACTTCGGGCATATATTTATGCTCTATTCCGACCCCCAGAGGAGGGTCAGCCAACTAGTGCAACTCTTCACCGAAAAAGACCCCCCCCTTCTGCAGGCAAGGGATGACTTTGGGGCAGTGCACAAGGTGTGGCGAGTAAGCCACCCGGAAACTATCAACCAAGTTCAGCAGGCGCTGGCAGACAAGGAGCTATTTATTGCTGATGGGCATCATCGCTATGAAACAGCGGTTAATTATGCCGAAGAGATGCGCCAGAAAGGGGTAAAGCCAATAGGGAACAAGAGCTATGAGAACCGGATGATGACCCTGGTAAATATGGAAGAGCCAGGACTGGCTATACTCCCCACCCATCGGCTTATCCACAGCCTCCAAGGCTTCAACCTCTCATCTTATATTGAGGAGACCAAACCATACTTCCGAGTGGAGGAGTTCCCCTATCAGCCTGAGGGTGAGGAGAGAGCCAAGGAGAGGCTGTTCGAAGAGATGGAGAAAAAGGGGGGGAAAGAGCACCTTTTCGGTCTCTTCGCCCAGGAGGGGGACAGGTTCTACCTCCTGAGCCTTAAGGACGAGGCGATCATAGACGAGTTTCTCAAAGAGGAGCGGTCAGTAGCTTTGAAGCACCTCGATGTTTCTATCCTCCACACCATCCTGATGGATAAATTGCTGGGAATCGATGCCAAGGCATTGGAGCTGCAGAAGAATGTCACCTACGAAAGGTATAAAAACTCAGCCATAGAAAAGGTAAAAAAGGATAGCAAATACCAGCTCGCCTTCTTCCTCAACCCTACCAAGGTCCATCAGGTAAAGAAAGTGGCGGAGCTCGGCGAACGGATGCCCCAGAAGTCGACCGATTTCTTTCCCAAGCTCCTGTCAGGGTTAACCGTAAATAAAATAAACCCATTGGAGACTGAAAATTCGTAAAGGCTACGTAACACAAAAAAACCCAATTAAAAGCAACCAACAAGCAGAAAGAAGGTGCTATCTTATTAAGGCATCCCCTCCTCCCCTTAATGAGATGAAAAAAAGAGGAGAACCCTGGGGAAAAGCTATCATCAGGTTAAATAAGCTCCTTTTTCAGTTGATAATCTGGTTGGGGAGGCTTCTCTTTATACCAAAGCAGAGGCTCCTATCCCTATTCATCAAAGCCAACAATAGGTTGGTAAGCCGCTGTAATACTAAGGTGCCTCCGGAAAAGCTTCTATTACTGCTCCCCCATTGCTTGCACTACAAGGACTGCCATCAAAGGATCTCCGAAGATATAGAGCTTTGCGAGGGCTGTGGAAGGTGCGACATCTGCCAGCTGGCTCAAATAAAAAGGAGATACCAGATGCCAGCCTTTGTAGTGGATGGGGGGCAGTTAGCCCTGGCAGTGGCAAATGGAGGGAACTACCGGGCAATTGTAGCTGTTGCCTGCGAAGAAGAGTTGCAAAAAGGGATTATTGAATCAGCTCTTCCTGTATTGGGGATTGTGAACCAGCGACCCGAGGGACCTTGCCGAAACACAAAGGTAGAGGTGGAGTTAGTGGAGAAAGCCATCATCCACTTCCTCGAAGGCAATCAATCCCCGAAGAGAGAGCGTAAAGGTTATCTCTCTTCGCCATAAAAACAATAAAAGATTACCTTAGACAAAGGAGTTTGATTTGAAAGAAGAGGTAGAAAAAGCGATCGAAAGGGTGAGGCCATACCTGCAAGCCGATGGCGGGGATATTGAACTGGTCGAAGTGAAGGATGGGATAGTTAAAGTGAAGCTACTGGGGGCTTGTAAGGGATGCCCTATGGCACAATTGACCATTCAGCAAGGGGTGGAGAGGGCTATTAAAAAAGAGGTGCCTGAAGTAAAAAGTGTAATTGCGGTATAGCCCCTCTGTTTGAAAAACAGAAAAGAAGAGCTTCTTTTCGCAAATTGAGAAAAAGTCCCCAAGGTGTTAGCACTGGGCTTTTAATTCCTTAGAGGTCAGAGAGAAGATGATCGAGGTCAGAATCCACGGCAGGGGTGGTCAGGGAGCGGTCATAGCCTCCAAGATATTAGCTGTAGCCGTATTCAAAGAGGGAAACTATGTGCAATCGTTCCCTAATTTCGGAGTGGAAAGGAGGGGGGCTCCTGTTACTGCTTACACTAGGATAGATAACAAGCCAATATTTTTGCGATGCAAAATATATAATCCCGACCATCTGGTGGTATTGGACCCTTCCCTTATTGAAGCTATAAACATCACCGAGGGTCTGAAAGATGAGGGGTGGGTGATAATCAATAGCGATAAGGAACCGAGCCATTTCAATTCTCTACTAAAGAAACATCGGGTAGCCACAGTAGATGCCAGTGGCATCGCCTTGAGACATGGCTTAGGGACCAAAGCTAACCCCATAGTCAATACCGCTATATTGGGTGCCTTCTGCAAAGTAACGGGGTTATTCAGTCTCCCCTTCCTTCTGGAAGCGGTTCAGGAAGAGGTTCCGGCTGCTAAAGAGCGTAATGTTCGGGCAGTCGAAGAGGCATACCACCAGGTAAGGTATTTAGAAATGCCTTAGCCTAGGGGTCAAATCCTTCGAAGCGGTATTTCTGTCATCTCAGAGCCCCAGCATCGAAGGGAAAGAGAAACCACTCCCTTCTCCAGAGGGTAGCTTTTTGCATCTCTGGTGACAAGAGAAAATCTCCCTCTGGCTTCGCCGTTCTAACAATGAACGAGCAAAAAAGAGATACTGGAAGTAGAGCCCTGCTGTCAAGAGGAGAAAACTCTTACAAGCTAATAAGAGGTTAGCCATGAAGGAAAAAGCCGAAGATGAGATAAAGGTGGTCATCTACCAATCGGAAAAGGAGATGCCACCGGTTGCTATGTCAGTAGCCAACACTCTTTATAACAAAACCGGAAGCTGGAAGTATGTCCAGCCAATCTACCAGAACAAGACCCCACCTTGCAACGCCGGCTGCCCGGCAGGAGAGAACATCGAGGGATGGCTCGTCTTGGTGGGAAAAGGGGAACTTTCAGAGGCACTCCAACTACTCCTTAGCGAGAACCCATTTCCGGCTGTCTGCGGACGAATCTGCTATCACCCCTGCGAGAAAGCCTGCAACCGGTGGAAGTTCGACCAGCCCCTGAGCATCAACTCCCTGGAGAGATTTCTGGGAGACTATGGGTTAAAGGAAGGGGCACCACCCCCTCCCCCCACCGGGCGAAAAAAGGAAAGGATAGCCATCATTGGATCCGGACCCGCTGGGCTTGCCTCTGCCTATTACCTAGCAAACATGGGCTATCGGGTAACTATCTTCGAAGCCTCAGACCAGTTAGGTGGCTCTCTAAGAAGCAGATACCCCCGGAAGCGTCTTCCTGAAGAAGTGGTGGAGGGTGAAATAGAGCGAATAGTCAACAGGGGGATAGATGTCAAAGCCGGAATTAAAGTAGGGCATGACATATCATTCGAAAGCTTGCAGCGAGACTATCAGGCTATACTGGTTGCCACCGGCGACCAGAGAAGCAAAATCCTCAAGACTGAAGGGGAAAAGGCTATCCTGTCGGGATTGGAGTTCCTGGGAGGTGCCGGGGTGAAATATGGGGTAAAGCTGGGTGGAGAGATAGCCATCGTTGGTGAGGAGGAGGTTTCCGAAAGGGAGGTAAGGTCCACTCCCCGCATAATTACCGACCCTATGGGTGCCACCGATGAGAAGGGGGTCTTCGCCTGTGGTGATATAACCTTCATCCCCCGAGCTATAAATCACGAGGTCGGCTCGGGCAAGCGAGCAGCAATGGCTATTGACTCTTATCTCAAAGGAGAGGATATAGAAAAGAAGATTGAACTCATAAAAATAGGCGAGGGAGAATCGGTCTCTATGAGGAGCTATCTCACTGGTGTGGTCAAGGGGGTCAACAAGATAGTGAGATTTGAGGACCTCAATCTCGACTACTTTGAGGAAAAGCCCCGCCTCCTGAAGCCAGAGATGTTGGCTAAAGGAGCTTTGGTGAAAGAGGAAATAGCCATTCAGGAGGCAGAAAGGTGCTTCCATTGCGGCGTCTGCAACCAGTGTGACAACTGCTACATCTACTGCCCCGACCTATCTATACGACGCCGGAAAGACAGCAAAGGATATTGGATAGATTACGACTACTGCAAAGGATGCCTTATATGCGTCCATGAATGTCCCCGCAATGCTATGTCCTATGAGGGGGTGGTAAAATGAAGAAAATCCTGATGGGGAACCACGCCGTATCCTATGGAGCTTTACTATCCCGGGTGGAGGTAATTGCCGCTTACCCCATAACGCCTCAGACTCAGGTAGTGGAAGAGCTATCGGAGATGTGTGCCGAGGGTAAACTCAAGGCAAGATTCATTAATGTAGAATCAGAACACTCGGCAATGGCAGCCTGCATCGCTGCAGAACAGACAGGAGCCCGCGCCTTCACCGCTACCTCTTCCCATGGGTTGACCCTAATGCACGAACTCCTCCACTGGGCAGCAGGGGCGAGGCTTCCCATTGTAATGGCTAATATCAATCGCTCGATGGGACCCGGCTGGTCCATCTGGACCGACCAGAATGACAGCCTCTCCCAGCGGGATACCGGATGGTTGCAGATTTATTGCGAAAGCAACCAGGAGGTACTCGATTCCATAATTCAAGGCTACAAGATTGCCGAGCAGATTCTTATGCCGGTGATGGTGGTGCTGGATGCTTTCGTCCTCTCCCACACCTACGAACCGGTGGACATCCCGGAGCAGGAGCTGGTGGACGAGTTCCTACCAAAGCTTAACTACCCTTACAAGCTCGATGTCAAAAACCCCTGCTCGTTCGGCTCTCTCCTCCCCCCTGAATACTACCTTGAACTGAGGTACAAGATGCAAAAGGCTATGGAGGAAGCCCACGATGTTATCATCCAAGTGGACCGGGAGTTCCAGCAGATGTTCGGACGGTCTTACGGGGGGCTGGTGGAGGAGTATCGGACCGAGGATGCGGAGCTGATACTGGTGGCATCGTCCACCGTAGCCAGCACCTCAAGGGTGGTCATCGACCAACTCCGAGATGAGGGGGTAAAGGTCGGGATGCTGAAGATGAGGTTCTTCCGCCCCTTCCCCACGAAGGAAGTTACCAGCGTCCTGCAAGGGGCAAGGAAGGTAGCTGTCATCGACCGCAACATCTCCTATGGTCAGGGAGGAATCTTTTGCGAGGAGATAAGGTCAGTTCTATACAATATAAACAAAAAGGAGAAACCTCCTGTCTTTGGATATGTGGCTGGACTGGGGGGGAGGGACATCACTCCGACCACCATAAGAGAGATTTTATTCCACACCCTTAAAGAAGATAAGCCAAAGGAGAACATCATATGGACAGGGGTCAAGCATTAAAGTCAACTATCCCAGAAGAAGACTATATGACCTCGGGGCATGTAGCCTGCCCCGGCTGTGCGGCGCCCATTGCCATGCGATATAGCTTGAAGGCGTTGGGGAAGAAGACCATCCTGGTGCTTCCTGCCTGCTGCTGGACTATTATTGCCGGTCCCTTCCCTTACTCCTCCCTGAAAGTCCCGCTGCTGCACACCGCCTTCGAAACCACCGCCGCCGCCGCCTCAGGGGTGCGAGCAGCCCTCGACATACAAGGGGATACTGAGACCACCGTGGTAGGCTGGGCGGGTGATGGAGGAACCTTTGACATCGGAATACAAGCCCTCTCCGGGGCAGTGGAGAGGAACGAAAACATCTTGTACATCTGCTACGATAACGAAGCTTATATGAACACCGGGATTCAGCGCAGCTCCGCCACTCCCTGGGGTGCCTGGACCACCACCACCCCTGCCAAGCATCCGGAAGATAAGCCGAAGAAGGATATAGTAGAAATCCTGGTTGCCCACCAGATCCCCTATGTCGCCACCGCTACGGTTGCCTATCCCCGCGACCTGATGACGAAGGTTAAAAAAGCGAAAGGGATTAAAGGCACCTGCTTCATCCACATCCTCTCTCCTTGTCCTCCCGGCTGGAAGATGTCCGATGACTTAACCATTAAAGCCTCCCGCCTGTCAGTGCAGACGGGAATCTTCCCCTTATACGAGGTAGAGAGGAGTCAGAAATATACCATCACAGTGCCCAAAAAGAAGGGGGTTCTCGTCAAGGAATACCTCCAGCTCCAGAGGAGATTTGCTCATCTGAAGCCCGAGGATTACGACACCATCCAAGAGAATGTCGACCGGGCGTACAAGAAGCTGCTCCACAAAGTCCAGCAATCGGAAACCCTTTAGCCTGAGGCGATTATAAAAGGGAAGGATGCTCCCCACGGCTATAGCACCTTTAACGACGAAAGGAACAGAAATTAGTAAGTAGAAAGAGAAAGTTTTCCGAGGTTTTCTTTGGTAGGGTTTAAGGGATGGTTTTTTCCAACTCCTTGATTCTTTTCCCCAAGCCGGGGAAATGCTTATTCATCCTGTAAAGGAGGTGGTATTTGTCCAGCGCCTCCTCCTTGTTGCCCAGCTTTTCGTAGCCCTCACCCAAGTAGAAGAGTAGCCCTTCTTTCTGTTCATCGGTATCCGCCAATTCCAATCCCTTATCAAACCATTCCACTGCCTGGGCAGGGTCTCCTTTCTCCAGAAAGCATATCCCCAGCATAGTGCTTGATTGCAGTTGACGGCGGGGGCTTTTAAGCGAGATTTTAAACTCAGCAATTGCCTCATCAATGAGCTTCATTTCTTTATAAGCAATTCCCAGATTGTATCGGGTCTCATAATCCTCTTCGCCCACCTGCCGGCTGATGCCCTCTTTCATTCCGATAAGTATCTCCTGAAGCGCCTCTTTCTGACTTTTCTCAATCGCCCTCTTTTCAGCCTCATGCTCTGCAGGGGAAAAGGGTAGTTGCTCTAACAGCTCCTGACCCGGTTCCGGATACTCCTCTAAAGGGCTCACCTCCTCTTGGGGAATCAGCTCCTCCTCCAAGGTGAAGGGTTCCTTTTCAGCAGCAGTTGCTGTCTCACTGTCAGCCGGGGCTTCTGGAGGGGAAGGCTCTATTCCTATTTCCATTTCCTCCGGTTCTCCGCCTGGGAGCTCGACCCCTTCTAACTCCTCTTCAATCACCATCTCCTCAGGTGGTGGTGCTGTCTCCTCTGCCCCAGTGGTAGGTAATGGCTCTCTTAAAGCCTCAGGCGTCCCCAATTCCTCTATAAAGGGGAGTCTCTCTGTATCTTCCTCAAGCCCCTCTATAACAGGAGCTTCTTCCGCTCCACCTACTGGGAAAATAGAGGGGTCAAGATATTGATTTGGTATCTTCCGGACTGCTTCGTCTATAAGCTTCTCAGCCTGTTCCCTCCTCCCTCTTTTATTGCAAATCTCGACAAGGAGGGTGTACTGGTGGGCAGCCTTTTCATACCATTTCTTCTGTAAATAGATATTTTTCAGGGACTCGTGCACTTCTATGTTCTGTGGATAGTGGGGGAGAATTTCTTTTAGATTTTCGAGAGCTTGATCGTATAAGCCGAACTTGACGAAGATTTCTACCTCTGTAAGGGTATCACCGAGACTCTTGACAGCTTTCATTCTGTCGGGCATCGGCTCCGGCTTGGGCAACTGTTCTGGAGCAACCTCTTCTTTCTCCTTGACAGAATCTTCTGGGGGGATGGTGGCTTTCTCCTCTTCAGGGGGTGGTTGTAGTTGCAACTGGCGAAGCTTCCGGCTATATTCAACATTATCGGGCTCCAAGTCGACCAGCCTCTCTAAGACCGCCATTCCTTTGGCCTGTAACCCCTTCTCCAAATAAATGTCGGTTAGCTTATTCAGAATCTTGGTTAACTCTTCCACCTCACTGAGGGAGGTGTATACCTCGGCTAACTTATGCAGAGCCCCAATATGACTGGGGTCTCTCATCAGAAGGGCGTTCAGCTGGGCAATGGCATCCTTCTCCCGTTTCTGGCTGATATTGAAGTCTATCAAGGGCTCCATTAGCTGATAAGCTTCTTCCAACTCCCCCCTCTCTGAGGAGATGACCCCCAGATTGAACTTGGCAGATAAATTTTCTGGCTCCAGGGAGAGGGCTCTCTTAAATTTCTCCTCAGCTTCCTGAAGGCAATTTTGCTTAATTAACAATTCACCCAGTTTGTTCAGGAGGCGGGTATTATCAGGATGGTTTAGAAGCGTCCTTTCCAATATCTCTATAGCCTTATCAGTCCGTCCCTCTTTGAAATAGACATCAGCCAGAGAAGATACGAGATCCACATTGTCGGGTTCCATGTGGTAAATTCTCTCCAGCACTCCCTTTGCTTCTGATATCTCCCCTTTGGCCATTAGCTTGGTGGCAATAGCCCTGAACTCATCGACAGCCCGGGAACCCTCCCCTTGCTGGAGAAAGAACTCAGCTAAATTTAACCGGAGCTTATAATTCTCCGGTTCCAGCTTGACAAGGCTTTCATAGATTTCCCTTGCTTGCTTTGCCTGAGCTTTACGGAGATAGAGTTTGGCTGCCTCCAAGTAGTTCACCCTCGTCTCCATAGGGAGACCCTGCTTGCCATACAGCTCAGCCAGCCTCACATAACCATCGGGGAATTCGGGGTTGAGCTTGGTCATCTTCTTGTAAATGGCTATAGCTTTCAGGAAAAAACCATCCTTAGCGTAATGGTCTGCAATCTTCTCGAAGTACTCTAAGGCGGCTTCCTTTTTCCCCAAGCGGGCATAAAGGTCGCCGACCATATTTATAAGCCCCCAATCTCGGGAGTTCTCCTCGATCAACTTCTGATACTCGACGATGGCGTTTTCCACCCTACCCTGCTTGATGAATTTCTCGGCTCGTTTGATTACCTTGGTCTTTCTGCCCATAAAAAGCTCTCCCCAAACCCTAAAAGAGAGTTCCTATTGTTGACTTCATAGGATCGAAGGTCATACGGTGAATCGGCGAGGCACCTAAAAGCCTTAAAGCCCTTAAATGCTCGACAGTCCCGTAGCCTTTGTTTTTTCTAAGACAATATCCAGGGTATTCTTCATCGAGCTCCACCATTATCCGGTCCCGGGTGACCTTAGCTATAATAGAAGCGGCAGCAATAGAGAGGCACCTGGCATCCCCTTTGACCACGGAAATCTGGGGGATTCCGGACAAGGAAGGCAAAGGGAGCCCATCTATAAGCAAAAGCTGGGGTTCCTTCTCCAGGTGGTAAACCGCCTCTTTCATAGCCTTAACGGTGGCGTTTTTAATATTTATTCTGTCAATCTCATCTGCTTTCACTAACCCCACTGCCCAGCAGAGGGAGTTCTTCACAATACGATGATAGAGATACTCCCTCTTCCGAGCTGACAGGCATTTGGAATCTTTTATCCCCTCCAAATCCCCATTTAGGTCGAGGATTACCGCAGCAGCCGCCACCGGACCGCACAGAGAACCTCTCCCCGCCTCATCCAGCCCGGCTACCAGCTGGTAGCCACCCCGCCTCGCCTCTTCTTCTAAGGGTAACATCTGAATCAGAGGCTCCCCCTTCCTGCTTACTTGTGTTCGCTCTCCTTAATCCGAGCTTTCTTTCCCCGTTTTTCCCTGAGGTAATAGAGCTTAGCGCGGGATACCTTCCCTTGCCTTACCACCTCGATCTTCTCAATAGCTGGGGAGTGCAAGGGGAAAATCCGCTCCACACCTACACCAAAGGATAGCTTTCGCAAAGTAAAGGTACCCCGATTTTTGCCTCTCCGCTTACTTATCACCACCCCCTCGAAGACCTGAGTTCTGACCTTCTGTCCCTCCTCAACCTTTACATAAACCCGCACTGTATCTCCGGGATTAAAGTGGGTAGTTCTCTCCTTCATCTGCTTATCCTCTACATAACTAAGCAGGTTCATCTTTTTCCCTCTTCAAGTTAGCTATTTTGATGATAAATTGAGCTCCTCTTTCAGGCTCTTTAAAACTTCAATCGCTTCAGCGTCCAGTTGAGCTTTGGCGAGCAAATCGGGCCGCTTCTTGAGGGTGTTCTCCAAGGCTTTGCGCTTCCGCCAGCGCCGTATTTCCTCGTGATTGCCCGATAACAACACCCCAGGAACCCTCATCTCCCTGAAGGAAGCTGGACGAGTGTAGCAAGGATAATCGAGGATTCCTTGATAAAAGGACTCATCGATCAGAGACCGGGGAGAGCCTACCGCTAAGGGGAGGAGCCTGGTGACTACCTCCATAACAATCAGGGCAGGTAATTCCCCCCCCGCAAGGACATAATCCCCAATAGAAAGCTCCTCCGTAATCAAATGCTGGCGCACTCTCTCATCCACCCCTTCATACCTCCCGCAGATGAGTATTATTTGCTCCTTTTTGCTGAGCCGTTCCGCCTGTTGTTGCGTAAAAGGGGTTCCTTGGGGCGATAGCAGAATAACCGCTGTGAGCCCCTCATCCCCTGACTGACTCACTGACTCCACTGCTTTGAATGTCGGCTCGGGCTTAAGGACCATTCCCCGCCCTCCTCCAAAGGGACGGTCGTCAACTGTGCGATGACGGTCGGTGGTAAAATCTCTTAGATCGGTTATCCTTACCTTTATTATCTTTTTGTCTAAAGCTCTCTTCAGAAAACCGACCAATAGGGGGCTATGAAAAAACTGGGGGAATATGGTAATAACATCAAACAGCATTTATCTCAAGGAGCCCTTTCGGAGGCTTGATCACCAATAGCTTATTTTTCAAATCTACCTTTACAAAATAGCTCTTAACTGCGGGGATCAGATACTCCTTTTCTCTCTCAGCCACCACCAGGATATCGGCTCCTCCCCTAACCCCTATTATATCAATCACTTTGCCAATGGATTTTCCTGCTTCATCTACTACTACTCTTACGCCGATAAGCTGGAATTTGTAATACTCATCGGGTGGCAAAGGTAACAGCTCTTCCTCCGAAATAAGGAGGCTCTTTCCCACCAGCTGGCTTGCTTCCTCGATGTTGTTATAACCAGCAAATTTCAGAATTAGCCTCCCTCGGTGCTCTTGATACCTCTCTATCTGAAGGGTTACCCCTTCCTCCCCAGCCACGAATAGGCTTTTATGGGAAGTAAAAAGTTCTGCACTCCCGGGAGAAGACAGCACCGTTACCTCGCCCCCTTTACCCCGGACTTTCCAAACCTTACCAATGGGAATTAGATTCCCCTTCCCCTTGGTGCGGTTGCTACGGGAGACCATTTACTCCAAAATCTCGAGGACGAACCTCTTGCGAAGCTTCATCCCCGCGGCTCCGAGGATAGTTCTTATAGACCTCGCAGTTCTCCCCTGCTTCCCGATGACCTTGCCCAAGTCCTCCTGAGCAACCCTCAACTCAAGCACAGTAGTCTGTTCCCCATCAATCTGGGTAACAACGACTTTGTCTGGATTGTCAACCAGGGCTTTAGCGATTTTTTCGATAAGCTCTTTCATTTAACCCTACCTCCTCTAAACAAGCGATTCGGTTTAGCTAAGTGGAAGAATCCTCCCTCAATACTGCCTAAGCTTTCGACAAAAGACTTCGGACCGTCTCCGAAAGCAGAGCTCCTTTTCTAACCCACTCTTCAATTCTATCCTTTTTCAAATTAATTACCGCTGGCTCTTTCATCGGGCTGTAATAACCTACTATCTCTATGAACCCCCCTTTGCGAGTCTTCTTCGCATCGGACACCACTACTCTGTAATGAGCGTTCTTTAGGGATCCCATCCGTTGCAACCGAATAGTAACCACTACCAGTATCCCCTCCTTTCGCAACTGCTTATGAGAATACTAATTTCCATCAAAAAAGGGAAAGGGGAACTTAGCACCTCTCCTCCCTTGAGAGAGGAGATTTAGTTGCTTAATCATCTTTTTAGTCTGAGCAAATTGCCTCAGCAACTGATTGACCTCCTGAACAGAAGTTCCCGACCCTCTGGCTACTCTCTTGCGGCGGCTCCCATTGATGATGGTATGATTAAGCCGCTCCTCTCTGGTCATCGAGTTAATAATTGCTTCGATCCGCTTGAGCTCACCTTCATTAACATCGGGCAAATCCATTCCCTTCAGCTTTGAGCTGCCGGGAAAAAGGCTCACCAGCTGGCTCAAGGGCCCCATCCTCTTTATATGCTTCAACTGAGACCGGAAATCCTCAAGAGTAAAACTCTCCTTCCTTATTTTTTCTTCTAAGGCTTGAGCTGCCTTTCTATCGACAGCCGCTTCTGCTTTTTCTATTAGCGAGAGGACATCCCCCATGCCTAAAATTCTCGAGGCAATCCTCTCCGGGTAGAAGGGTTCCAGGTCATCGTATCGCTCGCCCACCCCTACGAATTTAATCGGCTTGTAGGTCACTGATTTAATTGACAGGGCAGCACCACCCCGGGCGTCCCCGTCGAGCTTGGTTAAGATGATGCCTGTAATGTCAAGGGTCTCATTAAAAACCTTTGCGCTTTTTACTGCATCTTGACCTGTCATAGCATCGGCAACAAAGAGAACCTCTGCTGGCTGTAACTCCTTTTTGAGGGATACGAGCTCATCCATAAGCTCTCTATCAATGTGCATCCTCCCAGCAGTGTCGACAATAACCACATCATACCCTTCTCTGCTAGCCATCTTCACCGAATTGAAACAGACATCTAAGGGGGAAAGACTATTATCAGAGAACACCGTAAGACCACTCTCCTCTGCTATTACCTTGAGTTGCTCCTGGGCAGCGGGGCGATTGACATCGGTGCTTACCAGCAGAGGGGAATGGTTCCTTTTGCGAAGCCATTTGCCTAATTTCCCCACCGTGGTTGTCTTACCACAACCCTGCAATCCCACCAGCATAAAAACTGAGGGAGCTTTAGGGGAAAACATAAGGTCGCTCTTTTCACCTCCCATCAGCTCAATAAGCTCATCCTGCACTATTTTCACCACCTGCTGAGTTGGGGTAAAGCTCTCCAACACCTTTTCCCCTAAGGATTTCTCCCTTACCTTGGCAATGAACTCCTTGACCACTCTGAAATTCACATCCGCTTCTAACAACACCACCTTTATCTCTCGCAGAGCTTCGTCAATATGATGTTCCTTCAGCCTCCCGTAGCCTCGCAACCTCCTGAAGACCTGCTCCAGTCTCTCCGAAAGCCTCTCAAACAATGGTCTTACCTCAAATTATTTTTTATATTATTACATTAAGCCTCTCTTGTCAACTAAAAACAACCTCTCTGCTCATCCGCAAATCAAATTATAACAACACTTATGCTTTCAGATTCTCTTCCTCTGCTCTTTTTCTTGAGGAATTTCAAGAATGAGGGATAATAAAGATGAGAGAATGGGGTTAGCAAACCATTTTAACCGCTCCAACATCTACCCTTCAGAGAAACATACCCTCCCTTTGTGCCTCCCTTATTCTTCAGCTTAATTACAATTTATCTACTCTAACCGAGCATCTACTGATAAAACCCTACTTGGTAACCTCTCTTTACTTTCTCCCTTCCCCTTCTCTCTGAGGGGGAAAAAGAAGGATTTGAACCCTTAATTTTTGCTTGGTCGAGCTGTTTCTTACACAGAGGATAACAGATGACCCATCTTGACCTTCTTCGTCTTGAGGTATCGCTCAGAGACCTTGTTGGGAGAGACCTCTAAAGGGACCCGCTCAACTATCCTCAGCCCATACCCTTTCAGGGCTACAAACTTGGCGGGGTTATTGGTCATAACCCGGATATCGCGAAGTCCCAGGTCAGACAATATCTGGGCACCAATTCCGTAATCGCGATGGTCAGCCTTAAATCCCAAACACCGGTTCGCCTCCACGGTATCTTTCCCTTTGTCCTGCAGTTCATAGGCCTTCAGCTTGTTCATTAACCCGATTCCTCTCCCCTCTTGACGAAGGTAAAGGATGACACCCTTCCTCTCTCTGGCTATTATCTCCATTGCCATGTGGAGCTGCTCACCGCAGTCACATCGGAGGGAGCCAAAGACATCCCCCGTCATGCACTGGGAGTGAACCCTTACCAGTACCTTATCGGTCGGTTTTATATCACCCATCACCAAGGCGATATGATGCTTTTTGTCTATCTCGTTTTCGTAAGCGATGAGCTTAAATTTCCCATACTTCGTGGGAAGTTCCGGTGCAGCAATTCGCTTGACAAATTTCTCGTGGCGGAGCCGGTACTTAATCAGGTCAGCTACGGTGATCATCTTCAGGTTGTACTTCTTGGTAAAGACCTCCAGATGAGGGACCCTGGCCATAGACCCATCGTCGTTCATTATCTCACAGATAACTCCGGCTGGATAAAGACCAGCAAGGCGGGCTAAATCGACCGCCGCCTCCGTCTGCCCGGCTCGTTTTAACACCCCCCCTTTGTCAGCCATAAGGGGAAACATATGCCCCGGGCGGGCTAAATCCTCTGGCTTGGTCTTGGGATTGATAGCGGTGAGCACAGTCTGAGCTCGGTCAGCCGCAGAGATCCCGGTGGAGACCTTATGCTTCGCCTCTATTGAGACGCAGAATGCGGTGCCAAAGGGGGCGGTGTTTTTGGTGACCATCAAGGGTATATCGAGTTCCTCCAGCCTTTCCTTGGTCATAGGGAGGCAGATGAGCCCCCGCCCATAGGCCGCCATAAAATTGATGACCTCGGGGGTCACTTTCTCGGCAGCCATAGTGAGATCTCCTTCGTTCTCCCGGTCCTCGTCATCAACGACGATGACCATCTTCCCCGCTCTAATATCCTCTATTGCCTCTTCAATAGTAGCAAATGGCATCTTCCTCTCACCCTCTTTCATTTTTGATATTAGTAATATATTATAGCACCTTTTAGCTCAACTTGCTGGCAAAAAACCGTATTTGGAAAGGAATTCCCGGGTTATCCCCTCTTTTTTCACCTTTTCTCCGGCGGTCAGTAGCTTCTCCAGGTATTTGGCTATAAGGTCGCATTCTATATTTACTTCTTTAGATAGGGAAAGATATTTGAAGTTGGTAGCCTTGAGGGTGAAGGGTATAACCATCAGCTCCAGAGTGTAAGGCTTCACTGCCAGGATAGTAAAACTAATGCCCTCTGCCGCCACCGAACCCCGGGGGACAAGGTAGCGGTCCATCTCAGGAGGATATTCGATTCTTATTCTCAGGTTCTCCCCCTCGGGCCTCAAGCCTGTAACCTTCCCTATCCCATCGATATGCCCGGTTATCAGATGCCCACCAAGCCGGCTACTGGCAAGCAGAGCTCTCTCCAGATTTACAAAGTCGCCTATCTTGATTCCTCCCAGGTTAGTTCGCTGGATGGTCTCTTCGGTAGCTATCAATCGGACAAAGGGAGCCTCCGCTTCAATAATAGTAAGGCATACCCCATTTATAGCCAGGCTGTCCCCCCTGGTGCTCTCCGGAGAGATGAGGGGACACCTTATCACCAGCTCCTTGTTGTTTGCCCGAGGCAGCACTTCCCTTATCTCGCCGATTTCCTCTATTAGTCCGGTAAACATTGCCTCTTCACGGGTTCTATTTTAGGTAACCTTCGATGGCTACATCTGGCCCCAACCGGTAAGAGTGGACCTTAGTCAACCGATAGGCTGAGTGAAGTTCTTTCTTCCCTTCGCCGCTAAACAAGGGGATAGAATCCCTTCCGCCGATAATGAGAGGAGCGTAAATAAATAGCACCTTATTAATCACCTTCTCCCTCAAGGCGGTAGCGAAAACCTCCGACCCTCCTTCTATAAGAAGGCTTATTATACCCCTTTCAGCCAATTGTTTCAAGGCGTATTTTAAATCGACCCTCCCCCCCTTCTCCTTGGCTATCACCACCTCCACCCCCAAACCCCTGAGCTGCTCAATCCTCTCCGCTGGAGCTGCTGGGGTAGTGAAAACAAGCACTTCACCACCTCGCTTCTCCCTCAGGAGACGGCACTGGAAGGGGATGCGCAGCTTGCTGTCCAATACCACCCGAATTATCTCCTTCTTCTCCACACCCGGCAGCCTGACCGTGAGCCGGGGGTTATCTCTCAATACGGTATTGATGCCGACCATTATGGCGTCGTATTCCTGTCGCAGTTGGTGGACATACCCCCGGGCTTCCGGGGACGAGAGCCATCGGGACTTGCCAGTCGGAGTGGCAATCTTCCCATCCAGGCTGAGGGCAGCCTTTATCATAACAAAGGGTCTGCTGTTTTTAATAAAGAAGATAAATTTCTCATTGAGCTCCTCCGCCTCCTGCTGGCAGAGCCCAACTTCAACCTTGATGCCGTGCTGGCGCAAGATCTCAAACCCTCTGCCATTCACCAGCGGGTTAGGGTCTACCATAGCAGCCACTACCCTCTTGATGCCCGCTTTGATTATAGTCTCCACACAGGGGGGTGTTCTCCCCTGATGGCAGCAGGGCTCCAGGTTCAAATAGATGGTCCCTCCCTGGGGATCCTCCCGACAGCTCTCTAAGGCAACAATCTCCCCATGCTTATCCCCTGCCCTCTGGTGACACCCCTCCCCTATAATCCTCCCTTTTTTAACAATAACCGCTCCCACCATCGGATTGGGGCTGGTGAACCCCTTCCCTTTAGCCGCCAACTCTAATGCCCGTCGCATAAAGGCTATCTCATCGCTCACCAAAGAGACCCACCTCCCTGTTAAATAAAAAAATGACCCTCCCTCGTTGGTGCCCGGTCAGATTATGAAGAGCCCGCTCAATCGGGATAGCCTATCAGCTCCTCATTGGTAGTAAAAAGGGCTTCCACAAAGTCCGGGGCGGAGAACTCCAACAGGTCGTCCAGCCTCTCCCCTACTCCGACATATTTGATGGGAAGCCGAAACCGCCTGGCAATAGCTATGGCTACACCCCCCTTGGCTGTTCCATCAAGTTTCGCCAGGACAATCCCTGTAGCCCCGGCAGACTTAAGAAACTCCTCAGCCTGAGCAATGCCATTCTGCCCGGTCATAGCATCAAGGACAAGGAGAACCTCCTGGGGAGCACCGGGCAGCTCTCTCCCTATAACCCGCCTTATTTTCCCCAATTCGCTCATCAGATTGCGCTTTGTATGGAGCCTTCCCGCCGTATCGATGATAAGGCAATCCATCCCCCGGGCTATGGCTGCTCTGATGGCATCGAAGACCACCGCTGCCGGATCGGACCGGGGCTTACCCCTTACCACCGCCACCCCTACTCGTTTAGCCCATATTTCCAGTTGCTCGATAGCGGCTGCCCGAAAGGTATCGGCGGCACAAAGGAGAACCTCCTTCCCCTCCTTCTTAAGCTGATAAGCCATCTTGGCAATGGTGGTGGTCTTGCCGCTTCCATTCACCCCCACTACCAGAACTACCTGCAACCCACCAGGAGGTGTCTGAGTGTCTGCTTCTTCCCCAACCTGCAGGTGGGCTAAAATGTTAGCCTTGACATGCTCCTTCAAGGCGGAGCCTGAAAGGGAGAGTTTCCCTCTCATCTTATCCCTCAAGGAGTCAACAATATCCTGGGTGGTGCCCACCCCCACATCAGCCTCGATTAATATTCTCTCCAGCCCCTCAAGGGCATCCTCTTGGGAGGTTTTCCTCCCCTTAAACAGCCTTTCCAGGGGAACAATAAGCCCCTGCTGGGTCTTGAGCAACCCCCGTCGGAGCCGCTGGAATCTTCTCCTTTCTTCTGTTGGCTGCGGTTTCACTTCTCCCTTTTCTCTATCAATTTGAGGAACTCCTCAGCCTTGGCGCTCCAAGGGGTATTGGGAGCAAGGGATACAACTTCGTAAAAATAATATTTAGATTTACTGTATTTTTGCTGCTTGAAGTAGAGCATTGCCAGATTGTAGTTGGTTTCGATCATCCTCCGCTCAAGCTTAAGAGCCTCTTGATACTCTTTCTCTGCTTCATCCAACCTTCCCATAAGCTCGTAGGTAAAAGCAAGCCTTTCGTGGGCTTTATGGAGGTTAGGGTTGGACTCCAACGCTTTCTGGAAGAAGAAAGCTGCTTCCTCATAATCCTTATCCGTCAAGGAAAGCTTCCCCAAGTTATAATAGGCGACCTCTGGAGTGAGATACTCCTTAGCCCTAATAACCTGCTGGAATTCTGCCCTTGCCCTCTCTTTATCACCCATTTCGCTATAGACCATTCCGAGGTTGTTGTGGACATCGGTGAAATTTGGGTTAAGTTGCAAAGCTCGGTTAAAAACCTGAATGGCGGCGCTATATCGCTCGTCAAAGAAGTAAGCCAACCCCAAATAGTTGTAGAAGACAGGGTTCAAGGGATCAAGGGCGACGGACTTCTCGAACTCCTCGATAGCCTGTTCCAATCTCCCTGCCTTGAGATGAGTATCACCCAGGCGGTAATGGACGAATGGGTCCTCGCTTGCATTGGAGGGCGGGGTCTTGGAGCCACAGCCGCCCAAGAAGAGGAACAAAGCCAACAATCCAAGGGAACAACCCGTATGGAGAATAAACCCTCTCATTGCTCCCCCCCCCTTTTCTTGAGATCGACTACAATCTCCCCCTTCTCATATGCCTTAAGTAGAGCTGCCACCACACGGGCATCGTATTTCGCATCAATCCAATCGAACAGATATTTAATTATCCTTTCGGGGCTCATGGCGTCCTGATAAGGACGGTCAGAGGTCATAGCTTCAAAGGTATCTGCCACGGCTATAATGCGAGCCATAAGGGGTATCTGGTCCCCTTTCAGCCCCTGGGGATAGCCACTCCCATCCAATCGTTCATGATGGTAGAGCATCCCAGGGATCATATCCTTCAGCTGTTTCACCGGGGACATAATATAGGCTCCTTTTAGCGGGTGCTGTTTGATCAGCTCGTACTCTTCAGGGGTGAGGTCCGCGGGGCGTCTCAATATCTCGTCGTTGATGCCTATCTTGCCCACATCGTGGAGGGCAGCTGCTACTTGCACCTTATAGACCTCCTCCTCAGATAAACCAAAATTCCGGGCAATGGCAACACTGTATTCGGTTACCTTGTCCGAATGACCGCGGGTGTAAGGGTCCTTCTCGTCTATAGCAGCGGAGATCATCTTGATGGAGCTTATGAATAGCTCACGGTTTTGCTTAGCGGCGTCGGTTATTCTCTCAATATACTTGTTAATCTCTTCGGTCATAAAGTTAAAGGTCTCCGCCAGTTGCCCGATCTCATTTTTTGCCTTAACCTCCACCAGCGGCGAAAACCCCCCTTTAGCGAAGGAGTGGGCGGCGCTGGCGAGCTTTTGAATGGGGTCGCTTATCCTCCTGGCAAAGATTACCCCCACAACAATCACCAAACCGCAGACAATCAATCCCCAGAAGAGGGTCTGCTTTATCATAACAATCACCGAATGGAAAGCAAGCCTCTGTTCCACCTGTATGAATACCCCCCAGCCCACTTTAGCTATGGGGACATAAGTCCCCAGCATATTCATGCTCTTACTCTGGGCTGGTAGCTTGAAAGATATGGTGCCGCTGGTTTTCCCCTTTGCCCTGAAAAAGTCTTGCACCAGCTTTACCGAGGACATATCCTCCTGGGTTAAAGCCCTGCCGGGGTCGGAATGGGCAAACAGGTAGCCTCGGTCGT
>Ga0209979_1001889_pt1 | contig 21456 bp, 12 predicted proteins | sample AnhtaG_FD_183114 | JGI IMG/M metagenome (GOLD analysis project Ga0209979, IMG submission 183114) | Deep subsurface microbial communities from Anholt, Denmark to uncover new lineages of life (NeLLi) - Anholt_01485 metaG (SPAdes) (version 2) | ecosystem: Environmental > Aquatic > Marine > Oceanic...
CACTCAATTGCCACCTCTCCATTTTCACCTCCCAATCATCACCTATTGAGAGGATAGTATATCAAATTCTAGGAAGGGGTGACATTTTCACTTTGCAATACTATGACATTATCATTTTGCAACGACAGTTGGATGGTGAAAATAGTCCTGTTTTTTGGTTTTTTAAGGCGCAAATTTGTTAATTAGGACGGCGGAAAGTGTTTGGTGATAAGGGTTTTGGGGAGGGTATAATCTGACGGTGTTTTTAATATTAAGGAGAAATCTCCATTGTTAATTTGGGGCAATGGAGATTTTTTATTTAGTCAGTTATCCCCAGATTTTGGTTGACTGAAGTAAAAGTAGTGTGTTACGATAAAAGAAGAAAATTAAATAGTGCTGACCGCACCTAATTAACCCTCATCGGGGTATTGTGCGGTCAGCACTGTAGTTGAAAGGCTACAAAACCCTGGTGGGGGTTTTGTAGTTGGCTCAAAGTAATGGGAATAAAAACGAAACAAAAATTGGACCTAGTAATTCTTATTGGTGCCCTTGCTGTTTTGGGACTTTTGATTTTTTGGGGGTCTGGTGGGTCGCTGAAATTTGATTTTAGAAATGGGGCTGAAGCAGAGTGGATGGGCAAAAAGAGAATTTGGAAGGAAATTTTTGAGGATACGGACATAGTGTGTGAGAGAACTGATGAAGGGGTAAAAGAAACCATAATTTTTAAAAGTGAGGAAGCTGTAAGAAGGTTAGGGTTTCGCTTTAATATTTCCGAAGGGATAGTTTTTGAGAAGGATGACAGCAACAATATTATATTTAGAGACGCTGAATCTGCTGGTGCTGACGAGTACCTTTACCGTATCCCGGCCCCGGTTATGTGGGATGCCGCGGGAAAAGCAACAGCTGATGTAGAGGTAAAAATCCTAAAAAATACAGAAGACCCTTCTGAGCTTTTGGTTGGTTTTAGGCCGAGTGAGGAATGGCTGTCGAGTCCGGAAAGGGTCTTTCCGATATATTTAGAGCTGGAGCCGTCAATTGTTCGCAGCTCTGAAGCTGATTTTGACGAGGGTATTTTTGAATTTTTGCAGCCCGTGAGGTAAATCGAAGGGTAGAGCCCGGATAAATAAGATGTCAAGTAGAAATCAAAAACTAGTCTTAATAATCTTTGCTGCCGCAACAGTTGCTGTTGTGGGATTTTTGATTTTGGGAGGATTGGGTGGTTCGCGGAAATTTGATTTGAGCAACTTCAGCAGGTCAATGAAAGTAGAGCTTAATGAGGGTTTTCCGGGAGTTTCTGTTTCTTTTTTGGGCAAAAGTATTTCATTTGGGTTGGTTGATTTTAGAAACGGGGCTAAAGCAGAGAGAGATGGAGAAAAGCTCATTTGGAGAGATGTTTATCAGGATACAGATATAATTTATGAGAAGAGAGAAGAGGGTGTTAAGGAAACTATAATCCTTAAAACTAAAAAAGCACCACAAAGTTTTAGCTTCCGGTTTAATATTGGTGAGGGGATAACCTTCAACAAAGATGACAGCAACAACATCATCTTTACTAATAGCGGTTCGTACCTGTATCATATTCCAGCCCCGGTTATGTGGGATAGTATCAGAAAGACGAGTACCGGGATAGACGTAAAGATTTTAAGAAACAAAGAAAATCCTTCTGACTTTGTATTTGTTTTTAAACCGAATAAGCATTGGCTCAATAGCCCGGAAAGGGTCTATCCCATATATTTAGACCCTTCCATTGTTCACGACACCGAAACTGAATTTGATGCCGGAAAAGCTTTGAATAGAGTAGAGTCCATTGCCGGCCCCAAAGTCCAGCTTGCTTACCACGAACTCTCGGCCGACGAGCATACGGTGGGTCTGTGGCATATGAATGAAGGTTCAGGTGACACGGTTGGTGATTCTTCCGGAAACGGAAATGATGGAACATTTTTTAATGGATCCACAAAATTATTGCTCCATGCTAACGGTGCAGATGGTTCAACTATATTTACAGATTCCTCAGATTCTGGCCATACAGTGGCGGCTAATGGTGATGCCCAGATAGACACCGCGCAGAGTAAGTTTGGCGGTGCGTCTGGTTTGTTTGATGGAACCGGAGATTATTTATCTATTCCTGATAGTGCTGACTGGGATTTTGGTTCAGGTGATTTTACGATTGACTTTTGGATAAGGTTTAATGCCTTTAATCCAGATTTAGATATGTTCTTGGACCATACCGATGGTAGTGGTGGGTGGCAGTTTTATTATTACGATACAAGTCATGAATTGAGATTGTATTGTTCTGCTTTTTCTGATAATTATGTAACAGCTTCTTTTAACCCAACAACTGCAACATGGTATCACATTGCATTAGTAAAGACAGGCACTGTCTATAAAATATTTATTGATGGAACTCAAGCCGCTTCAGATGATAAGGGAGTTCATATGCCGAGCGTGGATAACACTCTATATATAGCAAGTGACAATGGAACTAGCAGATTTGTTGATGGTTGGATAGATGAAGTCCGTATTGTTAAAGGTGAAGCAAGATGGACTTCTAATTTTACTCCACCTACAATAGAGTACCCTATTCCAACCTGGAAATCCGGCTCTGATTGTAAGTTTGGCAGTTGTTTGGATTTTGATGGTGATGATGATTATGTTGATTGTGGAGATATTAGCGAAGTAGAGGGGATAAGTACGCTTACAGTTGCAGCATGGGTAAAGGCAGATGCATTTACTGCTGATGATGGGATAGTGGGGAAAAGAACACCTGGCCAAGACACCTGGCAATTAATATCTCATGATGTTGGTGGTAATTATTTCACCTTTTCTGTATGGACTGCTGGTGGAGGAGTAGGAGTGAAGTCTGCTAAAAACAAAGTAACTGGGACTTGGTATTATGTAGTGGGAGTTTATGATGGGAGTGATTTGAGGATATATGTAAATGGTGCATTAGATTGCACTCCTGTATCACAAACAGGGAATGTACACGCCAGTACTGCTCCAGTACAAATAGGTAGATATTGGTCTGCTGTTGAGGTTTTCGACGGCACAATCGACGAAGTGCGGATTTTGAATCGCGCTTTGACTCCCGAAGAAATAAAAGCGGATGCGCAGAGGTATCCTTATGGCATCTATACTTCTTCGGTTGTGGATTTAAGCCCTGAAGCAGATCCTACCCTTAAATCCATTGATTCTATTTCTTGGAAGGAAAATATTACTCCCCCTTCTGCTCCTTCTGGCTGGACAGAATATAAGCCGGTTATTATTGATAACACTCAAAATTCTTCCGCACTTTCAAATTATCAAATCAAAGTTCATGTTGACTATGATTCCAGTATGCAGTCGGATTTTGATGATTTGCGGTTTACCAATGCTTCAGGAGACAATCTTTCCTACTGGATTGAGGAAAAATCAGATGGAGTTGAGGCAGAGGTTTGGGTAGAAGTGGATTCCATCGTCGCTTCTGATGTTACTACTATTTTTATGTGGTATGGGAATAGTGGAGCTACTAAAGGAAGCAATTTTTTTGACACCTTTCCCGATGCTTTAGGTGATGGCTCCGATGGAGCTCTAACTGTTTCAAGCAGCGGGCAGATAATCAACACTTATGCTTATTTAACCGGCGATGAGAAAGATAAAAATAATCAGATTACTATCAACTCGGGCAGTGGATTTTCCAATGGGGATGAGATATTGGTTATACAGATGCAGGAAGGTGGAGATACCTGCTCGGCTGGTACTTATGAGTTTGCTAAGATTAGCTCTGGTGGAGGGACTACTACATTCACTTTAGATAGAAATCTGAAAAATAATTATTGCTATAATAGTCCTAATTCTACATCTGCCTCAATTGCTCAGGTGGTCAGAGTTCCTCAATACACGAATGTTACTGTTGATTCTGGAGGAAGTATTACAGCTTCAGCTTGGGATGGTTACAAAGGAGGAATTGTTGTGTTTAGGGCAACTGGGACTTTAACTATAACCGGAGAAATCAATGTGGATGGAAAGGGTTTCAGGGGAGGGGCAGGAGGTAGTTCGGCAGACGGTCAAGGTTACCAAGGGGAAGGCTATCTTGGGAAAGGAACCACTTCGAGAAATGCTAACGATGGTGCAGGTGGTGGAGGCAATGGTGGAGAAGGTGGTTACACAGCACAAAATTTCGGTCGAGGTTCGGCAGGTTACAGTTCAGTTGGTGAGTCACAAAGTCCTTACTGCATCCATGGTAAGTGCGACGGCTACGGGGGTGCCAGCTATGGAATAAGTAACTTATCAAAGATATACCTAGGAGCTGGTGGTGGTGGAGCTGGTGGTTGTAGTTATTACGGCTATGCTGGTACAGCAGGTGCAGCTGGTGGAGGTATTGTGATAATAAGTGCGGGGACAGTGGATGTATCTGGAAGTGTGGAAGCAGATGGTAATAATGGAACAAGTAATGGCAATCCTAATGAACGGGGCTCAGGGTCAGGTGCTGGCGGCTCAATCTACTTATTAGGAAATAACTTAACGTTAGGAACAAACTTGGTTAAGGCGAAAGGTGGCACCTATGGAACCAGTGCCTCAGATGGTAGAATAAGACTTGATTACAATACACTCTCAGGCACAACTAATCCATCTGCATACACGGATGGATTTGATACAGAACACAATAGAAAATACACCTCTCCTGAACCCATCGCTGGCGTTGGCGGCGACATTGAGCTTCAGACCAGGACTGGCGCGGATAATACTCCCGATGACGGGGATTGGGAAGAATGGAAGCCGGTCTCGGAACCCACCGAGACGCAGATTTTATCTATGGATTCAGACCAAACTAATTGGTCATGGGATAGCACGGCAACCTATATGCCTAAATCTAAATCAGATGATTCAACCACTAAAATTGAGGGAACCGGCTCTATGAAAGTAACAGCTGGCGCACCACAGGTGGATGCAAATACGGTTGGTCTTTGGCATTTGGAGGAGACCTCGAACGGTAATGGAGATATTAAAGACGCCACCGCGGACACTAACAACAGGCTGACTCCCAAAGGCACTCCTTCAGTTTCCGATGGTTTCTTTGGCAAAACCAGACACCTTGATGATAGTGACGATTATTTCTGTCAGGATAGCAATGCCGACGGCACCTGCGATGAGGGAGGAACCGATTTTGACTTAGATGGTGGCTCAATGACGGTTGAAGCTTGGGTCAAGACTGACGCTGACGAAGCAGATAATGTCATCATCAGCAAAGGAACTTCGTGGGAGGTAGGAATCAATGCCGATGGTGATGTCTACTGGGATGGGGCTGGAGCTCAGGTTGATGATGCTGATGCCAAGGTCAAGGCTAGTCAGTGGCACCATATTGCCGTCACTAACAATGATACGACTGCTACTTATTATGTGGATGGGGCTTTAACCGGCACCTCTGCGGCCGGCATAGACACGGACAACAATACTACTCTCTACATTGGCTATGATGGCACTAATTATTTTGATGGTATCATCGACGAAGTCCGCATCTCCAATGTGGCCCGCACTGCTGAAGAGATTGCCGAGGCGTATCGGGCCGGGAGAGACCATCAGTTGAGCCGAACTTTTTCACAGACATTTACTGATTGCGATGGCAATCCCAATCAATATCCTGATTTGTCTTGCAAAACCAAACTGCCTTTCTATATTGCCGCAGATAGGCCGGGGACTTATCTTGAAGCCGGGGTTGGGGAGAGCGATTATTCAATGTATCAGACCGACAGCAATACTGTTGGCTTGTGGCATTTGGATGAAGGCAGCGGCCCAACCACAAAGGATGCATCGCTTTATGGAAATGATGGTTATTTTGGGTCAGTCGGGGATGGGGATGATGGAGACCTAACTTTATCCAGCACTTACAATCTCAACGCTGATAAACAAGCAAGTCGCAGTTACGCTGACGGTATTGTCTATTCTGTCAGCAGTGTAGCTGCCAGCTCTATCACCACCAATGATAATGCTAATGGGATAGCCGGAGGAGATGACGTGCTATTAATATTCGCTCAGGCAACAGGTGATACCAGCGACGTGGGAAAATATGATATATTACGGGTGAGTAGCGTATCAGGCACCACTATAAATGTCTATGGTAGTATCGATACATCCAAGTATGACGCTGGAACAAGCAAAAAAATACTGGTTCAAAGGGTGCCCCAATACGAAGATGTAAGCATATCCAGTGGAGGAAAAATAACCGCCGGAGCCTGGGCTGGATTGAGTGCTAACGGTGAAGCTGGAGGTTATGGTGCATATAAATCTGGTATAGTGGCTTTCAAGGTTAATGGAGCTCTGAACATCGCTTCTGGTGGGAGCGTTGATGTGGCTGAGAAAGGTTTCCGCGGTGGGACAAGCGGTAGCAGCGGGGCAGAAGACGCTAAAAACACCAGCATTACCACTGGTGGCGATGATGGCGATGATACCACCACCGATGGTCCAGGTGGTAATGGTGGCGGTACTGGGAGTACAGGAGGAAATGGAGGTGCTGGTGACTCTGCCCATGGCGGCGCTGGCGGTACTGGGTATGACGGTGGTGGTGGTAGTGGTCGGGGAACTACTCCGGCTTGCGGTGGGGCTGGTGGCGGTGCCCCTTATGACAGCGGAGCCAATTATTCAACTGGTGCTATCCTAACCCTTGGCGGTGGAGCAGCAGCCGGGGCTGGGGGAGGTGGTGGTGGTGCCTATAGCCCAGGGGTTAGCCAGGCCGTGGGCGGCTCAGCAAATGGCGCAGGCGGGGCAGGAGCTGTTAATAGTGAGACCCAGAAGGGTGGTAAAGGAGGAAGTGGTGGAAATGGGGAGCCTGGTGGAGGTCTTGTTTTAATATATATCAATGCCCTAAGTGGCAGCGGTTCGATTATAGCTAAGGGCGGTAGCGGCGGTGGCGGTGCTGCTGGTGGCGGTGGTGGTGCTAGCCACGGGGGCGGTGGCGGCGGTGGCGCCGGAGCAGATGGAGCTGCCGGTGGCGCAATCTATGTTCGTTATTATGAGTCTTTTGGCTGGAGTGGCTCAACTGATGTTACAGGTGGCGGTGGCGGTGGCGGTGGTGCTGGTGGCGGTGGTGCTGGTAATCGTCCTGAAGGAATTGCCGGTGGTGGAGGAGGAGGTGGTGGTTCAGGCGGTGGTGGTGGCGGAGGCGCTAGCACCGGTGGTATCGGTGGTGACGGTGGTGATGCCGGACAGCCAGGGTCCGATGGGGCTGGTGGAGGTACTGGTGGAGTAGCTTCTGCTGGTGGGGGTGGATACCACGGTGTTGGTGGTACTACTGCTAACGCTGGTGGAACAAACGGTGGCGCAGCTGGAACAGCAACCAATGGCGGCAACGGGGGAACTTATTGCTGTGGTTGTTATGGTTCAGGAGAGTGTGCTTACCATTCCGGTGGTGGTGGTGGTGGTGGTGCAGGCTCAACAGGTGCAAGCGGTTATTCGAGTGTTGCTGCTCTCCTTGACACTCCCACATGGACCTCCTCGGGCAAGTCTGGCTCGGCGTTGGTGTTTGATGGGACGGATGATTATGTGGATTGCGGGAATGATAGTAGTCTGGATATGGGAACGAGTGATTTTACAATTGAAGCTTGGGTCAAATTAACTGGCGATACTCTCAAGCATGCAATAGTATATAAACATTATCAGCCTGGATATAATTTTAGATTGAGGTCTGGTTATCCTTGGCTTGAAATGGGAGACTCTGGGGGGTCTATAGCGGGTGGTGCTGATTCAACCGTAAATGATGGCAACTGGCATCATGTAGTAGTATCTGCTGATAGGAACGGAAATGCAACTTTCTATACTGATGGCGTTGCTGATGGCACACTTAATATTTCCAGCAAGGACGGTTTATCTATTTCTAATTCTGGCCAGAATCTTGAATTTGGGAGATATAGTGGTGATGCAGATTTCAACGGCACAATCGACGAAGTGCGGGTTTCTGATGTGGCTCGGTCCGCCGATTACATTAGGCAGGCGTATCAGATTGGGTTAAGGACACACCCAATCACGATTGATTTTGCGGCTAAATTAGATGTGGTGGATATTAAAGGCACTTCTGAAGCCAATGCCAAAACCGATACCTCAATTACTATTGATGCCACTGCTTTTGGGTCAGAAGATAAAGGGGATAATCTTTATATTGGTGACAAGATAATTGTCAAAGAAAACTATGGCGGAACAGAGTACATTGTCCAAGCTACAACGACCGATGTGACTGCCTCAAGCGGTGAAGTGACTGTTACTTCTTGGACGGGCACCGTGCCTAATCCGGGGACAGGTGTCTGTGGAGGTTCAGATACCCATTGCTTTACCGCTAATGCTACGGTGTTTAAGTGGCAGAGGGAATATTGGGATATTACTGATATTTCTGATGCCGATAAGGATGCTATTACTAAAGTTAATCTTCGGGTGCTTGATGGGTCTGAAGGTTTTACTTTTTGGCTGGATGATATTAAAAGGACCGGGCCTTATCTGACTAATTCATCAAGCGAAGATATTCCTTCAACGGTTACTGTCGGTACTACCAGATATATGCAGTATCGAGCAATATTTTCTACTACTGATACTGTGGTTACTTCAAATCTCTCTCAAGTTACTGTAAATTATACTTCCAACATCCCCCCTAATGCTCCCACCAGTCCTAAATGTGAAGGAGCAACCAATCCTCAACATGTAATAGACCACACACCAGATTTCAGCTGGACATTTTCAGACTCAGATGGAGATACCCAGCAAGCATGGGAGATAGAGGTAGGGACAACGGCTGGGAATAACGATATGTGGGATACGGGTAAACTTACAGGTGCAGATTCTTCTGATGTGTATAACGGCGCGGCTTTATCTGATGGAACAACTTATCATTGGAGAGTAAGAACCTGGGATTTTGATGTGGGTTCTTGGACTTCAGATCAAACCTTTAGGATGAATACTCCACCCTCAGCATCAAGCTTAGATGTTTCCGGGACTGATACCAACGTGGTTGACCACACCCCCGATCTCTCCTGGACCTATACCGATCCAGAAGATGACACCCAAGCACAATATGACATTCAGGTGGGCAGCACCTCGGGAGGTTTTGATATGTGGAATCCTGCTGCAGTATCCAGCAGTGCCACCTCGGACACCTATGCTGGCTCTACCCTCTCCGATGGCTCCACCTACTACTTCCAGGTTAGGGTTTACGATGATTACGAATGGGGCTCCTATACAGAGCACTCCTTTAGGATGAATAGTAAGCCCTCAAATCCAACTTCGTGGACAGATTTGGGGATGAATCTCGTGGATCATACCCCGACCGTGACTTGGAGCGGGGAAGCTGACCCAGAGGAAGACACGGTAACTGTTTATGTCTATGTTGGAACAACTACGACGCCGACTACTGAGGAAGGCAGTAGTACTGAAGGGACACTTGACTTAGGTTCGACGGTTGCACTGAACGATGGGACAACATACTACTATCGCCTGAAGGCTTATGATGGCTACGAATTCAACGACAGCTATACGACATCTGACGAATTCAGGATGAATACTCCACCGGATATCCCAACTGACTTAACTGATTTGGGAACTCACTTAACAGACCATACTCCTTCGGTTTCATGGACTCAGGGGTCAGACGATGAAGGAGATACTATAACCACTTATGTTTATGTTGAGGAGGGAACTTGTGCATCAGTAGACCCAACCACCGAAGAAACCCATACAACTTCTTCTTCATGTGATCTGGGTAATACAGTTACTTTATTAGATGGAAACACTTATTGTTGGAGAACCAGAAACTGGGATGGTTATGAATGGTCTAATTATTCATCAGAAGACGAATTCAGGATGAATACTCCACCGGATATCCCAACTGACTTAACTGATTTGGGAACTCACTTAACAGACCATACTCCTTCGGTTTCATGGACTCAGGGGTCAGACGATGAAGGAGATACTATAACCACTTATGTTTATGTTGAGGAGGGAACTTGTGCATCAGTAGACCCAACCACCGAAGAAACCCATACAACTTCTTCTTCATGTGATCTGGGTAATACAGTTACTTTATTAGATGGAAACACTTATTGTTGGAGAACCAGAAACTGGGATGGTTATGAATGGTCTAATTATTCATCAGAAGACGAATTCAGGATGAACTCGGAACCTACCGGGATAATTAACTCTGCTGCTCAAAAAAAACATGCTTCAGGCGATGACTTGGGCAAGGTTGATATTTCTATTGAAGTAGATGATGCTGAGGGGGATGATTGTAAAGCCAAAATTGAATATGATACTGATTCAGGTTGTGATGGACCATGGAATAAAGCTACTTTAGATGAAAGTGAAGGAGCTACAGCTACTTATGAAGATTCAGGAGGACCGCCAGATGTAACTAATACCAATGCTTATCAAGTTGGTTCTGGCACTGATACTCATATTATTACTTCCTCCGGCTCAAATACGGTAACTTTTGACTGGGATTCAAAAACCGATATGCCTGATGGAGATGGCACTTATTGTTTAAGATTAACTGTTAATGATAGTTATGAGGACCAAGAAACTCCGGATACTAAATCTTTAACTATAGATAATGTTGCTCCATTGGGACTGACTGAGCTTTTAGTTGACTCTTGGACTAAGAATTCAGTTACTTTATCTTGGCCCGAAGTGACAGAGACCAATTTTGACCATTATGAGATTTGGTATGGAACCAATTTATCTGGTGTTTTAAATAGAGCTGCTTCTGAGTGGGATGGGGATAATGATTCGGCTATGAATACAAAATCCACTACCTCTACTACCATTGATGGGCTGGACGTGAATACTCTTTATTACTTCAAAATCTGGGCCGTAGATGAGTATGGCAATGAAGCTGTTGTCCCTGCCGATATTTATCAAAAGACCAACTCTCCTCCTGTTCTTCATGATGCTTCTTCTGAAAATGTTTTGCCTATGCCCAGCCAATATACTGATGGTACTGGTAAGATTAAAATTGTTTTCAGAATAAAAGACCTGGAGTCCGAAAACTGCGATGTGACCAGTGGGAGCTTCTACTATCAGGTGGATGGAGGTTCTTGGGATAATCCCATTAGTGATAGCCATATTACCGGGACCAAAACCGGACTAAGCTCTGCCTCGGATATGTCTGGGACTCTACATACTTTAGTTTGGGATAATTCCAAGGAATACATTGATGATGCTGAAAGCCAGAATGTTAAGATAAGGTTTAAAGTCCACGATATCCATGATGATGATTCTCCTTACGGTTTCACTCCAACTGGCTTTACCATAGATAATTTAGATCCAGCCGGACTTACCTCCTTAAATATAGACAAAATGGGTATGCTTACTGCTCATCTTTCCTTCTCAGAAGTAACCGAGACCAATTTTGATGGGCTTGGTCATTATGAGATTTGGTATGGTACTGATGAGGACGATGTTGAAGCAGGAGGAGGTTCTGCTTCGGAATGGGACGAAGATAAGGATGCAGATTTAGTCTTGAAATGCACTACTTCTACCATTATCACTGCACTTTCTCCAATAAATACCACCTTTTACTTCAAAATCTGGGCCATTGATAACTTTGGTAATTTCGAAACCGTAGACACCGTCTCCGGCGAAACCAAAAAAGTCAAAAGATTCCGAATTAGTCAGTAAAAGTTGAGTAATGGGTTTTTCAACTCACTATTCAGTTCGCTTGAAAAATAGCCCTGTTTTGAGGGCTTTTTTGGTGAGTTGTGTTTTGGGGTAGGATTTATTTTAAAGTGCTAATTTCTCTAATACGGAATTATAAAGGATTAGAGGGATTTTTGCAAAAAAGGGGTTGACAAAAATTTCAACCTTATTATAATATGTATGCAATATAGGACAATAAGTCTACATACTTACCATAGAGGTTAACAATGTCGTTCGGTAATCTTCTAAGAGAGCTGAGGGAAAAAGAGAATATTGGAATTAAAAAACTAGCACCAAGGCTAAATGTCAATTATACTTATCTAAGCAAGCTGGAAAATGATAAAGTGATTCCATCTAAGAAGTTTATAGAAAGGATTGCCCATTATTTTAAGTATGATTTAGATAAATTGCTTATTTCTGCTAATAAGATTCCTGATGACATAAGAGAAATTCTAAAAAATAATCCAAAAGACGCGATTGAATTCTTAAGGGGAAGATTTGATGCCAACAGAAAATCGAAATCGTGAAACGCTTGTAACACTGATTGAAAGACAACATTTAATCAATGACAGATACTCGAAGGTTAAAAGGTTTGGAGAAAATGCTGGTCGAGGAAGTTTCTCAATTATGTTTACAGCTTTTGATAATGTCTCAAGACAAAAAGTTGCCTTGAAATTTCTTAATCCAAGTTGGGCAGGCGATCAATACCGTGTCGAGTGCTTTACAAGAGAAGCAAAGATGCTTCAGATATTTAAAGAGCAGCCTAACATTCTTCAAATTATAGACGGAAAGGAGAATTTAGCAATTAATATAACAACATCTGAAGGATCGCCTTTGCAACTTTCTTTCCAATTTATCGCCACTGAACTGGCACAGGGTAGTCTAAGAGATTGCATCTACTCGTCAACAACTAGTGCTGTGCAAAATCTTTTATTTTTTCGGGAAGTATGTAAGGCAGTTCAGAGAATTCATGCTAATCAAGTATGCCATAGGGATCTGAAGCCAGAGAATTTCCTGATATTTCCTCAAAAAAAATTGAAGCTAAGCGATTTTGGAACAGCTAGATTATATAATAGAAATGCGGAAGCACTTTTACAAAGATATATGGGGCCACCTGGTGATATCACGTATACCTCTCCTGAACTTTTGTGTGGATTATATTTTGAAAAACGTTTTGCTTTTTGTAATGACTTTTACTCCATGGGAGCCATACTTTTTGAAGTATTTACGAAGACATATTTGAATCTTACTATCTTTAACAATATTTATGAACTCTGGGACATAATTAGATGTTTCAGCGCTATACCAGAACGTAGTAGAAAAGAAATATACGATGATTTTATAAAGGGAATAGCGAGAAGCAGACCTCTGCCAGATATTTTTCTATATAATCAGGAAGTTCCACATTGTATAAAACATCGACTTAATATCCTCTATAAGTCATTAGCAAATTTAGATTACAGAGAAAGACTTATAAATTTCAAAACCATATTCAGACAAATTGATATCTGTCGAATTATTTTAGAAAATGAAGAAAAATATAAAAAATGGATAGAATTAAAGAGAAGATTCAGAAAGAAAAGACAAAAAATCATGACATAGGAGAATATAATGTTAGACCAAGCAACAAATAGGAAAGACTCTGAGATGTTAATATTAGAATCAGAAAATAAGATACCTCTAAATTTTGAAGCTGGTAATCCGTTCATCTCTGATAAAAGGGTGAAACTTAGTAGATTAGGAGGGAGAGAGCAACTAGAATTCATACATCCAGAGAAGATACCTTACACTTACAATGGTGAAGTTTTGGATAAGGGACTTCCTGATATAGTAGAGACAATTTTTCATCAACTGACAAAATTCCCTAATAATCCCTATGTGCTTAATAATCTTGGACTGGCACTGTTAAGGCAAAATAAGTGGAATCAGGCTCAGAAAAAGTTTGAAAAAGCGATCGAGATAAAAAAGGACTTCTACTCGGCAAAAATGAATCTTGCTAGAACTCTCACTAACCGTGGGAAACTCCGTGAAGCCCTAGCTGTATATAAAGAAATGGAAAAAATATATACCGGGGATGTTAAGGTTTTTATGGGCGTTGCGCATATTTATTTTTTACAACGGAAACTCAATGGTGCCGAAACATTGCTCAGCAAAGTTATTAGTTTAGATCAGAATAATGCAACCGCTTACAATAACAGAGCTCTAACCTATTTAGTTAAGGGTGGACTTAATAAGGCCATCTCAGACCTAAGAAAAGCAATATCAATTAACACCTACTTTGCAACTGCGGAAAATAATCTTGGAGTTTGTTATGTCCTTCAAGGGATTCCGAGGAAAGCTGTTAAACATTTCATGACAGCCCTTTCGATTGACGCTAACTGTGGTGATGCTGCTCAGAATTTAGCACTGTGTTTCCACAGATCAAAAGAATATCAGAAGGCTATTGTTCTGCTTGAGAGATACTTAAAGAGAAACCAATCTGATATTTCTGCCCGAGAATTGCTAGCTAAGTCGTATCTAATGATTAAAAAATATGGTATTTGCCATAAAGAACTGAGTGTTGCATTTAAACTTGCAAAGATGAAATATGCCGATAAAACAGATTATGACTTTTCTCATTTTTACAATAACTTTGGGGTTATATACCATCAGCAAAAAGATTTTACAAAAGCAAGAGAATACTACCTAAGAGCTAAAAGTGAATCTGTCTCACCTTCAGAGGTTCTATATCGAAACATTATAAATTTATATTTTGATACAAATAAGATTAATCTTGTTAAAAGCGAACTTGAAGAAGCTCTTGAGTGGTTTGCGGACAATAGCTCTCTCTTATTCCTCTATTCTCGATATTGCTTTTACGTACAGGATACAGAAGGAGCAATAAATACTTTAAAGAAAATTATCGAGAAGGAACCTAGCTTTACCAGCGCCTATGGTTTCTTGAGTTTTATATATTCTGAAGTGTTTTTAAACTACGATTTGGCGATTGAAACTCTTAACAAAGGATTAAATTACACTAAAAAGAGCCCTGTTCTGATTAATAATTTAGCTTACAATTTTCTTATGAAGAATGATGTTAAAAAGGCAAAAGCTAACTTAGATATTGTTAAGGATATTAAAGGAAATGTTTTTCTTACAGCAACAAAAGGTTTACTTCTATTAAGAGAAGGCAACGTTCAAGAGGGTACTAGCTTATATAATAAAGCAGCTTTTCTCGTTCACGACAACCCAGTATTACATGGAGAGGTTGAACAAAAAAAGAACTTAGAATTGGCTAAGTTCTATTATAACCGAGGAAGAAAAAGAGACTCTAGCAAATATATTCAAAGACTTCTTGCTTCTAAGCTAAAGTCTTCAGTGTATTATGCACAAGGGGAGAAATTCGCAAAACTTATTAATTTGTTTAAGAATTAAAGTCTTTAATAGAGAATGTTCTCTTAAGCAGGTGTTCTTAAGATAAGACTCTCCTTAGCATGGGCCGATAGGAGGTGGTCTTGTAGTCTTATTTGTCGCCTTCTGCATCAAAAAAGAAATCTCCACCAGAGTGCTCCAGACTGTTTTGGGCCATGAGAGATTGACAACCACTGAACTTTAGCTTAATTTATCACCGAAGGATGCTATTAGGGAGCTTTTGGATGAGTGATGAATTAAGAAGTTAAATTTGAGTTTGTATATACCAAGTTGTGTATCGTTGTTTTTCCTGAATCGAACTCTTTGTGAGAATACATTATGGAAGATTTATTGCCAAAACAGCCATTCTTTGCTAGACATGAATTTGTAGGCAAGCTCTCCAAAGGCGATGAAGTTGTCGATAAAGTTCATGTAGTCGTTCAGTATTCTTTAATTAAACAAGGAGAGATTGTCGGAAAGGTGCTTGGCACTACAAAGATCTGCGAGAAACTTAGGCACATTGCCAACCTTTCAGACCCTTATTTGGAGTTAACTTCCGAAGAGTCTGAACACATCACTCCCAAAATATCCAGTGAAAAAACACTGCTTAGAAGAGTTACTCAGCGTCCTGCTTACAGCAAAGACATGAGCTATGTCGTTGCTAATCTTAACTTTGATGATATAACAATAATGGGACACTATGGGCCTGGCGATACTCTTGAGCGACATCTAACGTTTTTCCTCGCCGGTCCTCGAAGGTTGTGGTCAATTCATGAGGCGCGGGAGTTTTCCTTCACAGGCGAGATAAAGAATAAAGTTCACAATTCTAAAATCGAGTTAAATGAGGACTTTCCGTTCGAGATCGAGGTTATCCCTTGGTATTTTCGTGACAAAACCCCAGCACCTGATAGTCACGAATTGACAGCCAATGTCCTGGCTATGCACTTTGACACTAAGGAATCATTAGAGCGGCTTTCCAACGAAAATTTTGTTAATTCAAGTAGGGCATTGGCAGATGATATTACTTTATTAGTGTCATTTTTATCTAGACGTTGGGTTACATGGTACCAATACCAATTAGTTACGAAGGATACTGTAAAAACTTATGTAAGAAGAACCAGGGAATGTACTACACAGGAGGTTGACTGGAACGATACTTTTATAGCACCGCATGAGTCGAGAGAATTTCTGAAAATTGGGCTTACTAAACTCCGGAAATTGCGTGCAGACGGCTTCAACCTTTTTATGCCAATTGTTTATTTTGTATCTGGTAATGAAGCGAAATATCTTGAAGAACAGTTTACAACATTGTTCCTATCGCTCGAGAGAATAAAGGATATGTTCGCACTAAAAGAAGGTTTTCGAAAAAATCTACTAAACAAAGCCTTTAAGAAACTGGGGTCATTGGTATCCGGCGTTATTAAGAAAAACGTCGAATCTCCTGACATGTTCGATAGAATACAAGCAAAGATTCCTGAGTTGAACCGTCCTTCGCTACGCTTTGTTTTAGAGTCATTGTTTAAGAGATATAATATAGATTGGAGAGATATTTACCCGCCAGGAAGTGACTTCACTCTCATTAAGACCCGTGACGAACTTTTTCATTCGTCACGGGAGCTCAATATTGACGTATTAGTTAAAGAATTATATAGATTACAAGTTCTTATCCAGCAGCTTTTACTACGTATGCTAGACTGGGTAGACTTATCACATTCACCTACGGACCTCATAAAGAAAAGACTAACTACTGTTGAGAATGGTAGTGATTAAGATATAACCAGAAAAATTTGTGCTTCGACTTTACTTTTCTCTTTTAGTTACATTTTTTTCAAACGCTATCTCCTAATCCAAACGTCCCCCAGTCAATAATCTTAGGTGACAAGTTTGGAAGAAGATTGATAGGGTTGAGATTGGTGGAAGTGTGGTTATGAACTCGTCATGCCAAAACCAATTTATCACGGATTTTGCGGATAGATTTTTCTAATGATTTAGCTTCTTCGTGAATTTTTTTGTTTTCTTCCACAAATTTTGTAAGGTCAGGGCTATCATCTATTTTTTGTTTTATCGCATTATATATTTTTTCGAATGTTTGCTTATCTAATTTTGTAGTCTCTGTTTGAAATTTCCCATCAGGCTTTTCTCTAGAAAGATAAGGATTGTCTTTAACTTTATCCGACCACCATTGGTCGAAGGTTTTGTCTAAGAAGATTAATTCTAATAACGAAATAGAGTATTTGTATCCTAGCCGGCTATTAAATCGGATCCATTCAAGGTTTCTTAATTCGGGGATTTCCTTTGTTTCCTCTTCCCTATAAATTTGAAATAGAGAGTCTTTGGCGGTCATAGCGAAACTTTTGAACTTTTCACAATGTTCTGCAAGTTTTTCTATATCTTTCTTTATCTTCCTTTTTACTTTTCTTGCAAGGAATGGATGTTTTTCTTCAGTGGTTCCCCATGGAGAAAGCCAAGGAATATCAGCCTGTACCCCATCTGGTGAGGGGGTCGGTGTCGGTAAAGTAAGAACCGCCACCGAGTCCTTTATATGTCTTAACTCTTCAAGATAGCGTTCGTATATCTTATTTTTGATTCTCCTGTTTACTTTAACCTTTCTCTCCCTTTTTAGTTCTCGGAGAGTCAGGTATGTGACAGATGCCAAGAAAATGGTACCAATGGCTACCCAAGCATTCCACGTGGGGGAACTTAATATGTTCTCTAAAGAGACCTTACTTAATATGTTTTCTAGAGAGACCATAAAGAATCTCCTAAAATGTTGAGTTTTCTCTTTATCCTAACTAAAAGGCAGATTGTGTCAAAAATAGCCCTGTTTTGAGGGCTGTTTTTGTAAGTTGTGTTTTAGCCTTCTATGGCGTTGTTTTGGGAAATGGATCAAAAGTGGTGTGTGCTGATGTTGAAATAGAGGCGTAGAGGGGTGAATTTGAGGAGATTGAAGCTTGTGAAGTTGTGGTTTATTAATTCAGGAGGGACGATTAGAAATTGTTTTGTTGATGGTGAGAGTTTACAGTAAGCTTTCGTTAAATACTGTAGTCGAAATAAGCTGATTTCCCGTAATCATATAGCGAGATTGAATTTCCAGTGACTTTACCGCTGAAGTGACAGGAACTACCGTAGTCATATCCCTTAAAATTAGTTCCTTCTATTGTTAAATCGATGTAATGACTGTCTCCATAATGATATAGCGAGTACTTGGAATCATCGCTATTTCCGGAAATATAACAACCCTGGTCATGATCGTAGACATTAACGCGATTTCTACTAACCTCGCCATCGATATTTATGTACTTTGACTGAGAATAGTCATATACAGATGAGGCTCTCTTTCTAGAGATCAGGCGTCCCGCAGTATAGGCTACACACGCTCGTGGATTTGGTTTCATGATATTTTGCTTTAGGTTGTTGTGGAGGTTTATCTTTATCTTAATCGAAAGATAGATTGTGTCAAGAATAGTCCTGTTTTGAGGGCTATTTTGTAAGGTGTGATTTTTTAAGGTGCGAATCGCTGTAATGTAGAATTACACAAGGTTAAGGGGATTTTTGTAAGAAATAAAGGAGATGACGTAGTTTAATTGAAATGTGGAAGCAAAATTACGAAAGATTCTGACAAAACCCTTGACTTCTTATTGGAAAGAGCTAAACTTGGCTTAAATAATTGACAAAGAAGGAGTTATAAACATGGCAACACGACACGACGAAGAAGTTCGGAAAGAAATTGCAAGACTTAAAAGAAACGGATTTACAAATATTAAAGCCGCTATACCGGGATATGAGACACCGGATCCCATTGGACAAGGTAACCGTGTTCTGGATGTAGAAGCCACGAAACACGGTAAGCGAGTTATTGTAGAAGTAGAAGGAGAAGGACAAGTCCCAAGCCAAAAAGACCAGATATCAGCTTTTCGAAGGCATGCCGCACAGAAAAAAGGTACTGAGTTTATATTGCGAACGTACCAAAAAGGGAAACGAGGAAGCAAGAGATTAAACTAAGTAAGTAGAGATAGCCAATCGTAAGATTAAATTTTGTGGCCTTCTCTCTAAAAGCACGTCTCTCGCCCTACATTATCAAATGAAAATCCCTATTTTTTTCTGTATTTCAGTTTGCAAATTGATGCCAGGATATTATTAGGGAATTTTTGGATAAATGGTAGGTTTGGATAAAAAAAATTGTCTGTCGTTTTAAGGAAAATAAAAAATGAAAATTGAATTTGATTTCGATAAATGTATCTATTGCTTGAACAATGCTGCTGACTCTTGGGAACATATTATACCTGCGAGTATCGGGGGCAGATTACAAGCGCGTTTGCTATGTTCAGATTGTAATCATAAGCTAGGATCGAAATTAATCGATAAGGTTAAAACTGACCCATCCATTAGGCTTGCTGTTAGAAATTTAAGGAATGAAATTCCTAAATTGTTTGAAGCAATAGAAAATCACCAGGTATACAACGCGAAGGGCAAAAATGATAATTACATAAAATTGAGATATAAGAATTCAAAGCTGGAAACCATAGCACATAAAAAAGAGGATGGTTCATTAATCCTTGATACCCAAAAGGGAATTAAAAATATAGCACAAATGCTTAGAAAAGAGGGGTTATCTGAGGATGAAATCGCAGGCAAAATCCAGTCTTTTAATAAATTAGAAAACAATAAGATCATTCAATTGTCTAAAACTGTAAGAGTTGTAAAATGGTCGACAGAATCAATATTCCCATCCTTACAGGGTTCCTTATTAGATGAAAAAGTTATTGCTTTAATGGCGTATGAGTTTTTAAGTCTTTTGATAGGTAATCTAATTTATAAAGATAGATTAGATTTTATCAGAGAATTCATAAAAGAAGGGAAAAAATCCAAAAAACTTGTTATTGAGCAATTAACATCAAGACATTATAGTCCTTATCATAAAGTGTATCCCGAATTATTAGAAACCGAAACTATTATAAATATCATTTTATTCAGATGGCTGGTATATAAAGTTCATATAAAAGGTGTCAGATTATTATCAAGTCCTGATTTTGTTTATTTGGAAGAATTAAAAACCAGAAAGACCTTGATTGCAAAATCAGTTGATGAAGCAAAGGAAGGTATTTATTACGAATTTTAAATTTAAAAATAGCAGGTAACACAGCAAAACCCGCGAGCCAATAAGATTTAGATGATGGGCTTGACAAAATTACTCCACAACCACTTTATCCTTGATCTTGTTAAAAGTCCCCTTGCCTATTCCCTTTATTTTCATTACGTCCTGAATGGATTTGAAGGGACCATGGGTATTCCTGTAATCTATTATCCTTTCTGCTAAAGTTTTACCGATACCGGGCAGGGTAATAAGTTTTTCTTTGCTGGCTGTGTTTATGTTGATTTTTTCTTCTTCTGGCGGGGCTCTCTTTTTCTCCTGCTTTAGCTCTGGTGGGGTTGTTGGGCGCTCCAGTTCCCAGAGGCGGTTAAATTTTGCCAGATGGGCCTCTAGCACGGCCTTGTCTTTAATTATAAAGAAGTTCTCATCGTTGCGGTTAGTGGCACTTTTAGAGTAGTTATAGCTTCCGGTAAGGACTGTATCATCGGCGATTAGGGCTTTAATATGCATGTACCCGCCTTTGGTTCCTCTCTTAACCACTAAGGGGATCCCTGCCTGTTTGAGTTTCTCGGTTACTGCCCACTTTGAGCCTGCCTGACCCTTGTCCATGATGATTTTTACATCTAGTCCCTCTCTATGTTTTTCGATTATGGCCTGGGCAAGCTCGTCAAGAGTGAAGCTGAAGATAAGGATATAAATCCTTTCCTCTGCATTTTGGATGGTATCTTCTAGTTTTTTAAGGATCTCCTCGCCTTGTTCAGGTGAGAAAAGAACTCCAATTGTGGGTGGGGACTGGCAGCTCCCCTGATAGGTTAGTAAAGACACTAAGCATACACTTAGGGCACTTACAATTAAGATATGCTTTAGGAGTTTTTTCATTGCCCGATCACCTCATTTTTCGTCAAAAATCGCTCCATCCTACAATTGGCTTGAAAAAAATCTCTTGATAGAGGAATTTTAATTTTACCCAGGTCTTATAGGTCGTCTTGCCTTGAGAAAGTGGCTCTATGAGCCTCTATGTGCGTCTTTTTTCCTACTCTTTACCTCTCTCTTAATCTCTGAATATCCTTTTCCTTCGACTCTATGCCTTTTTTCAGTTTCGTAATTTTACTCCCTAACTTCTTAAGCTCCACGTTGCCAATTCTCTTCTCCAAGTGAAGCTGGTATGTCTTTTCCCCTAGCTCTTTGAGAAAACTTTCCATCTCCTTTTTTCTCTGTCTGACCTCGGACCTTAGTTTGGCAACCTGGCCTATTTCTTTTGTTTCAAGGGCGAATTTTTTTATTCCTTCCTGGGTAGTTTTTTTAATTTTCTCCCCTAGTTTATCTATTTTTTCTCCCCAGTCTTTAGC
>Ga0209979_1001891_pt1 | contig 21437 bp, 21 predicted proteins | sample AnhtaG_FD_183114 | JGI IMG/M metagenome (GOLD analysis project Ga0209979, IMG submission 183114) | Deep subsurface microbial communities from Anholt, Denmark to uncover new lineages of life (NeLLi) - Anholt_01485 metaG (SPAdes) (version 2) | ecosystem: Environmental > Aquatic > Marine > Oceanic...
GGTTTGTGCGTGACGTCAACAATGCCCTTCATAGTGTGGACAGTACCGGTAAAATCGTGCATAATGAATGGGTGCATTTGGCGGGCACGTATGACGGTTCGGCTCTGAAGTGCTACATCAACGGTCAGCTTGACGGCAGCAAGGATGATGCGAACGTGGTTGCGTTGCTGCAGGATACTAATGATCTGGCGATAGGCAACCGTGTGGACGCCAATAATCGTCAGTTCGAGGGTTCGGTGGACGACGTTCGCGTGTATAACTATGGTCTGACGGCGGCCCAGGTTACTTACATAGCAACCGAGGGCGGTGGTTATGTTCCGCTGATATCCGAGGTCAACCTGTATGATGAAGAGCCTGCAGGCGAGAAGGCGATTAACTTCAGAGACTATGCTGTGCTGATGGGTAGCTGGCTTGAAGTGAAGCTGTGGCCGCCGGAGGAATAACCGGTGTTGATAGCCGGTGAGTTTGCACCAAATTCGGGGCCTATACTGAACTGATTCGGTATAGGCCCCGGTTGTTTTTGACTATTCGGTGGGTGAGATTGACATACTACAGGGCAGCGCGCCGGAGCCGGGTAGATATCATCCTGCTTGAATTCCATAAGCATTTATGTTAATAGATGCTCCGAGATGAAAGCGAAGATGAAAAAATTGTTTGTTGCGGCTGCATTTACTATCAGCCTTGTCGGCGCCGCTTCGGCGGATCTGTCAAAGCGAATTGACCAAATTATCACCCAGCCTTCCCAGAGTAACGTTCAATTTTCCGTCCATATCATAAAGCCCGGCTCGGGCAAAACAGTGTATAGCCATAATGCAGTAAAGCCACTGATCCCGGCTTCAAATATGAAAATAGTCACCACCGCAGCGGCACTAAAATTCCTCGGACCAAATTACGAATATAAAACGAAGATAGGCCTTTGCGGTGATACCGTGGTAATAATAGGAAGCGGCGACCCACTATTGGGTGACAAAGTCACAGATGCCAAATACGGTAGAGACGCCGGCTGGATATTTGAAGATATAGCCGGAGCATTAAAGCAAAGGGGTATTACAACCGTCAAAGATATTATTGTCGATGCCGGCATATTTGACAGCCGGCGGGTCCATCCGAATTGGCCAAAGGAGCAGCTAAACCGCTGGTACGCCTGCGAAGTCAGCGGCTTGAATTTTAACGGCAATTGTATAGATGTTACTGCCCAAAACATCGGTGGTAAAGTGATTGTTTCTATCGACCCCAAAACGGATTTCATAGAAATAATTAATAAGGTCGTACCCATATCAAAGGGCAAAGGGGCGGTGGCAGCTTACCGCAGTCTTGAGCCAAATAAAATTATCCTCAAGGGCCAATGCAAAAAACAACAAGGGCCATTTACCATTGCCATTGAAAGGCCTGACGCCTTTTTTGGATATTTGCTGGCGGAAAATTTGAACAGGTCAGGGATAAAAACGCAAGGGCAGCTCACAGAGAACGCTGCAGGCACAGACTGCAATATCAAGGTGCTTAGAGAATACAGCCACTCAATGGCCGATTGCCTCATACGCTGTAACAAAAACAGCTTCGGACTGGCGGCAGAGGCGCTTCTTAAAACCATTGCTGCAAATACCCGGCCTGACCGAAAAGCCGGTAGCTGGGAAACAGGCACGATGATTATTTCAAAATATCTAACCGACCTCGGCGTCAGCCCATTGGAATTCTACATCGACGATGCCAGCGGATTGAGCAGGCAAAACAAACTCAGCGCAAATGCAATCACAAACGTATTATCTTATGTTTATGAAAGCAGGGACTGGAAGCTCTATAAGGACTCCCTTGCGGTAGGGGGGGTGGACGGGACAATTAGAAAATACTTCAAGGAAGAAAAGTACAAAGGCAAAATTCTCGGCAAGACCGGATATATTAGCGGCGTGAAGTCGTTTTCAGGTATATGCACTACTTCAGGGGGCGATTATATCTTTTCCATTCTGGCCAACAACACCAACGGCAAAACCCGCAAAGCAATCAATGACATAGCAAAAGCGATTGTTGACGATGGTTAGCGGATAAGGTTTGGCGTATAGGGGTTAGGAAGCCGTATTGTGGGATACGTATTGCGTATGCTGGCGATGTCGGCTAAAGGGCAGAACACGGTCTCAGGATAACTTTACCATTCGGCTAATTCGCCGAGGAACTCCTCAACCAAATCTTTCATAGTTGCGATACCGATGGGCCTTTCTCGGCCCGCGCGACCCACCCTCGTAACCAAAACGATTTTTTGATTTTCCTCCTGCATAATATTTATCGCATCGACAACAGTAGTATCTGCGGGAAGCTTTCGGATCGGCTTTACGAAATTTTGTAAATCCGTGAACTCTTGTGTCGAGCTTAAGACCTGGTAAATATTTATAAAGCCGATGATATTTGCGGGCGAACGCTCATAAACAGGCAAGCGAGTAAAGACACATTTTTTCAATACATTCAGCAAAGCTGATCTATCCGAATTTGCATCGACCGTCTGAACCCTGTTAATAGGCGTCATTACGGACCTTATGCTGATGTTGGGAATAGTCACAAGGCGGCTCATCATATCGGTTTGAACGGAGCTGAGAAAACCTTCTTCTCGTGTTTCCTGAAAGATTGCTTTGATGTAAGATGAGCGAGTATCGGATATTACCTGTTTGGCAGATGCGGCTGCGCCTGTCAACCGGGAAAAAATGCGAGAGAAATTCTTGAACAGGGGGACAACTCCGCACCAGGTAAAAAGTTTGTGGAATACAAATAAAACAGGTGCAAAGAAGGGCATAAGGGAATCAGCACGATAGAAGAAGATGTTTTTGGGAATTAACTCCGAAAAGATAAACAGGGTGGGAGCGGTTATGAAGGTGGCGAACAATACGGCGGTATGTTCGACTTTCACCATGGTCAGCAGTATAACGGTGACAACACTTGTGGCGAGATAGTTGAAGAGATTTGTCCCCACCAACATCGAAAGGAGCAAACCTGGACTATCATGCATAGCTTTGCCCAGGATGACAAAAGGCCACCGTCCTTTTTCGACTCCGAGCCGCAAGCGAAGCCGGCTAAGCTGGTACATTCCGGTTTCGGCGCCGGAGAATAAACCGGCCAGACCAACGATAACAACAAAGACCAAGCCTGCGGTTATTGAAATTATGTTACTGAGCATCAGTCGGAACCGGTTCAAGAGTTAGTATTAGAGATTCGATTCGGCGTTTGCGGACACGCTCGACGGTGAATTTCAAATTCTTCAAATATGCGACATCCCCGCTTTTCGGTATTTTACCCAAAGCAGCGGTTACCAAACCGCCTATCGTGGAAACGCGGGTTTCGGCCAGTTTGATTCCAAACACTTCAGCCCAATCGTGAATGGCCAGGTTGCCAGCCAGCCGATATTCAAAAGGCCCTATTTGCTCGATAGGTTCGATTCCCCTGGTGAGCTCAATCGGGCCCAGCAGCTCTTCGGCGATATCTTCCAGGCGTATAGAACCAGCGATGCCACCATACTCGTCGACGACTACGGCTGTGTCGGTATGCGTGCTGCGGAAGAATTCCAGTAGCGACACGACGCTCTTTTGTTCCGGCACGAAATGGACCCGCTGAACAAGTTTGTCCAGCGACGCGTCGCCTTCGAGCAAAAGGTGCCGCAGGTGCACCAGCCCGACAATGTTATCTATTTTTCCGACATACACAGGCAGTTTTGTCAGGTGATTTTTTCGCATCAATTCTCGCGCCTTTCGGCTTGACTCTGTAACGGCGCAGGCAATCATATCCACCCGCGGTCGTAAACAATCGCGGACCTTGAGCAGGCCAAGCTCGATAATCTCCGTCAGCAGTTTATTCTCCTCAACGGTAATCAGTCCGCGTTTTCGCACATGTTCTATCAGCGATTTAAATTCGGCAGTGGTTATTGGTTTGCCGGGCTTCGCCGGCCCGACCAGCAGCCGAATCGCCGGCTCTACTATCAAAAGCCGGAACACAAACACAATAGGTGTAAAAACCTGCACACACACAAAGACCGGCAGGGCGGCGCCGACACTGATGGCTCTCGAATTTGAGTAGGCCACGGATTTCGGCAGTATTTCGCCAAATAAGACCAGAACAGCGAAACTAACCAGCCCGGTAATCGCCGCGGCCGTCAGCCCGATTTGCTGCCTGACTCTGACCGTAACAACGCTGGCAACAGCGAAAAACAGAACATTAACCGTCATATTACCAAGCAAAAGGCAGTTCAGCAGCTTAGTGGGCTTGGTCAAAAGTTTTGCCGCCAGGATTTGTAGTTTATGCCTGGATTCTCCAAGCAGTTTTATTTGTCTGCGTGACAGGTTAAAGAAAGCCGTTTCAACGCCCGAAAAAAAACCTGAACCGGCAAGCAGCAGTAACATTAAAATGAGTCCCCAGGCGCGGCCGAATAGGTTTGAAGCAGCAATAATATGGCACAGTTGTTGGCAAACTTGCGCGGCCATCACCTGCCACCCGACTGTGGTTTGGGTAGAGTTATCTTAAATGTCGTTCCACCGGCTGGTTGTGACTCGACTGAAATCGAGCCGCTGTGGGCGTCTATTATCTTTTTGCAAAAGGCAAGGCCGAGTCCGAACGCTGACTGTTTGGATGAGGATTTTTTGTCAGGTTTGCTACTGAAGAAGGGTTCAAAAATCCTCTTTAATTCAGCCTGCTCAATTCCGCACCCGGTGTCGGTGACTTCTACCCGGACCGTCTCAGCAGTGTCTTGTGCCTTGATAGTTAAAACACCGCCGCCGGGCACCATTGCGTCACGGGCGTTAAGAATCAGGTTCATTAAAACCTGTTGAATCTGAACCGGCACAGCCCAGACTGTCAAACCTTCGGGAATCCTGATATTTACTGTTATCCCGTCCTTTTCAAAATCGCGGCAAAGACAGTTAAAAATCTCTTCAACCAGGCTGTTCAGTTCACTGTTTCTCTTCTCCTGCGTTTCGCCGTTTGTCAGTGCGAGCATACTTTCCATAATTTTCGAAGCACGCTCGCAACTTCGCACGGTTTTTTGAAATACTTTTTCAGCCAGAGACTTGTCGTCGGGATTGTTCAGCCCAAGAGCTGCATAGCTCGCCAGAGGCGTGAGCAGATTATTGATTTCGTGCGCTATCATACACGTGACCGTGCCGATGTTCGCAAGGGCCTGAAGCCGGCTAATCTGCGATTCTAAAGCATTGTTTTGCCGCTGCTGATTTGCCAGGCATTTGTGCAGAGAAACGCGTTTCTCGATAATACTTGTCAACTCTCTGCTCCTGCTGTAAAATTTAGTCTTGAGTCTTTGGTCTTGAGTCTTTGTATTTATATCGACTTTTGCCGTGGTTTTTCTTGAGCAGCATGCGCAATACGATATACGATATACGAGAAATGAACAAGCAAAGGATTTTAGAGGAACTTTTAGCATTGCTGGAGGCAAACGCAGTCACAATCCGCAATGAGCCGCTTGGCGGAAGCGGTGGGGGGCTTTGCACTGTAAAAGGTGGGCCGATTTTCTTTGTGGATACGCAGGCTGCGCCGGTCGAAATGGCGTCGATTTGTGCCGAGGCGGTCTCCAAAGTCGTCGATATCGAAAAGATATACCTCAGGCCCGAAGTTCGCCAATTTATAGAAAACCACAGTAATCAAATCACTTAGAGGTCTTAAAAAATGAAAAGAATATTCCTGGTGATTTCGGTAATCTGCCTGGTGTTGCCGACAAGCCGGACAAAGGCAAAAGAAAAACTACCCACCGTTACAGTGCCCGACACCTTTACAAATTCCATTGGCATGAAGTTTGTGCGCATTCAACCGGGCAGCTTTATGATGGGCCGGCAGCAGGGCGGTGACTGGGATGAAAGACCTGTCCACAAGGTGAACATTACAACACCTTTTTATATGGCGGTGACCGAGGTGACTAACCAACAGTACGAGTCGTTCGACCCCGCGCATCGCCACCTTCGCGGCCGCTGGGGTTTGTCCAACGGCGACGAGGAAGCGGTTGTCTTCGTCAGCTGGCACCAGGCCGTGGCGTTTTGCAGGTGGCTCTCGAAGAAAGATGCTAAGCCGTACCGTTTGCACACCGAGGCCGAGTGGGAATACGCCTGCCGGGCCGGCACGACCGGCGCGTACTATACCGCCGGCCAATTGCCTGACGTTTACCTCAAATCCCAGAAACGCGCCAGGACGCCCCAGCCCGTTGACCTCTCGGTTGCCCGAACCCCCTCCAACTCCTGGGGTCTCTACGACATGCACGGCAACGTCGAAGAGTGGTGTTATGATTGGTATGGTCCGTATGCCCAGGGTAGGCAGACTGACCCGGTAGGGCGGGCCGATGGTGACTTCAAGGTTACCCGCGGAGGCAGCCATAACACACAGGTAAGATATCTCCGCTCGGCCAATCGACTGGGCGCTTTGCCGGACGATAAACACTGGTTGATTGGTTTGCGCGTAGTAATGGGTGAAAGGCCCCGAACAAAGCCACTTGCTGCCGCCGAGGCCCAACTTTGGGGCCGCAGCGTCGGTCAGAAAAAATATGACTGGTCAGATGGGCCCGACCCCTGCCGGCCGTACTTCAGCGGTCCGCAGCCATATGTGAAGGTCCCGCCCAATTCCGACGGCCCGATGTTTTCCAGACATAACCATGATCCGGCCTTGACCTGGTGTGATAACGGTGACCTGCTGGCCATCTGGTACTCGTGTAATAGTGAGCGAGGCCGAGAGCTTTGTGTGCTCGCCAGCCGCCTGCGCCGCGGCGCCGGCCAGTGGGATGTGGCGGCACCGTTCTGGGACGCGCCGGACCGCAACGACCACGCACCGGCCATGCTCAACGACGGCGAAGGAACACTCTATCATTTCAACGGGCTTTCCGTGGGAGCCAGTTACCGCAAAAACCTGGCACTGGTCATGCGTACCTCCAGTGACAACGGCGCAACCTGGTCAGAGGCGCGGCTGATTAACCCGCTGCGGGGGATATCAAACCAGCCGGTGGCCTCGGCCTTTGTCACCGCGGAAGGGTACATCGTACTGCCCTCCGACTGGCCCTGGCACCAGGATGGTCGCGGCAGTGCGTTGTGGATTAGTCGCGACAAGGGCCTGACCTGGAGCACGCCCGGCGGTAGGATTGCCGGTATACATGCCGGCGTCACCCAACTCGCCGACGGTCGCCTGATGGCTCTCGGCCGCGATAGCAACATCGACGGGCAGATGCCGAAAAGCGTCTCCGCAGATATGGGCAGGACGTGGACCTGCCAGGCCAGTGGTTTCCCGCCTATAGGCGGCGGACAGCGCCTGGTGCTGCTCCGGCTCAAAGAGGGGCCGCTGTTCTTTGCCTCCTTTGCGAAAGAAATGGCGTTAACCGACGCGGCCGGCAATGAGAGAAAGGTCTCGGGCCTGTTCGGTGCGCTGAGCTTCGATGAGGGCGAGACTTGGCCTGTGCGCAAACTGATTACTCCCGGCGGCACGGCTCGTAAAGCCAGAATGATGGACGACCGAGAGTTCACACTGGGTCCGACCAGCGCCGAACCAAAAGGTTATATGACCGGCATCCAGGCACCGGACGGCCTGATTCACCTGATCAGCAGCAAGCAGCTCTACAGTTTCAATCTGACCTGGCTCAAAACACCGATGCGGGATTTGCCGGTTGAGCCGTGACATCCTGGGAGAATCGAAGTGGTATAGGGTCTGCGCGTACCCTCAGAGCCTCCATCTTGAGCGAATCAGGCGATTAGCGTTGGTGGTGAACCTGCGGGAGCCGGGTGATGCCAAAATCGGCCAAAAAGTTGTTTTTGAGAGGGAGGCTATGGCCGAGGTACGCACAAACACGAGTCATACCAAGTCAAGTTAATTATTGCGCGCCATTGTCATTCCCGCGAAAGCGGGAATCCAGTTTGCCGTAACATGCAGTGACAATAATACCTGAACCGCCATTACACTAAGCCCACTTACTAAGTTGACTTGGTCTTAGTCACCAGTGACGCCGGTTTATTAGCGTATCGAGAGATTGATAATGTATTTGGATTGACCGAGAAATCAGTTGATTTTTCCATTAAGGCGGTTTACTTTATCCAAAAGTAGGCTTTAGCTATGACAAAGTAAGTGTGATATGCCATATATGAAGTTTAATCTATCGTAGATAAAGCGTTACCTGTGGCAGAGCTATCCGCAATAAATAAGGCTTAATATGTCGCAGATGAAGGGGGATTTGCCACAGATGATATAGAGCATTACCACAAAATCGTTGTTGCTATCAATGAGACGATAAAAATCATGGCTAAAATTGACGAAGTAATCGACACCCACGGCGGCTGGCCAATAAAATAAAAGCGACAAGATGTAAGAAATGTTCAAACTCCGATTTAGACGAAACAGAATAAAGTACTGGGCCTCTCGGTACAGTTATAGTCAAGGATACGCTGAGTCTGTTGCAGTTGGCAGAACAGCTCGTAAGAGAGGTTACTTGACAAAGAACGAGCTTATACAGTTCTTTGATTGGAAAACAGGAGGTAGAGGAAGATCGAGGTGTTTGAAAAATACTAGGGCTTATGTCAAAGAGGTTACTCGAACATCGTTTTCCACTTCAAATGCACGTTTACAAATCGAGGTACTAGCGCTTTTAGATGGTGTTGATTTACGTGTAGCTTCGGCTATCCTGCACCTTATGTTTCCAAGAAAATATCCGATCATGGACTATCGAACACTTTGGTCTTTGGGAATAAAAATACCTAAATATAACTTTGAGCTCTGGGAAAGTTACTGTAATTATTGTAAGAAGACTGCACAGGAAAATCATGTGGGCTTAAGAACGTTAGACCGTGCCTTATGGCAGTTTTCAAAGGAAAGACAGGAATGATCAGACGGGGCAAAAAGGGGAAATATGTAATCCGTTCAGAATCTGGTTTATTAGAAGATGCTGTTTGGAAAGCATATCTTAAAGACTATCCTATCGAACTTGTTAGCCGAATAAGAAACGAACTTAAAGATCATATTTATGGTTTGGCAGAAAAATTAAATCGGAACAGTCGATATTTTGGCTATCGGATGGGCAAGTCAGCGGACAAAGTATATATTTATGTCCAGAAAGAAAAGCTGCGGATCGATCTTTGCATAGGCAGAGAACATGAGGAAGAAATCAGAACGGCTGGCTTTGATATAGTATACATGGACAATTTTCAGGGCCGTGCTGGCTGGTTGACCGGCTGGCATGTTCCCCATGATACGAAGAAAATGAATGTTATTATGAAATGGCTTCACAAGGCTTTCGAAGGAGACTGAAAAATGCAGCCGATGTTTACAGTTCATGCAGGTGAATATTTAATTGGTTCAGACATCGAGAATAAATTCAAGAAGTACAATGTTTGGGTCCCATCAAAAGACACTGGCATAGATTTGCTTGTGACTGATTCTAAGAATAACAAGGCGATTTCTCTTCAATGCAAGTTCTCAAAGGATTATACAGCGACCCATATGAAGGCTATATTTGCAAACAAGTTTAAGGCTTGGGGGTGGTGGACTCTGGATAGCGATAAGATTAGAAAGTCGCCGGCTGAGCTATGGGTTTTTGTAATGCAGAGCTTTCAACAAAAAAGTATCGAATGTATTATTATTCCACCGAAGGCGTTATTGCAGCGGTTGCGAAAAATACACGGCAGAAAAAAACGGATCCAAACATACCTGTGGGTGACCGAGAACGATAAGTGCTGGGAAACAAGAGGATTGGGGAAATCAGATAGAATCCTGATAGCCAATGACTCGTATCATAACCCAAAGAGGGACTTTACTGCTTACCTAAACAACTGGAAACCGCTGAAGAGAAAACTGAGATAGTCCCCACCTTAGCATCCGGCCCCACCCACGGCTGGCCAATAAAATGAGAGGTGGAAATGAAAGAAATAGTTGAGCTATTAAAAGATGAAATCAAGTATTTTAAGAAGTTAAAATCAGCGATTGGTGATATTCACGGGCATATACACAGCTTGGCTGTAAGAGCCGCTCATCTTTATCTTGCGGATAAACATCCTGAAGTGCACACTTGGGAATTGTCTGAGAAATATGGAAGTGGTATTGACGCTGTTGGCAAAAAAACTGATGGAGAAACGCTCGTTGCAGCAGAAGTCAAAACAACATTTCGGTCAGAAAAAAAGACTTTAGGAAGAGTTCAGCGGTCAAATATTCAAAAAGACATCAAGAAACTCTTGGCTACGGAGGCAAAACACAAATACCTATTTATCATAGATAATAAAAACAGAAAAGAATTTGAGCGTCTTCTAAAAAATGAAGGTGATGACATAGAACTTGTAAACATATTTGAATGTTAAAAAACTGTTACCTCCCATAGCGGCTGGCCAATAAAATAATAATACAAGAGAGGAAGAACGATGAAATATCTTACAGACGAGATTATAGAAAGAGCAATAAGCTTGCAACCAGAGATTGTTTTTGACAGCCATACCATCTACTCTACTCTAATGACAGATTTTGCAAGGGATTATGTTAGGCAGCTTTATGAATGTCTTGAATATGATCATGACCCATTTGTAAAACTGCATACTGATATAGCAAAACGAATGGCTTCAAAAGATTTTGGGCATATTGTGAGAAAACACGGCCGCAAAAGAATGTCTCTGAACTGTCGAGGCAAAGAGGATGAATGTCAAGTCTGGGAGAGAATAGAGGACAAGGGAACAACCAGAGCAGGATTTATAAATCCAAACCAACAAAAAAACCTCGGAAAACGTCAGCCACCTCTCGAAGGAACAGATAATTACCAGTATGTGTATGTAATGAATTGCACAAAATGTGGGCTTATCTATGGCACAAATGGTTCAGACATCCACCTGAGAAAGTGTCCTAATTGTCAGGGAGGTGAACCCGGAATCCCACTCTCCATCAACTGAATAAGATACGAGACCTATTATGTGGCACACAAACTGTGGAGATCAGACTTTAGAGGGTGCTGAGGCAAGGCTCTTTGCCGAGGTACTCTGGGACTTCGTCTGCGAGCTGGAAGTAGAGGGGGTAATTAAAGGTGTCCGGTACATTTTTTCCCTGTTCCATGAGATCCTTGAGAGAATTAATCACTTGAAACCTGATTTTTGTAAAATTATTCAGGTCGTACGGCGAAAATTATCTTCTGTAAAGTCATGGTAATAACTTGTGGACCCAGGCTAAAATCAGCGCTAAAGCTTGCTTTAAAAGATGATTTTGCCGAGTACACCAAGCCGGCCAAATCCGCCCGCCTCCCATCTTATCCCTCGACATTAAATCCCATACCCAAAAACCGAATTGTTACAATAGTAGATAAGTATATATGCATATACTTATACACTCTGTGCTCCCTCCTTGCCCCGTATTTACAATTTGCGTCGATACACAATATTTCACTTTACATTTAACATTAACCGTTGTATAATATGTATCAAACTAATACGCTAAAACAATTAATAGTCAATAGTCAATAGTAAATAGTAAATGGAGTTCGCTCATCATAACTACCGGGATCAACAATCAACTATGAACATTCAACTATTTCCTATCGCCTTACTCAGAATGTACCACCATCTACAAAACTTGTTCCCTGGGATACTAAATACGAGAGACGAGAGACGAGCGACGAGAGACGATTAATATGCAAAACAAACCCAATTTACTGAACGCTCAAATAAACGTAAGCTCATTTATAACAAAGGATTACGAAAATGTTCATCTCCTCGGACGCCGCAAAAACAAAGCCAAACAAACCCAATTTCAAACTTTTTGCTGGGGATGTCGTACGGAGAAAATTATGTTCTGTAACCGTTTAAATGGGAAATGTCAACTCCAAATTGCTGGTGACTTCGGCGGCAAAATCCGTGTAGGGCAGCGCAAGCGATTAAGCTATCATAGCCGCAGCAGGCTGCCGGGCCGGCAGGTGTATAGGGTCAGGAGTGCCTCAATCGCGGTGCTCCATAGAAACAGGGAGTAGTGAAGAATGGCGGTGAAGAAAGTGGCTATTATGCTGGACGAGATGTATCAAGTGCTTGAAGTCTGGTTTCCTTACTATCGGCTCAGGGAGGCGGGCCTCAAGCTTGATTTTGTTGCAGCAGATGCGAAAAAAGAATATCATTCCAAGGAAGGATACCCGTGCGTTTCGGATATTGCAGCCAAAGAAGCCGACGCCGGCGATTATGACTGTATGATTGTGCCGGGCGGCTTCGCGCCGGACTTTATGCGGAGAAACGCCGATGTTATAAAGTTCGCAAATGACATGGTAAATGCCGGCAAGGTCATCGCCGCTATATGTCACGGCGGATGGCTGCTCTGCAGCACCAATGTTTACAAAGGCAAAAAGGCAACGTCCTTTATGGCGATTAGAGACGATATAAAAAACGCCGGTGCCGAGTATGTGGATGCCGAATGCGTAGTGGACGGTGATTTGATTACGTCGCGAAAGCCCGATGATTTGCCGGCCTTTTGCACAGCCATCCTAAAGGCTCTGGAGAAATAACGAATAAACAAACAGGAGCATTTTTCTTATGAAGCGCAAAAGTAAAGAAAAAGAACAAGAGAAAACGCCGGTCGTGCTGGTCGTTGACGACAATCAACAGAATCTTGAATTGTTGCAGGCCTACCTTGAGGATGTCGACTGTGAGACGGTCCCCGCGTATGATGGGCTGGAGGCGCTGGAGATTATAGCAAAAAGTGCGCCTGATTTGATTTTGCTCGATGTGATGATGCCTAAGATGAGCGGGTTTGAGGTTTGCAAAAGGGTAAAGAATGACCCCAAAACCAGTGACATCCCTGTAATAATGGTGACCGCGCTTAATGAATATGGTGACATTGAGCGCGGTATCGACTCCGGCACCGACGATTTTCTAAGCAAGCCCATAAACAAGCTGGAGCTTTTGACGCGGGTTAAGACTATGCTGAAGTTAAAGCATCTAAGCGACAAGCTCGAACGCACGTTAGCCTATTTAAGTGAGATAGAAAAGCAGGCTCAAATGGCAAAGTCAACGGGCGAATGAAAAAAGGCCGAGCCAAACCGGCCCTGCCTTTTTGTAACCAGTATTGAAGGGGCAATCAGGTTGCTTTCTCAAATTCCGCCGAAAATCGTCCACCGGCCAGGCTGATTGAACACCTCACGAACACCGAGGCTATCCAGCTTCCACTCGCTAATTTCGCCGTCCTTCTCGATTTCAACAGTGCAGGGCACAACCAGGCCTCTGGTCTCCGGAATCGGATGTGGGCCCGCATCACCAATGGAAACAATGCGAAGAAACTTGATGTGCCCAAACCCTTGCTCCATCTTATCCGCCGGCATACCTTCTAACAATCTGCCTGCTTTGGCATAATCCCTGGCAATCAAAGCCTTAAAAAACTGGCGGACTACTTCCATGGCAATTTCGTCGTCCGTAAGCGTGCCTTGTGCCAAACCGACCTCTTGAACAATTTGGTCGATACGGGTCACGCCGGCAGGCACTTCGTTATCCAGAACAAACATCTCAGCATCGATGGGTTGATTGTAGTCATAATACTCCTGAACTCCAACATATTCGTATTCACCATCTCTTAACTGGTAGAACTCGATTGCCGTAACAAGTTTAGTGGCCTGGTCAACAAACAAAACTTCTCTCTTGTTCGCCGATGTACTCTCCGGCAGATACGTTGCTGTAACTACAATAGGCTCAGCTTTATCAGAGGGCTGGTCAATCTCTATCTTTACTCTGCCCTGTTCTTTTTGCTCATTTAGGCGTTCCACAGCCAGCCGGGGATCTCGCTCTTGCACTAACTCGAGCATTTTGGCCGCCGCCGTTCTGTCCCTGGCGATGAAAAGAAAGTTTTTCTTCTTAAGCCATATTTCGATCCTGTCTTCTTTCCACACCCCAATCTTGGCTCCGTCCTCGGGCGAGTCCCATTCTGGCATATGCCAGCGCGCATTGCGTATCTGGCCCAGCTCGTCGCACTCAATCCAGAACTCCTTCGGGTCATCGTGTGACGCGTCAGTATATTTAACGTGAAGGTAGCGCACAGTGTGGTTTGCTTTGATCGTCTGGTCGAGGGCGTAAGCGGACGTTGTCAATTCACCCAAAAAGGCTATTGAGACCGCCGCAATTACGATAATCGCAGCCGCCGCGGCCAGTTTTGTCATCTTGCTTTTCATAATTATTCTCCATAGGTTAGGCTGACTCGCAGCCGATGGTTGCTTTTCTGATTCTCCAAGTGCACTGGAAATCCCACTGTGAACCCTTTCATCGAGCTCTGCACTGGCTTTCAAATGTAATTTCTTAATCAATTTGTCTATATTTTCTGCTGGTCTCATTTTTTTACCTCGGTGTTCAAAAGCGACCGCAGTTTTTCCAGGCCGTACCGGTACCGGCCTTGAACCGTATTGATTGAAACACCTTGCGATTCGGCAATTGCCTTGAACTTTAGCCTGCTGTAAAAGTGCAGTAGCAATACCTCTCGCTGCTCATAGGGAAGCCGGGCAAGCGCCCATTCCAATTGATGTAATTCTTCACCGAAAATCACACTGTAAGTGGGTCCGCTTGTATTTGACTCAATCGACCCCGCTTGATCTAATCCAATATTCTGATGTCTTTGCCCGGCCTTAATTCTGTTGCGGGCATTATTGGCGACACAGGTCGCCAGGTAGCCTTTAAGACTGCCGGTAAGCCTAAAATTCCCGGATGAGTTAAGAAAGCCGACAAAAACATCGTGTACAACATCTTCAGCGATACTTACATTATGCAAAAGAGCAGCGGCCAACGTCACCAAATCATCTTTATACTTTTCATAGATGCGCCGCAGCACCTCCCTGTTGCCGCGATTAAACTTCCATATAAGTAGCTTCTCTTCCAGCATAAATGGGCCCATTGCCAAGCCTGGCACAATCGATCGTCACTTATACAACAACTAAACCGCCTGCTTTAGTATAAAGAAAACGCACTTTTTCTGCTACGTTTGACGGGATGAATAGAAAACCCCATTTTTTGCCATTAAGAAGCGCAAAAAAGGCCGAGCGAAACAAGCCCGGCCTGACATTGCCGTCGTGCTATTTGTTACATTTACTTGGATTGCGAGGACTCTCTGAGTTGCTTTTCGAAGTCCGATTCGTCTCTCACGAACTGGACACGACAACCGGCATAGCCGACATTGATTCCTTCCTTCCATTCGTCGTATGCCTCGTATAAGACAATCCTGCCTTCTGACGGCGATGCAGGAGGTTTCAAATAGATGTAGCCGACTTCACGCTCGGGCCGCTGGGGATTAATGAACGTCTCTTCCTCAATACCGTATTTCGTAAGTTCTTTCAAACTGTCGGGCCATTGGCCCTTGTTTTCGGCGACGTACTTCCTGCACGCCTTCAGGATCCGGTCAACATTCACGGCTGACTTAACGCGGTTAACCACCGAATTGTATTCAGGTTCTTCTATTTTGTACCCATCGGGCGGCTCCACGCTGAATAGTATGGGATCCAGTTCAGCATCGAAAACAATATCGGTGACAACATACTGCCCAACTCGTCCTTGTGCGTCCTCGATAGTCTCTTCCATAAGTATAGGAAGCTTGGTTTCGGGGTCCGCCCAGACCATTATCTCACGCTCACCTTCTTTCTTTTTCAACTTAAAGCCGACAGCCTGAATATCACCAATCCATCGCCGGCCGACCTGCTCAACAGAAAAATCTTCCATGTCTCTGAAATTCCTGAAGGTATCGTATATAGGAAGCGCTGTCTTGTCGGCAGGACATACCTTGGCCTTTTTCTTCTCCCTGTTGAGGACGAGACCTTTGCCTTTCTCGGCATCTACTATAAGAATTTGTCCACCTAACAGACGCGCAGCCCCTTCTTGTTCGCCGAGAAACTCAGTTCGCATAAGATACGGGTCAATGACCATTGCCTTCGCAATTGGCGGCCCCTCTTCACTTGTTCGAATCAGAAAGGTCAAGGTCCTGGAGTTGCGGATGTTTTCCAAGACCTCGGCCCACACAACTTCCGGACCGATGAACTGATGTATCCCTATCAGCGCTACGATAATTATCGCCGCTGCCGCGGCCAATTTTGTTATTCTGTTTTTCATAATTTTTCTCCATAACTGTAATTGTCTATCAATTTTGTTAGCTTTTCTCAATTTGAGGCTCTGCTCGCGCAGGATTCGGTCCAAGACAGCATCTTCGAGGTTGGTTTGGGCTAAGTCTTTGCCGTTTGTCACCAACCGGTCGCGAAGGCCGATTAGCTGAGCTAATTCGGCTCGGCAGGGGGGGCAAGCCTCCAGATGGGATTCAACTGCCCGTTTTTCAGCCTCGGCCAGGACCTTTTCCATATACCCAACCAACAATTCTTTACATTCTGCGCACTTCATTTTTGCACCTCATAATTTTCGTCCTGCTGCTTCAGTGATTCACGCAGGATAACATACGCTCGTGATAATGTTTTTGTCACTGTCCCCAACGGCATATCGAACTGCTCGGCAACCTGACTGCACGAGCGACCACCGTAATATCGAAGCAGAACAACTTTGCGGTAGGGGGGTGGCAGTTCGGAAATTGCCCGTTCCAAACCGTAATCCTGCGACAGCTCCGGGCTGGGTACTCTTTCAGAAAGCAACTCGGCCATCTGACGCCGGCGTCGTTCACTCCTTTGCTGTTCTTTTGCCACGCGGTCGGCGATGCCCAGCAGCCACGAAAAGAACGAATCTTGCTTCTTGAGTTTCTCCAGGCCAAAGTAGGCCCGCACCAGAGCCTCCTGTGCCGCCTCCTCAGCTTCATTCCTGTTGCCTAATCTTCCGCTCAAATGCGCCAGCAGAACCGCCTGATAACGCCGCACAAGGTGCCGAAAATCGTCCGGGTGACCATCCAGACAACGCTCGATGTAGTATTTGTCGCTTGTACCCATAAGAAGCCTCAGAAAGCACGTAAGAATTCGAATTCTCATTATATAGTGCAAAGTCGCCCGCGTTTGCGACATAAAAAACAAAAAAGTTACGGCAGGGGGGCTAAAAAACGATAACCGGCCTTTAGAACCACAACAACCCCTACAGCACACACAATCGACATACACTCCTGATAAAATAAAAAGCGCAGTCACTAATTCAAAGAACAAGCATTAATAAGCGCCGGTATATTGTCGATACCCCTTTAGAACAGGACAAGAGCATAAGAACAGTCGGTGAGGGGTGTATGAGTAGATTGCTGGAAATTTTCGGCAGGGCGATAACCGTCGATACCGCCGATCTGATATGGCACTGGTTGAATGTAGTTGAACTACCAACAGACGAAACCCAAGCTCCACAACTACACCAACTAAATAAAATCATTGAGCTAATCGGTGATAGAAAAACCGAAGCAGCCCAGGAACAGCTAAGGCTATACCTTTTTGACAATGCCTCCTGCGTACGCGGCCGCCTCGCAGCCGCAGCGATATCTCTCTCCAAGAACCAACTCAACAACGCCATCGAGCAGCTAAACTCCGTCTATCTGCGCCAACCAAACAATACGATGGCCCTTTATGCTCTCGGCCATTGTTATGAGAGACTCGGCGAAGAATCTCAAGCCGTGGAATTTTATCAGGACTGTCTCAAGTTCAAAAACTATTTACAGCTCCCCAGGCAGCGACTGGCCGCAATATATTTTAAAAACAATCAACTGGAAAAAACCATACAGGAATATGAGCTGTTAAGAAATGAATACCCCGACGACACATTAACACTTGTGACACTCGGACATTTGTATATCGCCGACGCTGCATATTCTAAAGCTATTGAGGCATTTAACACCGCAATCCTGATACACCCCGATAATTTTCATACCGATGATGATGACATAGACCAGCTCATTCGCGATGGGCAGCTTCACGAGGCAATCCAGCAGCTTGAGCAATCCCTCGAACAACAGCCCGACAGGGCGGATTTAGGCCTGAAACGGGCCGACGTTCTTAGTATGTTGGGCGCCGAAGCAGAGGCCGTTTTACAATACCAGGAGACCCTTCGTCTCTGCCCGGATTTCCTCGAGGCAGCTATAAAACTCGGGACACAATACCTGCAGATGCACCAGGAACAGCTTGCTGCACAACAATTCAACAGGGCCGTTGAGATAAACGACCGGATAGTTGATGCTTATATCGGCCTGGCAATTGCCCAGAAGTTGGCCGATAAAACCTCGGATGCCCTCACAACATTATCGCTGGCGGCGGCAATTCAGCCGAACAGCTCTTTATTGCTTGCCGAAACTGCCACCTTACAATTCAGAGCGAGCTTTAGCGAAAGTTTAGACTCACTCAATACAGACAAGTCAAGTCACCTAATGCCCGCCGTCATCCAGGCCCACCAGCAGCAGATTAACCGCCGCCCACAAAACCCCGATTTACACTACAGGCTTGGCGTCTTAATGATGAGTGTAGGAAGAATAAATGACGCTATCAAGGCCTTTCACACCGCCTTACACCTAAATCCTACCTTCACCAGAGCCAGAACCAAACTGTTGGTCTGTCTCTTTGAAACCGACCAGAAACACCTCGCCACAGAGCAGCTAATCGAACCCGAGTCTCTCGACAAAGACACCTTAGAGCTGCACTACAAAACAGCCTTGCTTTATTGCGACAGGGTAAAATTTGCGTCATCGCTTATGAATCTCGAGCGCTATTTGGAAAATAATTTCACCTCTCCCGATGCATCAGTCAATATCTCAATAGTGCTTCAGAATTTGGGCCTCTTGGACAGAGCAATTGCTATGTGGGACAATCTCTCGGACACGACCACCCAGGCAGTTAATTCTTATCACCCGTCTCCACCAGCCGGCTTCGAAACCTAAAAAAGCAAAAACTGCCAATAATCACTCAGGCAAACAAAAACTACCCCAAAACTCCAGGAAACAAACAGATAGGCTATTTGGCGGAAAAGCAGCTCGAATGAAACATAACATATATTATGGGACGTTGTTTTCGGCCTAATCTTTAGATTTCGCTTTTACGCGTATTTCAAGATACGTTCCACTCTCGGTGAATTTGCTTTTTTGCCCGACCGTTTTTCAGTTTTCCTCCCTGTTCCCAGGCTCAAAAACATCCTCCCGCCGAAGGAATTGAGCAGCTTTTACAACCTTCCTTATTGCAATATGCTTACTACTTCGCTAATCGATGTGGGATTTAACCGTACGGTTGCTTCTGATAGTTGTAGAAGGCAAACCGTGACAAACAGGCATCATTTCGCAGACGCGATCAGCCCAATACCCCAATCCTCCTTACTGTCTTGAAACGGTAATCTGTTGTCCGAAAATTATAGTCCGATAATCTGCTCCGATGGCCCACGCAGTGACATAGGTTTGCCTAAGATTTCATAATGTAGAATCGCCCTTTTCAGGTCCTCAGGGTCGGCAAAATCTAACAAACCTTCAAAGCCAACTTCTGGTCCCGGTGTTTCTCTGGAGACAACAAGGGGTTTAACTTTCAGTTCTTTGGGTATGACCGATCGTGCTAATCCTAACTCAGGTTGTGCCTGTTCCACAATGGCAGGCTCTTCTTCAGCAGCAAGCTTAACAGAGAACATCTGAGCAACAGGTTGCGGACGCACAATCTTTCTGCGTGGCGGTCCGACTTGTGGCCGATATTGTCTGCCTGGTGCAGGCCCAACAGCACGCCGAGGCTGTATGCGCCTGGTGCCTGCAACTGCCTTACCTGTCCGCTCGGGGCCCAACTGTTCCTCGTCCTTACTTTCAATCTTATTTGCTCGTGCTCTGAGCACACTGCCGATTGCATAAACAATCGCCACGACCACGAAGACGAGCACTTGCACCCAGCCCATATCCTTGGACTTACGGCTGCGGGCAGCCACCATTATTTGCGTCAAAAGTTCATTCACGTTTTTTATTCTTCCTCAAAAAACCATCACGCATCGAGTATCGAGCCTATTCCTTGTTTTTGGGCTTCGCGATGGATTCCCGCATCGAGGTATCGGCGCCGATGTTTTTCAGTCGATAGTAGTCCATAATCCCGAGATTGCCTTTTGTGAAAGCCTCAGCTATAGCCAGCGGCACCTTTGACTCGTTTTCTACCACCAGTGCCCTCATCTCCTGCTCACGCGCCACTGCCATTGCCCGGCGTTTTTCCGCCTCGGCCTTTGCCCTTCGCATATCGGCTTCCGCCTGGGCAGCCTGAAGTTCCGCACCTATATTTTTGCCTACGTCCACGTCTGCGATATCTATAGATAAAAGCTCAAAAGCCGTTCCTGCGTCAAGGCCCTTGGCCAAAACTGATTTCGAAATATTATCCGGGTTCTCCAGAACGCTTTTGTACGTTATGGCGCTTCCGATGGTGGTAACGATGCCTTCCCCCACGCGGGCAATGATTGTTTCCTGAGTTGCCCCGCCGATTAGTCTTTCAATATTGGCACGCACCGTTACCCGCGCCTTGGCCTTCAACTGGATGCCATCCTGGGCGACCGCATCCACCGTATCTCTGCCCTTCGTCGGGTCAGGGCAGTCGATTACCTTCGGATTGACGCTCGTCTGGACGGCTTCGAGAATATCACGCCCCGCCAAATCGATTGCCGTAGCGGTTCTCAAGGTCAAATCGATGTTTGCTCTGTTGGCGGCTATCAGCGCACGCACGACATTCGGAACTCGGCCCCCCGCTAAATAATGGCTCTCCAAATCACGCGTCGTCAGCGTCAGGCCCGCCTGAATCGCTGTTATCTTGCTCAGCACTATCGTCCTCGTATCAACCTTTCGCAGCCACATCCCGATAAGCTCGGAGAATTTCACATCCGCACGCGATAATTTCGCCTGCAGCCACAACCTGAAAAACTTTAAGAACAGCGTCAGCAATACTACTCCCACCAGGATAACAATCACTACGACCACCGTCATGATGACTTTACCCGGATCCGTTACTGCCAGGATTGTATCTGTTAAGTTATGCATCTTTTTACCCTTTCATTAACTTTCTTCTATTACTCGAACAGTTAGCTGTGTACCCTGCACGCGGATAACCTTGACCTTTTTGCCTTTGTCAACGTAACCGCTTTCGGCCACACATTCAATTCTTTGTCCCGAAAAATCGCACATACCTACCGGCCGAAGCGGCGTCAGGACCAGGCCGATCACACCAGGCATCTCTTTTAATTCGGCAGTATCAGGTATCGCATCGCCCTGCTGCCGTTTTGGAGGCGCGAGCGTAACGCTTTTGCCGAATCTCGTTGTCGGAAATATTTTGTAAGCCACAACCAAAACCGATGGTATCATTATAACGGCGACGATTACGCCTATCCAGCCGAAGGTGGCGCTGTGACGGAAAAATATCACCACGCCGCCTATTAGACAGGCCAGCGCACAAATGCTTATTATGCCGCCGCTCGGCACAAACACTTCTGCTATTATCAAAGCCGCACACGCAAAATACAGAAAAACAGCAAAAACAAGCCACCAATCCATCGGTTACGTCCTACAATTGATTTTCTACGCCTTTTACTACAACTCTGTTACCGTGAATTTCT
>Ga0209979_1001892_pt1 | contig 21436 bp, 18 predicted proteins | sample AnhtaG_FD_183114 | JGI IMG/M metagenome (GOLD analysis project Ga0209979, IMG submission 183114) | Deep subsurface microbial communities from Anholt, Denmark to uncover new lineages of life (NeLLi) - Anholt_01485 metaG (SPAdes) (version 2) | ecosystem: Environmental > Aquatic > Marine > Oceanic...
GTCGGGACTGGGCCGAGCAGCGTAACAGCGTGCTGGAATCAGCCGTTGATAGTTATAAACGTAATAAAACTTTACCAATATCATGAGGTAGTACCCAAATTTTGGAGGGCAACAAAAATGAAAAGGATAACTGTAAGTTTAGTAAGCATAGTTCTGATATTGGGGCTGGTTGAAACTGCCGGGGCCTTCAGTGGCTCAGGTTCAGGCACAGAACCAGATCCTTACATAATCACCGACCCCTGCCAGCTCCAGGAAGTGCAATATTCCTTAAATGCCTGGTATGAGTTGGGCAATGACATCGATGCTTATGAGACCCAAACCTGGAACACCGGTGCCGGTTTTGTGCCTCTTGGCGATGACGCTCATCCTTTCGTAGGTCATTTGCAGGGAAACGGCTTCGTGATATCCGGGCTTTATATATACCGGATAAATACGAACTATGTAGGGCTGTTCGGTAAGGTAGCAAGCAACGCTACGATTGATAATCTCACGTTAGCAGACCCTAATGTAACGGGTAACGACTACAGCGGAAGTTTAGCCGGATATAGCGACATTTCTCCTGGCAACTGTCATTGCTCACAGGCATATGTCAAAGGACGTGACTACGTCGGTGGACTGTTCGGTCAGATCAATAACTCCGTGAGCGACTGCAATTCATTATTGGTCGAAATTCAAGCCCGTAATTACGTTGGTGGGCTGGCTGGTAGAAGTGTCTCTGTAACCAACTGTGTTTCCTCAGGACTTGTACAAGGAAACAGTATAATTGGCGGGCTTATTGGATATGTGGACGGTTCGATGGAAAATTGTAATTCTGCAGCAAGTGTCATTGGTACAGCAGCCAAATGTGGCGGATTGGTTGGCGACAAGCGGGGCGGTGGAAGCACCGTAACAAATTGCTATGCCACCGGCTCTGTAACTGGCTCTGATGACGTCGGTGGTCTGTTTGGGTATTCCTACGCCAGCAGTACCACTATTACTCTTTGTCGTTCTACAGGTAATGTGGAGAGTGGTGCTACGGCTGGTGGGCTGATTGGTTATGTGTATCACGACACAACTATCAGTAATTGCTATTCTACAGGCGATGTCACCAGTGGCGCAGGAGAAGTAGGTGGTCTAATTGGAAGCGTTTATCCCTGGTATGGGTACGTGGTTACCGACTGTTATGCTACCGGGATTGTTAGCGGCAGTGGAAACAACGTCGGTGGTTTGATGGGACTTGGTCGTTCAGATACGGTTTCTTCAAACATAAGCGATTGTTATGCTTCCGGTAATGTTTACAACAGCGAAGGCTCAAACGTTGGAGGGCTGGTTGGATACTTTTACAAGGGAACTATACAGCGCAGTTACTCTGCAGCGGAGCTGGTAACCGGCTTAACAAAGGTCGGTGGTCTGCTAGGATATAGTGAAGGCGGCGGGTCGGTCTCGCAGTGCTACTCTATCAGCGATATCAATAGTCTTGGCGATGACGCTGGCGGACTGGTTGGCTATAACAATGGTACGATTACAAACTGTTACGCTCAAGGAAGTGTAATCGGCGCTGACTATGTCGGAGGCTTTGCCGGAGAAAATGCCGCCAGCGGCGATATATCAAAGTGCTATTCGACAGGAAGTGTAAGCGGCAATTACAATTTAGGAGGCTTCGATGGATGGAACAGCGGCACCAGCAGCTACAACTACTGGGACAATCAAACTTCCGGGCAAACTACAAGTGCCTCAGGAACCGGCAAAACAACGGCAGAGATGATGCAGCAGGCCACTTTCGAGCCGGAATGGGATTTCGAGGCCGTCTGGGGCATTGAAGAAGGGCAAAGCTATCCGGTCTTGACGGTCTTTACTGAGACCTGTGGTGATCCTTGGCATCCTTACCCAGTTGGTGACTTTAATCATGACTGCGAAGTCAACTTCCTCGATTTCGCTACATTTAGCTCCCATTGGCTCGAATGCACCGCACCACAGTGTGAGTAGTGTATTGTGCCTGCTTTTGAAACCAAAGGGCCGTGAGTATTACACTTGCGGCCTTTTTTTTGTTTTTCGCTGTGCGGGGGGTTGAGGCGTCGCCGTGGCGGCGACGGCTAAAAACTCTGGAAGGGCGACGGTTAAACGGGTAATGGTGTGACGAAATCCCAGTGTTGCACAGAAAGGCCGGCGTAGGCTGGGTTGGCCTGTATGTAATCGGCGGTGGCCAGAAGTGCTTCGGTGTTCATAATGAAGACCTTCCAGCAACCACGAGTCCAAATGGTTCGTTTGAGTTTTAAGAGGCGTGTTGCTGCACCTGCACAAGAATGGAATATACATCCAAAGGCCGGAAACAGAAAGGCTTTTTTTATTGGCATCGTAAGCCAAATTTGATAGAATTCACTATACAGAAGTATTAATCGCCGCTAATAGTCCAATAACCGATATGCCGATAACGAAAGGAATAAAAAATGAAAAGGTTCTTTACCCTTGAATACTGGGAAGATGATAACTGGTTTGTCGGAAAATTAAAGGAAATTCCGGGAGTCTTCAGCCAAGGCAAAACCATAGAAGAACTGAAGGAAAATATAATTGATGCGTATCATATGATGGTTGCCGAATCCGAGGTTGAAGCCGAGCACCCTGACGTCAAGTATATAGAGTTGGGGGTCGAAATTTGAAGCGAAAGGCCTTGATAAAAGACCTTGTTAAAGGCGGTTGCTATTTGAAAAGGCACGGCAGCAGGCACGATATCTATGCAAATCCCAGAAACGGCAAGCAAGCTCCCATTCCACGGCATCCTGAAATAAAGGACTCGTTGATTCGACTAATCAAAAAGCAACTCGGAATATGATTCGGTGGTAATGACCTTCCATTGGCGCGCATCCGTTTGGTAAATCCGGTTAAGGTAGAAAGGGGCAATACAAATGGGGAAAAGATGGATTAGTGGGTGGTTTTTGCTGGTAGTACTGCTTTTTGCCGTTTGCTGTCCGCTGAAAGCAGGCGAGGATGTTGGATGGCAAGCACTCTTTGACGGCAAGACTCTGGCTGGGTGGAAGCAGCTTGGGGGCAAGGCACTCTATAAAGTTGAGGATGGCGTCATTGTCGGCAGCTCGGTTCGGGGGACGCCTAACAGCTTTCTGTGCACGGAGAAGAATTATGGCGATTTTGTGCTGGAATTTGAGGTGAAGGTGGACTCGACGTTGAATTCGGGTGTTCAGATACGCAGCCACAGTTTGAAGGACTATAAAAAGGGCCGGGTACACGGATACCAGGTGGAGATTGACCCCTCGAACCGTGCCTGGAGCGGGGGCATTTATGACGAGGCACGGCGCGACTGGCTTGATGATTTGAAGGACAACGAACCGGCCCGAAAAGCCTTCAAAAACGGCCAGTGGAACCACTATCGCGTTGAGGCGGTCGGGGACTCGATGAAGACGTGGGTCAATGGCGTTGCTGCGGCTGACCTGGTGGACTCGATGACGCTTAGCGGCTTCATCGGCCTGCAGGTACACTCGAGCAAGTCCGAGGAGCCGTTGACTGTTCGGTGGCGCAACCTTCGTATAAAAGACCTCGGCAGGCATATATGGAAACCCATCTTCGACGGCAAGTCACTTCAGGGATGGCATACGCTTCCCGGCGGAAAATGGGAGGTGGAAAACGGCGTCATTGTCGGCACAAGTTCGAAGAGCGAAAAACGTCACGGCCTGCTGGTTACCGACCGGCGCTACGGTGACTTCACTGCCCGTTTGAAGTTCAAGGCGGTAAAAGGCAACAGCGGCTTCTACTTCCGCGCCGACGAGGTTGAAAGCAATGTCGGAGTTCACGGCTTCCAGGCTGAGATTGATGCCACCAACGATGTCGGAGGTCTCTATGAAACAGGGGGCAGAGCCTGGGTGGTTAAGCCTAAACCTGAAGATGTGAAGAAGTGGTTTAAGCCGCAACAGTGGAATGAGATGACGGTCTCCGCCCACGGCCGGCGTATCGTGGTGCACGTGAACGGCCGGAAAACGGCAGAACTGAAAAACGATGAGGGTCGTTTAGAGGGACATCTGGCACTTCAACTGCACGCCGGGCAGGATATGCATGTGATGTTCAAGGACATCGAAGTAATGGTGCCTTGGTTTCTCGGCGTTTTGAGCAAAAACAACACGGGAACTTGTGATTATCACAAAAAAGTGCTTGCTTTGTAGTCCGATAAATAGTATACTCAGGTTCTGTGACCAGAGGAGAAGCTATGCCCTGCATTACTTCTTTAGTGGTACAAAAGAACATTACTTTTTGAGTGGGAGAAAAGAATATGAGGGCCAAAACGAAAGTTGTTACGTTTTCCAGGACTCTTGCGTTGCTCACTCTTGTGGTTGGTCTGCTGGGGCAGTCATCAACAGCTCAAGGCGATGGCTCGGCAGCACAGATACGCGTCGCGGGCAGCAAGCAGCGGACGAGGGTAGTTGGTAGTTTCGCGGAAGTCGAGATTACTTTGAATGACGAAATTAGACTGTCGGATATCTCCGCTCTGCCGAGGGCACCAGGCAGTGATTTGGAAGTTCTGGATGGCGGCAGGCGTGTTAGGGGGCAGTTGCCCACGAGTTACGTCGACGCCCTCCTTGACAAGGGTGCGGAAATAACTGTCCTGAGAAAATTCGTCTTGATTGAGGGCAGCGCAAACCAAGGCAGCAGTCCGGACGGCGACGTGACACCATTGGCAATCTGTTCGGGAAATTATTTCTATGGCGAAAGCCCGCTTAATGTTTACATCGAGGATAACCTCCATTGGTTTGGCAGCGGTCTTGACTTTCGAGGAGTGTCTGGCGGGTATATAGTGACGTGTATAGATGTTCACTATGAAGTGAGCAATTTATCCTGGTCATCGATAGTAGATGTAGAGCTCAGCGATGAAGACTACGTAACCTATACGTACAGGCTCCTGTCCGGCTGGTGGGGCGGCGATGGAGATATTTTTGAAACCGAGACCGGCATAACTGCATTCAACGGCAAGGACCTAAGTCAGATATGGTACTTGTGGGCGGCAGACTACTACGCTGACGGTTACGGATATATCGACCGTTGGTGGATCAAATTGTATTATGAGGAGGAGGAGCCGGATTACTGCGATGCGTGGGGCCTCTGCGGCTACGAATACATAAGTAATGTGGCAGTCGGAACGATAAATAACAGTAGCGGGTGCACAACAGGAGGCTATTGCGATTACACCGCTATGTCCACGACGATGGGGATTGGCTCGGCTTACCCCATAACAGTTGTCAATGGTTTCCCCGATTCGGGCGACGAGTGTGCCATCTGGGTGGACTGGAACCAGGACAAGGATTTTGATGACGCTGGCGAGACTATTTCGGTGAACAACACTCCCGGCATCGGGCCTTACACGGCGACGATTACGCCGCCGGCGGACGCGAACCTCGGTGACACACGTATGCGCATACGCTTACAGTGGCTTGTTAGTTCGCCTTTTTCATGCGGAGGCGCAGATGATGGCGAAGTCGAGGACTACGGTATAACTATTCCAGCGAGCAGTAGTGGTACCATTAGTGGGACCAAATTCAATGACCTTGATGAGGACGGTGACTGGGACCCAGGCGAGCCTGGGATATCGGGCTGGGAGATATATCTTGATCTGAACAATAACAAATGGTGGGACGCGGGAGAGCCGAAAGAGATTACCGACGTTGACGGTTATTATGAATTCACCGGTCTGGCCCCGGGTTTGTACGTTGTCGATGAAATTGATCAGGCCGGCTGGCATCAAACTTATCCGGGTAATGAGGGCAGATATACAGAGTCGCTTGATGTAGATGAGGTTTTGACGGACAGGAACTTCGGTAATCGGCAGATCAGCGGAACGCTTGTTTGTCTGCAGGCGATTGAAGATACGTACGTCGATAGTACTAACCCTGAGGCAAATTACGGAAGCGAGAATGGTATTACAAGCGGCAGGCAAGGCGGTTCGGTTTACCGGGCATACGTGAAGTTTGATCTTTCGAGCATTCCGGCGGGCCAGGTTATAATCGGTGCGATATTGCGTCTTGAAAATGGTTATATCAGCATCCCCGCACCGGAGCTGGAAGTATACCGAGTTTACGACAGTTGGGATGAATCTACGCTTACGTGGAATGACCAGCCCGGCAACGCCGGTACAGGACCGATTTTCATCAATAAAACTATAGTAAGTGGTCATGAGACGATGTGGGATGTAACCAGGGATGTTGACGACGACTACGTATTTGACGGTTTCTACAGTGTTAAGATTGTAAGCTCAGATGAGGCTCTTGAGCGAAGTGCGAGCTTCTGGAGTAAGGATTTTGGCTGGCCTCCTATGGCGCCGACACTGGAGGTGGAATATGAGCCGGCTTTCGGCGGCGGTACGGGCGAGGCCAACGACCCATATCAGATATGGACGGGCGAGCAGTTCAACAGCATCGGGTTGTATCCTAATCGCTGGAGCAAACACTATAAGCTCATGGACGACATCTCGCTGGCGGGATACACGGGACACTCCTATAACAGGATCGGTACGTCTCGACCATTCAGTGGTGATGGTCCCTTTAAGGGAGTTTTTGACGGCAACTTCCATAGTATCAGTGATTTCTCTTATTTTGCGACGGCTTCGTATAAGGACACTTATATAGCTCTTTTCGGATATATTTATGACGGCACTATCAAGAACCTGAAAGTTCTTTCTCCCAATGTCTATACGAATTACTATTCGCAGACACATGTAGGGCCCATAGCGGGTTGTATTGAGCGTTCAGATATTATGGGCTGCTCGGTTGTTGGCGGTTCAGTTGACGGTGAGCGGTATGTTGGTGGGTTAATCGGAATGTGCATGGGAAGTTACATCGCAGATTGTAAATCTTCGGCATCTGTTTCCGGCGGCAGCGGTGTTGGGGGACTTATAGGTGAAGGGTCTACAGCCGGCGGTTTTTGCGGAATCACGGATTGCTATGCAAGTGGACCAGTAAGCGGAAGCAATTATGTGGGCGGATTTATTGGAGATAGTTCCAGCACATACATAGCCAATTGTTATAGTACTGGTTTAGTTGTCCCGGGTCCCAACTCAGGTGGTTTTTCCGGGTATAATGAGGTTTCTTGGCCTATCGAAGAAAATGTAGTGGGCTGTTTCTGGGATGTGGTTACAAGCAATACGCCCAACAGTGCGGCAGCAACAGGTCTTGATACAGCGGCGATGCAGGACATAGATACGTACCTGACTGCAGGATGGGATTTTGTGGGTGAGCTTACTAATGGAGGCAGCGATGACTGGGCTATGCCGCCGGGAGGCGGCTATCCTGTGTTGTGGCATGAGCTTGCGGAAGCTCCAGCTTTGCCGGCTTTCGCGGGCGGGTCCGGTACTATCGGTGACCCATATTTGATAGCAACGGTGGAGCAGCTTAACAGTATCGGGCATAACGCCAGGCTTATGGACAAGCACTTCAAACTGACCGCTGATCTTGATCTGGGCGGTTTGACGTACTATATGATCGCTCCAAGACCCTATGAATTCAGCGGGACATTTGACGGTGATGGTCATACCATCGGCAGTATTAGTTTAGAGCCTATCTTCAGCATGTCATCTTGGGGCTTTATAGGCAATCTTGGTGGAACCGGAGCTTCCGTGCAGAATCTGACTTTGACCTATCCGAACGTCGTTTCAGCCTGGGGCTGGGGCGTAGGTTCGCTGGTGGGCATAAGTGAAGGCGGCAGCATAACAAACTGCCATGCAGTTGATGCAAATGTTGAAGGCCTGCTTAGCGTCGGAGGGCTCGTCGGCGGCAGTATCTGGTATGGCAAGATATCGGGATGCTCTGCGACAGGTGATGTTTCAGAGAGTCTTATTTTCGGTCCAATCATTTACTCTCCAGCTGGAGGATTGGTAGGGGAGAATAGCTTCTGGTCGGAAATTGAAGAGAGCTACACAAACTGCGATGTCACGGGGGATGATTGTGTCGGCGGCTTGGTGGGTACAAATGTGGTCTATGGCGCACTTACCAACTGCTATTCTTCAGGAAGTGTTACAGGGACGGTGGACCATATAGGCGGACTCATCGGAAGGAACTATGCGGGCACCGAAGTGGACTATTGTTATTCAAGCTGCGTGGTGACGGGGCCCAATGGAACCGGCGGAGTTGGCGGACTGATAGGGATGATGGGAACCAGCGGTAAGGAATATTATACTTCGTGTTTCTGGGACAGTGAGATAGACGGTACTTTGCCCGGCATCGGCAACGGAACAGACCCTAATGTCATCGGCAAAACCACCGCCCAGATGCAAATGGAGAGCACTTTCACCAATTGGGATTTTGTGGACATCTGGGATATCTGTGAGGGAACAAATTATCCTAAGCTGACCTGGCAGGTTCCGATGACAGGAGATTTTCTCTGTCCTGACGGCGTTGACATGGCCGATTTTTCATTTTTCGCAGCGTACTGGGGCAGGAATGACTGCGAGCCGGCCAACGGCTATTGTGACGGGGCCGACACCGACCAGGACGGAGATGTCGACTGGCTGGATTTGAAGAATTTGGTAGATAATTGGCTGGCAGGTGTTGAATAACTTCATTTCTGATATAATTTGAAATAAGGGGCCTGCGAGTTTTAGCGCTCGCGGCCTTTTTTTCTTTTTTCTGTCTCCCTTCTGTGCTACACTTCGGCTGAAATCTTTAGGATTGTGGCAAAGAGGCTGGAGCATTTGCATCGGGAAAATCGATATAAATAAAGGATTGTAATACTTTTCGGACGTGGGCAAATATGGAAATTTGCGATACACTGGATTCCCGCTTTCGCGGGAATGACAAGGTCGCTGCGGTAGATTCGGACAACAGGCTGGACGTAGCGGGCAAGAAATTCCACTTCATCGGGGCCGGCGGTATCGGGATGAGTGGCCTGGCGAAGCTGCTTATCAAAAACAAGGCGGTCGTTGCCGGCTCAGACCAGGAGGCAAGCGGTGTAACCGATAAGCTCTGTGAGCTTGGTGCTGATATTAGAATCGGGCACGGGAGCGAGAATCTCAATCCGCAAACGGATGCGGTCGTTATATCAGCGGCGATAAAAGAAGATAATCCGGAATTGAAGCTGGCACGCAAAAGAGGGTGCAAAATCTATAAATACGCACAACTGTTAGGGGAATTGATGGATTGCTATGACGGTATAGCCGTCAGCGGCACTCACGGCAAGAGCACGACGAGCGGCTGGCTGGTCTATTGTTTTGGGCAAGCCGGGCTGGACCCGAACTTTATCATCGGGGCCGACATTACCCAGTTAGGCAGCTCCTCCGGCGTCGGAGAGGGCAGATTCTTCGTCGCCGAGGCCTGCGAATACGACCGAAGCTTTTTGAACCTGAAGCCCCGCATTGCCGCGATACTCAACATTGAGCAGGACCATCTTGACTACTATAAGAATGAAGGCCAGATAGTGGAAGCCTTCGGCCAGTTTGCGCTCGGCGTGAAACCCAACGGCGCAGTAATTGCCAACGGCACAGACTCGAACGTCGCAAAAGTCATCGGGCAACCGGGAGCCGATTTGCGCTGCGAGACTTTCGGACTTGATGAAACCTGCAATTTCCACGCGCGAAATATTCAACTAAATGACGGATTGTACGCCTTTGATGTCTATCATAATAGCCAGCTGCTCGGCGTGACGAGAATTAGTTTGCCGGGCAAGCATAATATTTTGAACGCGCTGGCAGTCGTGGCGATAGCAGTTAACGCAGGACTGGACCCTCAACAGGTACTGCGGTTGCTGCCTGATTTTACCGGCGTCGAGCGTCGGCTGATGCTGAAGGGCCGGTTCGGTCAAATCACGGTCCTGGACGACTATGCCCACCACCCTACCGAAATCAAGGCATCACTTTCGGCAATACGACAACGGTATCAGCCGAGACGGATTTGGTGCGTTTTTCAGCCGCATCAATACAGCAGAACAAGATTTTTACTTGATGATTTTGCGGAAAGCTTTAAGCTTGCCGATGTTACTATTGTGCCGGAGATTTATTTCGTCCGGGACTCGCAGGAGGCAAAAAAAGAGATTAACTCGCAGATACTTGTCGAAAAGATGCGAACCAATGGAACAGAGGCGGTATTTATCGATAGCTTCGGTCGGATTTGCAGTTATCTAAAAGACAATATAGCCGGCGGCGACCTGTTAGTTACTATGGGCGCAGGTGACGTTTGGAAGGTGGCAGATGAGTATATTCAGTGGCTTAGAGAAAATAGTTGAAACCGATTACCCTTTGGGCGGGCACACGTGGTACGGCCTGGGCGGACCGGCTGATTATTTCATAAGGCCTCAGACCGTCGAACAGCTAAAAGAAGTAATCCGGCGGTGCAGCGAAAACGAAATCCCGTTCTATGTGATGGGCTTCGGCTCCAATCTGCTGATAAGTGATGAAGGCGTGCGGGGAGCGGTGATAAAGCTTGAGGGCGAGCAGTTCGCCAGGACCGAATTTGACGGCGAGCAACTAACGGCCGGCGCGGGTGCAGGTCTGAGCAACCTCGTTTCAACTTGTGTGCAAAAGGGACTTGCCGGTCTGGAAGCCCTGAAAGGCATTCCAGGCTCAATAGGCGGAGCGATAAGAATGAATGCGGGCGGTCGCTTCGGCGATATCGGCACCGCAGTAGAGTCTGTCACGTTGATGGACAGTGACGGCAACGTCTTTGAAAAGAGCAAACCGGAATTGATGTTCGACTACCGGCGAACAAATATCACCGCCAAATTTATTCTCAGTGCTCAGTTGAGACTGTCCGCGGCAGAGCCTGAGCAGATTCTCCGCACCGTGAAGGAAGTCTGGATATATAAGATGAACACCCAGCCGGCATTAAGCACCAAGAATTCCGGCTGTGTATTCAAAAATCCGCGTGGGGGCTCGGCCGGTGCTTTGATTGACAGAGCCGGGCTTAAAGGCCTGCAAATCGGCGGAGCCGTCGTCAGCGAAAAACACGCAAATTTCATAATCGCAGAAAAGGGCTGCAAGAGCCGTGACGTTGTGCGGCTGATAGACGCCATAAGACAGAGAGTCAAAGAGCAATTCGACATCGACCTCGAGCCCGAAATAGAAATCTGGGGTTAGGTAACCGGTAACCGGCAATCGGTGATTGTTTAGGCACTTAACCAATTAGCATTTGACCAAAACAGTAAATTGAAAACAGCAAATAGTAAATTAAAAGTAGCCGTTCTTATGGGCGGTATCGGCGAAGAGCGCGACATCAGCATTCAAAGCGGCAACTATGTCACGCAGGCGTTAGAAGAAGCCGGTCTGAACGTCGCAGCAGTTGATATTCGACCGGATAATATAGATATACTGGAAGGCGGTGACATCGATGTATTCTTTATCGCACTGCACGGCAGATTCGGCGAAGACGGCCAATTGCAGCAAATACTCGAAGATAAATCGCTCGCCTATACGGGCAGCGGGCCCCAGGCAAGCAAATTAGCTTTTGACAAATTAGCCGGCAAAAGATGTTTTGCCAGAGCAGGTATTACAACACCAAAGGCAATTAAGTTTGATACGCAAACCGATGCAAAAGAACTTGAGAAACAACTCCCTGGCCTCGGTGAGAGGTATGTGGTCAAGCCTCCCAGGCAGGGAAGCGCTATCGGCGTTAGTATAATCGATGACCCAAAAGCAGCATTGTTGGCAGCGCGGCACTGTTCAAGCAAGTTCGGCGATTGTATGATTGAACAGTTTATCCGGGGGCGAGAAGTAACCGTCGGCATACTCGAAGGTCGGGCGCTGCCGATTATCGAGATTAAAAGCAAGACCGGCTTTTACGATTATCAGGCAAAATACCTCGACGAGCGAACAGAGTTTCTTTTCGACACGATCGATGGTCCGGCACTGACAGCAGAAATTGAGGCGGCAGCCCTTGACTGTTTTAACGCGCTCGGCTGTCGTCACTTTGCGCGAGCTGATTTTATCCTTGGCGACGACCAAATCCCTTACGCTCTGGAAGTCAATACCATCCCCGGTTTCACAACGCATTCACTTCTGCCCAGAGCGGCAGCAAGAACAGGACTTTCAATGAGCCGGCTTTGCGTAAAAATCATCGAGATGGCACTGGAAGACAGAAATATTAAAGAACCTCTTATCAGTCAGACAACTAACAGTTAAATAGCGCAGTGGCCAGAAGAAAAAAAACAAAAAGAAAGACGAAAAGGATATCGTTCAGGCTCGGCGCCTCACCAAGAAAGAAAAGTTATAAGGCAGGTCGGCGCAGCCGGAGTTTGAAGGTAATTTCGAGAACCATTTTGACAGTATCAGCGATGGTCTGCCTCTTGGCCGCAATAGCAATCGGCTTTGTATTTCTGAATAAGTACGTAAAGAAAACCGTCCCCGTCTCGGAAAGAATCGGCTGTCTCGAATTGGTAGGTGTCCCCGCCTGGCTTAATGAACCGCTCAAAGAAAAGATTTACGCTGCAGCCAGGGCCAACGGCGAGGATTTAAAGCTCGATGAAGAAGCCGCCGTATCGGTGCAACAGAATATCGAGACCCTGGTTGCGTGGCTGGACAAAGTGAAAGTGCAAACCACCCACGACAGTATCCAGGTCAGAGCCCTGTGGCGAAAGCCTCTGGCCCTGGTTAAATTAGGTCTGCGAAAATTTTACGTGGACGCCGACCTTGTCGTGCTCGATTTTGTGCCGATGCCGAATCTGCCTATCGTAGAGGTGAAGGGTCTGCCGGTTGTTCCAAGAATACCATTGCCGGGCCAAGTTTGGCGGCGAGGTGATCTGGCCGCGGCTGTTGCTATACTTGACAGGCTTAACCGAATGGACAAACTTGTCACACCTGATAAACCCCTCCTGAACGAGATCGGCAGCATCGATGTAAGCAACTTTAACGGCCGACAAAACAGCCGGGCCCCACATATCCGGCTATACGCCAAGGACAATACCGAAATTATCTGGGGGGCTGAGTACGGAAAATGGCAGCGACATCTGGAATCCACCGACAAGCAAAAAATAGCGAAGCTATATGAGCATTACAGAGAATATGGCACACTGTTAAACGGCGCAAAGTATATTAACCTGTGCGACCCGCAGGATGATATTATTCCTCTTCCAATCGACAAATATTAGCCGCCGGCAAACTGTTCAAAGCGCTCGCCACCTCACTATAGCGATAGGGGGTTTGAAACTTGTTGCAGATTGACTTAAATTCTTTCAAGGTTGCTTCGCTCAGACTGCTTTGAAAATCCGCATCACCTTTGCAGCAGAAGATTCTGCAGCCGGCAAAACGATATTCGTAAACTGTACATTTGCCGGCCAGATTGTACGGACATCGGCTGGTTGTCATTGGTTTTAGGTTTCCATCGCCCAAATTCGCCGCCAAATAAATCAACTCCGGGGTAGTGACAAACAAACGGTGGTCAAAATTGTCAAAATCACAGCATTTACCGCAGGCATCACACTGCCCGGCCAGGTCGGCAGACTTGCAGATTTGCAGAGCCAGCCAGTCATAAATTTCAGCTACTCTTTTCAGGAGCCGATTGTTTGTTCCGTCTCCTGCCACCATTTTTTCGCTTTCTTGATTTTTTCTATTTCCTCAAAGCTGTAGAGCCTGCCGCGATTGATGCCGCTACATCTTTGAGCCGCCTTACTCCATGCGCCGGGGTTCGCTAAATTGCTCGACCAGAAAGGCCAGCTTCTGCACTGGCTTGCCCGAACCGGATAAATCATACATTTTTTTGGGCCGTTGCTTTCTTGCAGGAACACGCAGTCTTTAGTACCAGCCTGTTCAATAATTGTCGTCCGCAGCCCGACACGCTTGAGGTAGTTTTGCCGCAACTGCCCGACTGCAACTTTCAGGAAATCCGCGATAAACTTTACCTCCGGCCTCGTGACCCAGATATAGCCTTCAGCAGGCCCCGAACAGCACCGCCCACACTGCACACACTCAAAATATAACCCCGCAACATACCAAGGCGTCTTCTTCTCCATAGCTTTCTGTATCACCACTTCAAAACCGCCCCGGTGTCGGCGCTGGTGGCCATTGATGCGTATTTTGCCAGGTAGCCCTTTGTTATCCGCGGCTTTGGCGGCTGCCAGTCTTTGTGAGGTTATTTCTTTTTGCCTCGGCGCCAAGTGCTCATAGTCTCATCGCGCATCATGACCAACAGGCCCGGCCATTGTTCAGGCTGAAATAGTTTGATCGCTTCAGTAACACAGTCGTTAATTTTATGGCGGTTCGGCCTGCGCAAAGACACAATCAAAATGCCAGGATGGTCTCTGTTGCGGTAATGTGCGAAACCCCTATCCGTTGTAATTAACAATCGCTTCTCCTGACAAGTCCTGTTCCAGAGGAGTTCATCTGATATACCCTCATTACTCGTACCGCGAATATCGAGTACATCGTGGCCCATCCGGCGCAGCTGCTCGACGCTGACCAGAGGGATGTTCTCATCTATAAGTATATTCATTTGTTGTTTTTCACCCCCCTATCGGTGTAATCTGTTCTTCAGCGAGAGAAGCAGCGTAGTTTAGACAAGCGAGAATATCTTCGCGTGCAAGTGCAGGATACTCTTTCAGAAGGTCTTCGATTGTGTCGCCATTAGCCAGCATATAAATGATCTGGTGAACTGGTATTCGCGTACCTTTAATGCAGGCTTGTCCATGACAGATATTGGGGTCGATTGTGATTCGCTCGTTCATTGTGCTTACTCCGAAATTCACAGACTTATGCAGTTTATTCAGCGTAAGAAAATCGTCTATACTTATTATATGCGAATATTATGAAAGATTCCAGCAGAATTTTGGTTCTGTCATAGCTAAGGCGGCGGAGCCTCGTGTGGATTCCTGCTTGCGCAGGAATGACATCGTAATTTTACCACTTCAGGACGGCGCCGGTGTCGGCGCTGGTTGCCATTGATGCGTATTTTGCCAGGCAGCCTTTGGTAATTCGGGGTTTGGGCGGCTTCCAGGCCTTTCTGCGCTGAGCCAATTCGGCTTCAGAAAGCTTTACGTCTATTTTGTTGTTCGGGATGTCAATTTCTATTACGTCGCCGTCTTTCAACAGGCCGATTGGCCCGCCTACCGCAGCTTCGGGGCTGATATGTCCGATGCAGGCGCCTCTTGTTCCGCCGCTGAATCTGCCGTCTGTAATCAGCGCAACGGACCCGCCGAGACCCGCTCCCACAATATAGCTTGTCGGGCTGAGCATCTCCTGCATACCCGGCCCGCCCTTGGGGCCTTCATAACGAATCACCACAACATCGCCGGATTTCACCTTGCCGGCCAAGATGCCGTCGCAGGCCTTTTCCTGGCTCTCGAAAATGACCGCAGGACCGCTGTGAGTTAACATCGCATCAGCAACACCGGCCGTCTTGACGACGCAGCCGTTCGGAGCAAGATTGCCTTTGAGAATGGCTAAGCCACCGGTCTTCGAGTATGCGTTATCGAGCGGACGAATAACCTCCGGATTTTTGATTTGAGCATCGGCGATATTTTCAGCAAGTGTCTTTCCGGTTACCGTCAGACAATCAGGGTTAAGGAGGTTTGGGATATTACTCATTTCTCTTAGTATTGCGCTTATACCGCCGGCGGCGTCAACATCCTCGATATGGAACTCACTTGAAGGCGATACCTTACAGATATTGGGACATTTGGCTGAAATCGCATTTATCCGGTCAAGGTCGTATTTGATACCGGCTTCGTTAGCGATTGCCAGCGCGTGCAGGACAGTATTTGTCGAGCCGCCCATTGCCATATCGAGCACAAAAGCATTATCAATTGATTTTTCATTGATTATATCCAACGGTTTGATGTCGTTTTCCAGCAGATACATAATTTGTTTGCCTGCTGCTTTGTAAAGCTCTTCTCGCTTCGGATCGACTGCAAGGATTGTTCCATTGCCGGGCAGAGCTATCCCAATTGCTTCGCATAAACAGTTCATAGAATTGGCGGTGAACATCCCCGAACAGCTTCCTTGCGCGGGACAGCCGGTGCGTTCAAGCTCTTTCAATCGTTCTTGGTCAATCCTGCCGGCGTTGAATTGGGCGACGCCTTCAAAAATGCTGATAAGGTCAACCGTTTTGCCGTCTTTGGTTTTGCCGGCTGCCATAGGCCCGCCGGATACAAAAATCGTGGGGATATTCAGCCTGACCGCCGCCATTAACATACCGGGTATAATTTTGTCGCAGTTGGGAATACAAATAAGAGCGTCAAAACAGTGCGCCCGGACCATAGTCTCAACGGAATCGGCGATAATCTCCCGTGAGGCCAGAGAATACTTCATACCCGTATGGCCCATCGCAATCCCGTCGCAGACCGCTATCGTGTTAAATTCGAACGCCGCCCCGCCTGTCTCACGGACAGCACCTTTAACAATCTGTGCGACTTTGTTCAAATGAACATGGCCCGGCACTATCTCGCAGAAGCTGTTGGCAATGCCGATAAAGGGCTTGTCAATATCGTCGTCACTAAGACCGCAGGCATGAAGCAAGCCCCTGTGCGGAGCCCGCTGGAAGCCTTTCTTGACCGTATCGCTTCTCATTCTATTTGCCTTTCTTCAAAAATGGCTTATAAAGTTAACCTAAAAGCCCAAAAAGCCGATTTTAACGCCTGACGAAAGACAAATAAAGAAAAATCGGTTGTGTCTGGAAAAACGAAACGTATAATTAGAGTTTGAATGGGTTCCCATTTTGCGACTTATTGCAGGGGACCCCCAAACGCTCTTTTTTGCATTTGGGGACCCCGCAAATGGGGTCCCAATTCGCCATAAAATTAAAACTTATAAGGAGAACACATAATGACATCAAAGAAAATTTTCAGTTGGTTAGCGGCAGCAGTAATTTGTTCACTTATTCCGGCAGGTTGTGCTCCTCGGCCCGAAGGGCCTGGCATAACCGGGGTCGAACCCGGAGAACTGCCGGGAGAGGTTGTCACTTTGGCACTGAAGTTTACACCGCAGGATTCAACAACTTACAGGGTGATAACAGAAGAAAAAAGAAGCGTTAAATTTGAGGGCGACCTGGCAAAGGAGCCCACCTTAAAGGGAGGACAGACCGGTAACAGAGCCGAAATGACCTTCACCCGGCAAATAGAAAGCATCGACGATAAAGGCAAGGCCGTCGCAAAGATTACAATCAAAGGGGTAAAGTACCTGGCTAAAGTTAAAGACAATACCGTTCTTGACTTCGACAGCTCCAGAGCAGGAGACCAAAACAAGCCCCTGGCAAAACTAATCGGCCAGAGCTATACGATAGGAATCACACCCGCCGGCCAGGTTACAGAGGTTATCGACGTAGAACAAGCCCAGGCTGCTGTCAGTGGCGGGACCCTGGGCGCCACAACAGCTTCGGCCCTGCTCAGGCCTGATGCAATTAAGCAGCGTCACACAATTTTGGCGCTGGCCGCTGCCGACAAAAACCAGTTACGCACAGGTGACAATTGGAGCAGCATAAAGAACTTCTCTTTCGGCTTGATGGGGGCAAAATCATACGAAAAAATTTATACGCTAAAGGAAGTCAAAGACATAGACGGCCGCCGGATTGCTATCGTCGAGATGAACGCTATTCCAACCTCGGCAGCAGCAGAGCAGCTTAACCAAGAGGAGGCAGTAAACGCCTTGTCGCAAATCTTCGGTAGTGGTGAGACGTATACATATACCGGCCAGCTAAAGTTGGATTTGACCGAAGGCAAAGTCGAAAAATATCTCGAAGAACTGCAGCTGGAATGGCTTATGATGGACCCATCGGCCAAACAAACAGGTGACAAAGAGCCTGATGCGCTGAAAATGACTGCCATTCGGCTGCACAGTCTCGAAAAAATAGATTAAAACCCGCGACGCATCAGACCTTGTCCGCCAGACGTAAGGCGGACCGATATTATCGGTTTCGCAGCTGGTGCGTTAAGGTCACCTAACTGAAAGGATCGAAATTGAAAACTGTACTAATAATTTTCACAGCCGCCCTGCTGAGTGTTCTTGCAGGATGCAATGGCACTATCGAGAAAATAAAACCCCTTCGCGAGGGAAGAGAGCTGTTGACCGTAGATTTCCAGAAGGGTCAGAGCCTGCGATACAAATTCGTCTCAAGCAGAGAGATAAGGCTTAATTGGGGCTCGACAGGAGGCCCAGGCAAACGAGGTGAGGACTACGTTGACGAATCATCCGAGTCGCTGGATATGGTCGTTGCCTACACACCCATTGAAACAGACCCGTATGGCCTTACAACTATCAAGGCAACGTGCGAATCAGCAAGAGTTAACCGAAGCCCCCGCAAAGGCCGGCGAGCTGCAAAGGATGCCGTGCAAAACCTTGCCGGCAAAACTTTCACGTTCACCGTGCAGTCTACCGGCAAAATAGAAGACTACTCGCAGCTGGACGAATTAATCAAGAAGATCGGCGAAAAAGCATTTCGACCAGACAGCAGACAAGGGAGAATTAAAGAACCGGATATGATAAGCGATTTTATAGCCGGCCAGTGGTTTCTCTGGGATTCGGTTTCCAGCATAAAAAAGCCGGCCGAAGGCGTATCAGTGGGCCAGTCCTGGCAGTCCAGGCTCTCCTTACCCACCCCAATGGTGATGCGAAAAGCAAGAGATGTAACCTACACTCTTGATGAAATCCGCCAGAGCCCAAAAGGACGACTCGCTGTGATACGCAGCTCCTATTCGCTTGCAAAATCTGTTCCGCGCACCTGGCCAATACCTTACACCGGCAGCTTCCGGGTCAGCCGTAAATTCGGCATGCTCAGAGGCTATAAGGTGCTGGATTTGAAAGGCGGCGGAGAGGAGCTTTTCAATATCGACGCAGGTCGAATAGAGCGATACAACCAGCAGTACCAGATGCAGGTCGGGGCCTCTTTATTATTGCCTCTGCCCGGCGCAAATCCCCTGATTACTATCAAACAAAAATTGACAATGCAGCTTATCGATTGACGATTGACAATTGAATATTGACTATTGCAAAAAGTCAGGAACCCGAACCGGCAAACAATAGTAAATAGTCAATGGAAAACGGAGGTAATTGCAGATTGGAACGCAAAAATCTATGGGCGCCGTGGCGAATCGGATACGTTCAGGGCCTGAGTCCGCCAGATGTCCGGCGGAATGATTGCTTTATCTGCAACAACCTGGCAAATCCACAGGATGACGACAAAAATCTTGTGCTGTGGCGCTCAAGCTGCTGCATAGTAATGCTTAATCGCTTTCCCTACAACAACGGTCATTTATTGACAGCGCCCGCCCGCCATATCCCTGACCTTGAGCAGGCAACCGATGAAGAACTATTGGAAATGACCAGGCTGATAAGAGAATCGCAGAAGGCGTTATCCCTGGCGATAAAACCTCACGGCTTCAACGTTGGGATGAATTTCGGGCGGTGTGCCGGAGCCGGATTACCTGAACATCTCCACATACATCTGGTGCCCCGATGGGAGGGAGACACCAATTTTATGAGTGTATGCAGTGACACCGATGTTATCAGCCAAAGTTTGAATGAGCTTTTTGAGCGGCTAAAACAGATAAGCAAAGAACATAACCTTCCCCGTTTATAAACTCGTCGTGCGTTGTGTGTTAGCGCAGCGCCGGAGCGCAATACGATATACGATATACGATATACGAATATGTCTGAAGGACTTGCTGGTTACGCAGTTGCTGAAACTCTGAGCCGGGGCCGAGTACACGCAGAAAAGCCACATCCGTATCGCTCGGACTTTGAACGCGACCGTGACCGTATAATCCACTGCTCAGCGTTTCGCCGCCTCGAAGGAAAAACACAGGTATTCACACCGGGACTGGACGACTATTACCGCACCCGCCTGACCCACAGCATCGAGGTGGCACAGATAGGAAGAACCATTGCGAAAACACTTCGGCTAAATGAAAACCTTACTGAGGCGATATGTCTGGCACACGATCTGGGGCACTCGCCCTTCGGACACGCCGGCGAACAAGTCCTCAACGATTTGATGACCGACCCCTGCTTCCGCAGGGGCAAGCTTGTCCCCGCGCAGGCGGGGAGCGGATTTGAGCACAACCGACAGACGCTGCGGATAGTGGACCTGCTCGAACATCCATATCCCGATTTTGCCGGCTTGAATCTGATGTACGAGACCCGCCTGGGATTAGCTAAGCACCGCACCCCCTATGACCAGCCGCACGACAAGATTTTTGATGAGGCAAATTGTTCCCTTGAAGGGCAGGTCGCCGACATTGCCGACCGTATCGCAGTGAACTCCCACGACCTCGAAGACGGCATGCGGGCGGGGCTGATTAGCAGCGAACAATTAAGAGCAATAAAGATATTTACAGAAGCACAAAGTCAAATAAACGCCGAAGCAATCAAAGACCAAACAATCCGCAGAACAAGAACCGCAAAAGCAATAATCAACAAGCTCGTTAGCGACTGTATTGAGACAAGCAAAAAGGCTCTTGGGGATGCAAATATAAAAACAGTCGGCGATGTATATTCGGCAAGCGAGAATTTGATTGTGCTTTCGGCCGATAGCGATGCTGAGCTTGCCGAACTGGAAAAATTCTTAATGCAGAACTTTTACCTGCATAAATCGCTGGTTGAGACAGCAGGCAAAGTCAGGAACTGGCTCGAGCAGCTTTTCGAAAGACTCTGTCAAAAACCAGGGCTAATGCCGGGTTACTTTCAGCGGTTCATACCGGAACAAGGCCTGCAGCGGACGGTATGCGACTATATTGCGGGTATGACGGACAGGTTCTGCCTGAAAATGCTCGACGAAATCCAGCCGGAACCACTTGATAACGTTGAAACAGGTAAATGTCCATAGTCTTTTTTAGACACCACAGTGTAAGGGCAGGCCGGTGAGCTGGAATCCGTTGAATTCAGCATAGGGGCTGGAAAGGAAGATGATTGTATGGTAATAACCGAACGCGAATTCTTTTTGCTTGTCGAGCGTTACGGTTTATCGCCCCGCCAGAGGGAGCTGGTTGGCCACCTCCTTTGCGGCCGGCTGGAAGATCGCGAGCTCGCCGGCCTAATGGGCGTGGCCCGGTCTACCGTCCAAGAGCAATTCAACCGGATATTCAAGAAGATGCACGCCCGTTCGAGAACCGAGATTATGCACAAATTTGTGTCGGAGGCACAACTCATAAACTCTGACTCTAAGAACGCTTAGGAAACAGAATAACAAAATTTTCCACCGATTGGCAAAACTCAGTAAAATCCTCAGAGCTGCCTTACGATGTCGTCTTATGACTACATCGCCTGGCAGCATCATTTGGGTTGGGGATAAGCTGCCACAGTCCTAAGGACTCCTTACGGAGAGAACAGAGACGCCGTCCCGAGCCCGTTCGGGTACGCTCAGGGTAAACTGCGCCGAGGGAGAGCACTGAGAAATAATCAATAGCCATGTAGGGTGCGATATTTCGCACCACTTACCTTATATGTCACCACCGCGAAGAAATAATAACCACCACAAGACTGCGCTCGCCTGTAATGTGCCATAGAGACAAATTATTTTTCCCGTGTGTGCAAAGTTCATTTTGCACACCCTACCCA
>Ga0209979_1001895_pt1 | contig 21428 bp, 16 predicted proteins | sample AnhtaG_FD_183114 | JGI IMG/M metagenome (GOLD analysis project Ga0209979, IMG submission 183114) | Deep subsurface microbial communities from Anholt, Denmark to uncover new lineages of life (NeLLi) - Anholt_01485 metaG (SPAdes) (version 2) | ecosystem: Environmental > Aquatic > Marine > Oceanic...
TACTTCGACCAGGTATGAATTATATTCAATCGAGAATATCTCTCCGGAAATAGATTTAAGAGGGCTGACTGCAGATGAGGCTATAGAGAAGGTGGATAAATATTTAGATGATGCCTATTTAGCCGGGTTATCCGAGGTGGCTTTAATTCACGGTAAGGGGACCGGAGCTTTAAGAAAGAAGATCGGTGAATTTCTGACTGGTCATCATAGGGTTAAGGAGACCCGAATGGGAACTTTAGAGGAGGGAGGGGTGGGGGTGATGATAGTTAAATTAAAAGAATAATGAAAAGCTTTGAGGGTTTAAAGGTTTAATAGTTTGAAGCTATTACATACTTCCAATCTAATTAATAGGAAAAGAAATTTATGGATAAAGCACCTTTAATGATTGATTGTTATAGTATTGGATATATTGAATGTCAGGCAGTGAGATGGGAGAAAAACTCGGTTTACCCTGTACTTTTATTAGATCTAAGTATAGGCATTCGCCCTTATGGAGAAAAAAACTTGCCTGTAACTCTTTTTAGTATAGAAGGAGAGGCCTTACTTGAAGATAATAAAATAATTGGAAGAGCTTTTCCAATTACCAACCCTCTGTTGTTTTCGTCTAGCAAAAAAGAGTCCAATGAATATGTCACCACTCTAAGAATTGATTTGGACTTGAACAGGGTAGCTACACTGGAAAATTATAGAGAGAAAAGAAACACCAAGTTGAAAATTAATCTTAGCGTAGTAGCTTATATTAATAAGGAATTTGGAAAAGGTGACACTGTTATTATAGTAGAAATTCCAGAAGAGAAATGGCAAAAGGTTGAGATGTATCCAGAGCCTATTTTGAGCGAAGAAGAAGTGCCTATTGGTGACCTATCTGATCAATATTCGCTGAAAAACCGAATGGCCCAAATGACTGCCATTGCAGAAAGGAAGCTTATCGTTGAGGTTTTAAATAAAACAAATTAGAACAGACGAAAGGCAGCTGAATTGTTAGGAATTAGTTATAGATCATTACTATACAAAATCAAAGAGTACAAGATAGTGAATGAATAATTACATTTATGACAAATATGCATAAAAGTAAATGTAGGGCAAAGCTTCAGCCTTGCGTGCTAAGTAGATTGTAGCGTCGGGCTTTATGCCCGACGAGAGAAAAAACCGTCAGGGATGAACCCTGACGCTACGAAATATTATGGCAAATTTTATTCCAGATGAGCTGATCAATCAGATCAGAGAGGCAAATGATATCGTAGAGGTTATCTCCGAATACTTGCCTCTGAAGAAAAGGGGAAAAAATTATATGGCTTTATGCCCTTTTCATCCGGAAAAGACCCCTTCTTTTTCAGTTAATCAGGAGAAGCAGATCTATCATTGCTTTGGTTGCGGCAAAGGCGGCAATGTTTATACCTTTTTGATGGAACATGAGAAGTTAAGTTTTTTTGAGGCTTTGAAACTATTAGCCAGAAGAGCCAACATTTTACTTCCCCAAAAACCTTTAGACCAAAAGAAAGCAGAGACTTTAGATCAGCTCTTTTATGCCAATCAGGTGGCGAATGAATATTTTCAACTCTCTTTAACCCGTAGCAAAAAGGCTAAGGATTATCTTGGTAGCCGGGGATTTATAGAAAAAACCATAGAGCTTTTCTCTTTAGGGTATGCACCTCCTGAGTGGGAAGGGCTGATCAGGTTCTCAAAGGAGAAAGGGTTGAAAACAGAGTCACTTTTGTCTGCTGGACTGGTGGTGGAAAAGGAGAAAAAAGAGAGGTATTATGATCGATTTAGGGACCGGCTGATCTTCCCAATATTTAACCTTAGCCAGAAGATCGTTGGATTTGGAGGAAGGGTTTTGGAGGGGAAAGATGAACCTAAATACCTTAATTCCCCGGAGTCGCCCATATATCACAAAGGTAAAATCCTTTACGGTTTAAATCTTTCAAAGGAGCTCATTCGGGAGAAAGGAGCTGCTGTGCTGGTGGAAGGGTATATCGATTTGATCAGCCTGTATCAAGCCGGGATAAAAAATGTAGTTGCGGTTTTAGGGACTTCCTTTACTCAAGACCAGGCTCGTCTTATCTCCCGTTATGCGGAGAAGATTTATTTGTTATTTGATTCAGACCGGTCTGGCGAATCAGCGGTGTTCCGAAGTGTAGATCTTCTTTTCGACTCAGGGGTGGAGGTGATGATAGTGGTTTTTCCGTCAGCTGAAGATCCGGATAGCTTTGTAAGAAAATTCGGAATTAAAGGTCTAGCTCAAAAATTAAGAGAAGCTAAGAGTTTTATCGATTATAAGAAGGATTCCTTGCCTGAAGAATTCAATAACCTTTCTATGAAAGAACAGGAGAGGATAATAAAGGAGTTAGCTGAAACTGCCAGCCGTATAAAAAACCAGCTGTGGAAGGACCTTTTTATAAATAAGGTTGCTCAGGCTTTCAGGATAAATGAAAAGATTATCCAGGATGGAATTAAAGGGTTAAACCTTAGGGAAACAAGCCAAGAACTTAAGTCAGAGGAGAAGCTGAGAGGATTACATAAGTTAGAAAGAGAGCTTTTGAAACTTTTAATTGAGGATAGCAGTTTGATTAACCAGGTTAAAAATAGTTTAAGCCAGGAGGATTTTTACTTTGCAGAAGATGGAGAGCTTTACGGGATAATCTTAAATCTTTTTGAAGCACAGGGAAAGGTTTCGCCTGCTGCCTTGATAGATAAAACAGAAAATCAAAAGGTTAAAGAGCAGATATCCCAGATAGCGGCTTTAGATCTGGGAATGGCTGAACCTCAACTTTTATTGGAAGATTATCTTAAGAAAATAAAGCTAACTAAGAAATCTAACCAGATAAGGAAATTGAAGGAGGAGATAAAGATCGCCTGGAACAAAGGGGAAAAAGAAAGGGCTGAGGTACTGACAGTTAAACTTCATAACTTAATCAAGAAGTAAGCCAAAGCTCAAAAAGGAGAGTTATTGAAGGCGTATAATGAGCATGGATGCAGATAAAGCCTCAGGAAAACGAAAAAAGGATAAAACGTATGAAAAAAATTCTTGACTATTGGTATTTTTTTAATAATATATTCTACTAATATGTTTTTGAGGGCCCATAGCTCAGCCGGTTAGAGCAACTGACTCATAATCAGTGGGTCCCAGGTTCGAATCCTGGTGGGCCCAAGAAGGAGTGATGAAGTGACTAAGTGATAGAGTGATTAGTTAATCACTTTTTCACTAATCACTTCTTCACTAAAATCTGTGGGCGATTAGCTCAGTTGGTTAGAGCGTTCGGTTCACATCCGAAAGGTCATCCGTTCGAATCGGATATTGCCCACCATAATTGAATAGATAGTCTTTAGTTCTTAGACAAGGGAATGAGGATGTCAAGTTTTTTGGAGAAAGAAACTCCCTTTTGTTGTTTAAAAGTTTATGCTCTGATTAAGAATTTTGAAGTGCACGATGAAAAGTGCACTTCTTTGTTTTTGGTTAAATAATTAAAGGAGTCCTTTGGTGCAGAAGGAGTTGGAAATGCTTTTGAAACTGCAGAAAATCGACTATGATTTAATGGAATTAGACAGGTCCAAGGATTATCTCCCAGATATGATTAACAATTTGAAAAAAGAGATGGAGGATACTTCCAAGGCCTTAAAAGAGTCGGCGGAAAGGTTAACCCAACAAATCCTGCTCCGTAAAAAGCTGGAGATAGATTTGGAAGAGATCAACTCCGAGTTGGCTAAACTTCAGAGACAGATGCAGGTGATTAAAACCAACCGTGAATATGATGCCTTGGTCACGGAGATAGCTAATCGCAAACTAAAGATCTCAGATACTGAGGAGGAGCTGTTAAATGTGTTGACGGAGATAGATGAGTTAGAGGACAAGATTAAAGAGTTTAAAGAGAAGTCGGCTTTAGTAGAGAAGAGTAACCAAATTCAGTTGGAGAGTTTACAGAAGGAGCTGGATTCCATAGGGACTAAGATCAAGCAGAAGGAGGATGAGCGAAAGAATATTTCGGTTAGAATGAATAAGCTAATACTGACAACCTATGAGAGAGTTAAAAAAGTTAAAGGTGGGGTAGCGGTTGTGCCGGTAAGAAAAAGGGCTTGCAGCGGTTGCTATAAATCTTTGCCTCCACAGAGAATTCAGGAGATAAAAAAGAGAGATGTTCTCATTACCTGTGATAGCTGTGGCAGGATTTTAATCTGGATGGATGAGGAATAAGATGAAAAAAAGCGTAGAGAAAATCGGGCTAACTTTTGATGATGTCCTTCTGGTCCCCCAAAAATCTGAGGTTTTGCCCAGAGAGGTGGCGGTAAAAACTTCAATTTGTAAGGGGATAGGGCTTAACATTCCGATCTTGAGTGCCGCTATGGATACGGTTACAGAATCTAGGCTGGCTATAGCTTTAGCCCGGGAGGGTGGATTGGGGGTGATCCATAAGAACATGCCGGCGAAAATACTGGCACTGGAGGTGGATAAGGTCAAGCGCTCTGAAAGCGGGATGATAGTGGATCCAGTTACTCTGCCACCGGACCGGATCATAGGAGAAGCTTTAGAGGTGATGAAAAGGTTTTCAATTTCTGGAATACCTATAACTCAAAAAGGGAAATTGGTTGGAATTATCACTAACCGTGACCTGAGGTTTGAGAAGAATTTGAATAAAAAGATTTCCGAGGTTATGACCAAAGAAAAGCTGATTACTGTTCCAGAAGGGACTGATTTAGAGAAAGCCAAAGAGATTCTACACGAAAAAAGGATTGAGAAGCTTCTAATTGTGGATAAAAGTGGCAATCTCAAAGGGCTGATAACTGTTAAGGATATAATGAAAAAAATACAGTATCCAAATGCCTGCAAGGATGAAAGAGGTCGACTCAGAGTGGGCGCAGCCCTGGGGGTTACTAAAGATCTGATCGAAAGGGCTGAGGCTTTAGTCGGCGCAGGTGTGGATATCTTGGTTATTGATTCTTCTCATGGTCATTCCAGAGGAGTATTGTCCAGCCTAGAGAAGATAAAGAGCAGGTTCCCCAAAGTGCCTCTTATGGCTGGGAATGTAGCTACATCTTCAGGGACCAGGGATTTGATAGAGGCAGGAGCAGATTGCGTAAAAGTGGGGATGGGTCCTGGTTCTATTTGTACCACCAGGGTTATCACCGGAGCCGGAGTTCCTCAGATAACTGCGATTATGGATTGTGCGGAGGAAGCAGAGAAACAGGATATCCCGATAATCGCCGACGGTGGGATAAAATATTCCGGGGATATAACCAAGGCTTTAGCGGCGGGTGCAAATGCGGTGATGATAGGGGCTTTGTTTGCCGGGACTGAGGAAAGTCCAGGTGAGACAGTCCTTTTTGAAGGACGGAGCTATAAAATATATCGGGGTATGGGTTCTTTAGAATCTATGAAATCAGGTAGCGGTGATAGATATTTCCAGGAGGAGGAGGATATAAAGAAGATGGTTCCTGAGGGGATTGAGGGGAGGGTACCTCATAGAGGGTTTCTTTTTGAATCTGTGTATCAGTTAATTGGTGGTTTAAGGTCCGGGATGGGTATCTGTGGAGCGAGGAATATCGCTGAGCTACAAAAGAAAGCTGAGTTCATTCAGATAACTAATCCCGGATTGAGGGAAAGTCATCCTCATGGGGTTATTATCACTAAAGAAGCTCCTAATTATCGAACCAGCTTATCTTGACAACTTTTTCTAAAACTTTATATTGATTATTAAAATAGATTACGGAGGCAGCGAAAAGGAAAAAAGCCTTTTAACACATGGAATAGGATTGAGGACAGGTTCAATTTTTTAATGAGGTATAAGGTTTCTTAGAAAGGAGCTTGGTTAGTGCTGAAAACTTTTTTGATCTTTTTAGGTAGGTTTAATTTTAGATAAACTTAGGGGGAATTGGCTGAAAGGCAAGAACCGGCGGTTAAGTGGAGAGAAAAAGAGGTAATGACAAAATAACGGTTTTCAATCGTAGTATAAGGTAGTATAAGAAGGTTTACAGTTAAGCTGGTAGCTTGTGTTTTAAGTTTGAAATAGAGGTAAAATTTTAGCTCTTTGGCCAAAACAGATCAGACGATCGCTTCTCCCACCTCTGGTGGGAGGGGAGGAAAGTCCGAGCTCTCAAAGGCAGAATGCCTCGTAACTCGAGGGTCCCTTCGGGGAACGGAAAGTGTCACAGAAACTATACCGCCCATATGGGTAAGGGTGAAATGGTGGTGTAAGAGACCACCGTCCCGATAGTGATATCGGGAGCAGGACAAACCCCATTCGAGAGCAAGACCAAATAGGGAAGGAGAAGTCGCCTGCTTCTTTTTTACTTCCGGGTAGGTCGCTTGAGTCCGAGGGTGACCTCGGTCCTAGACAGATGATTGTCATACCCTGAATGGATAGAGATAATCCTTTTAGGGTAAACAGAACTCGGCTTATGGTCTGTTTTGGCCTTGGTTTTAAAAAAAGAATAGCTGATTATGGAATTTAAGTGGGACTTCCCAAAAAATTTAGATCAGAATAAGTTCAAGGAGCTCTCAGCTGAATTAGGTTTGCCCTTGGTGCTGGGAAAGATTCTGCTTAACCGAGGGATCTCAGAGATAGAGGAGGCTAAGAAGTTTTTAAACCCTGATCTGAATAATCTTTCTGACCCATTCAGTCTTAAGGATATGGAAAAGGGGGTTGAAAGGGTGATCTTGGCCCTGAAAGAGAATGAGAAGATAATGATTTTTGGGGACTATGATGTTGATGGGATAACCTCAGCCTCTCTGATGTTTCTGGTTCTGAACAAATTAGGAGCTCAGACCTCATATTATCTTCCTAACCGGTTAGTGGAAGGTTATGGACTTTCTGAGGAGGGAGTATTGGAGGCGGAAAGGAGAGGAGTTAGACTTATAATCTCAGTCGATTGTGGAGTTAATGCAGTTAAGGAGGTTGATTTTGCCCGGGAGAAGGGAATAGATTGTATAATTACTGATCATCATGAACCTGCTGAGACCTTACCTCAGGCCTGGGCGATTATTAATCCTAAGCTGAGAGGAGAAGAATATAAAGGGAAGGAGCTCTCCGGGGTGGGAGTGGCTTTCAAGTTTGCTCAGGCTATCTATAGAAAATTGGGTCAGGATGAAAAAGAGTTGGAGGAACATCTTGACCTGGTAGCCCTGGGAACAGCAGCAGATATTGTTCCATTAGTAGGTGAGAATAGAATCCTGACCAGATTCGGGTTATCCCAGGTTACCAAGACCTCTAAGCCAGGTCTTAAATCTTTAATATTTATATCTGGTCTAATGGGAAAAGAGATTGGAACAGGACAGGTGGTATTTATTTTAGCGCCACGGATAAATGCAGTGGGAAGATTGGGGGATGCAGAAAGAGCGATTAAGCTTTTGACTACCAAGGATGAGAGATTAGCCTCAGAGATTGCCCGGATTTTAGAGGAAGAGAACCGTAAGAGAAAAAATATCAATGAGGAGACCCTGGACCAGGCTTTAGAACTGGTTGAAGAAGAGATTGACCTGAAAAAAGATAGGGCTATTGTTTTAGCCTTTCCTGGATGGCATCAGGGGGTTATAGGGATCGTGGCCTCAAGGATTGCTGAAAGATTCTATAGACCCACAGTTATGATCTCCATAGATGGGGAGGAGGGTAGAGGTTCTGCCAGGAGTATCCCGGGGTTTCATCTATTTGATGCTTTAAAGGAATGTGAAGATCATTTTTTAAAATATGGAGGTCATAAGTATGCGGCTGGCCTTTCCATCTCCACTAAGGAAATCGATTCTTTTAAAGAAAAATTCAAGCAGGTCTCAGCCAAGAGGCTTAAAGAAGAGGATTTAATTCCCAAGCTAGGTGTGGATGTGGAGATCGAACTGGAGGAGATAGATAATAAGCTTATCTCTGCTCTGGAACTTTTTGCTCCTTTTGGCCCTGGTAATCTCAAGCCAGTTTTCGCCACCAGAGATCTTGAGCTGGCTGAAGCACCCTACGTAGTGGGGAATAATCATTTGAGGTTAAAGGTCAGAAAAAATGGAGGGGTTATAGATGCCATAGGCTTTAATTTAGGAGATTTTGCCAAACCATTGGGGATGAGAAATGCCAAGATAGATTTAGCTTATGTACTGGAAGTTAATATCTGGAATGGAAATGCCAAAATCCAGATGCGGATTAAAGACTTACGGATAAAATAAAAAAGTTTTATGTCCTTATTAAAGAGGTTCTTTCAGAAAGATGAGGTGGCACTCTCCAGGCTCATTTCCTATGTGGAAAGTCAAGCTCCAGGTTATTCCAAGATCTTATCTTCAATTTATTCCCGAACTGGAAAAGCTTACCGCATAGGGATAACTGGTCCGCCGGGTGTGGGGAAAAGTACTATTGTGGATAAGCTGAGCAATAATTTGATTCAAAGTGGAAATCAGGTAGGGATAATCGCAGTTGACCCCTCCAGCCCATTTAGCGGGGGGGCGCTTTTGGGTGACCGGATCAGGATGCAAGATTTAACTACTAAAAAGGAGGTTTTTATTCGGAGTATGGCAACCCGCGGCTCCTTAGGTGGACTTGCCTTTGCTACTAAAGAGGTGGCTTTGCTTTTAGATGCTTTTGGTAAAGATTTTATTTTAATTGAGACTGTAGGAGTGGGTCAGGTGGAGTTAGATATCGTTGATACCTGCGATACTACCTTGGTGGTGTTAGTCCCGGAATCGGGTGATAGTATTCAGGCGATGAAAGCTGGTCTGATGGAGATAGCGGATATCTTGGTAGTGAATAAAGCTGACCGGGAAGGGGCAAAAAGAATTGTCTCAGAATTAGATATGATCTTAGATGTGCGCAGGGAAAAGGGGGAGTGGGAATATCCTATCGTTTCCACGGAGGCAGTTAATAATAAAGGAATAGACGAATTGTTAAAGAGAATTTTAGAGCACAGAAAATATATCACCGAAAGCCATCTTTTAGAAAAACATCGCAAAGAACAGATAAAAACAGAGTTGAAAAAAATTATTGAGCTAAAGATCAAAGAACTGATTGAAAAAAACTTAGGTGATGCTGATATTGATCAGATGGCTGAAAGGGTCTATTCCGGTCAGGAAGACCCTTATTCTGCCGGGGAGAAGATCTTACAGAGGTTAAATCTCAATCAACCCTGAGGTGAGAACTTATGCTTGACAAAGATAAACTTAAAAAATTTGAAGAAGAAAAAAGAAATTGGGAAAGGGTATATAAAACCTCTAAAACTTCCAACCGAAAGTTTATAACTGTTTCCGGGGAGGAGGTTAAGCCTCTTTATACTCCGCTGGATATTGAAAATATAGATTTCAGCAAGGACATCTCTTTCCCTGGAGCCTATCCCTATACCCGGGGGATCAGGACGAATATGTATCGGGGAAGATTATGGACTATGCGTCAGTTCTCCGGAATGGGCACACCTAAGCAGACCAATGAGAGGTATCATTTTCTCTTAGAAAGGGGTCAGACCGGGCTTTCGGTTGCTTTTGACCTGCCTACTCTGATGGGGTATGATTCAGACCATCCTCGTTCCTTAGGAGAGGTTGGAGTTTGTGGTGTAGCAGTTGATTCTTTGAAAGATATGGAAATAATCTTCAGCCGGATCAGTTTGGATAAGATTTCAACTTCGATGACTATCAATGCTCCAGCTTCTATACTTTTTGCTATGTATATAGCGGTTGGGGAAAAACAGGGTATCCCTTCAGAGAAATTAACCGGAACCATTCAGAACGATATCTTAAAGGAATATATCGCTCAGAAGGAGTGGGTCTTTCCACCGGAACCGCATATACGTTTGATCACCGATGTGTTAGCCTTTACCTCTCGAAATGTGCCTAAATGGAATACCATTTCCATCTCCGGTTATCATATAAGAGAAGCAGGTGCTACTGCGGTGCAGGAATTAGCTTTTACCTTGGCAGATGGATTCGCCTATGTGGAAGCAGGGATTAAGGCAGGTCTGGATGTAGACCAGTTTGCCCCGCGCCTTTCTTTTTTCTTCAATTCACACCTGGATTTCTTTGAGGAGATTGCCAAATACCGTGCCGCTCGAAGGATCTGGGCAAAACATATGAGGGGAAAATATAAAGCCAAAAAAGAGGAGTCCTGGCTTTTAAGATTTCATACCCAGACCGCAGGTTGCAGTCTTACCTCACAGCAGCCGGAGAATAACATCATTCGCACAGCTTTTGAGGCTTTAGCTGGAGTTTTAGGAGGAACCCAGAGCTTACATACCAACTCTATGGATGAAACTTATGCCCTCCCCTCAGAAAAGGCAGTCCAGATTGCCCTGAGGACTCAGCAGATTATAGCCTATGAGACTGGAGTGGCTAATACTATCGATCCATTAGCCGGCTCATATTATGTTGAAGCATTGACTAACAAGATGGAGGAGGAGGCAGAGAAATATTTTGCAGAGATAGAGAGGAGGGGTGGTGTCTTAAAATGCATAGAGGAAGGATATTTCCAGAGGGAGATAGCTGAAGCGGCTTACCGTTACCAGAAAGAGATCGAAAATAAAGACAGGATTGTGGTGGGGCTTAACGATTTTATAATTCCAGATGAAAAAATTGAAATTTCAATCTTGAAGATTGATCCAGAGGTAGAAAGGGAACAGGTTCAGGCAGTCAAAAAAGTTAGAGCGGAGAGAGATAACGATAAGGTTAAGAGGAGCCTGGAGAATTTGAAAAAAGTAGTTCAGGGAAGGGATAACACTATGCCAGCTATCCTGGAATGCGTGAGATGCTACGCTACTTTAGGAGAGATCGTGGAGGTGATGAGAGAGGTTTTTGGAGAATATATAGAACCACCATTGATTTAAGAAACGAAAGAAGGAAGATGGAAAATAAATAAGGGATGTTGAATGACGGACGACTGATGTCTGAGCCATAGGTTGGGCACCCTTGTCCGACTTACTAAAAAAATATGAGAGAAAAAAAGAAAGGGTAATCTATGCAAAGAAAATATCGAATCCTTTTGGCTAAGCCGGGCCTGGATGGGCATGACCGGGGAATAAAGGTAGTGGCGGCTGTGCTCAGAGATGCAGGATTTGAAGTTATCTATACCGGTTTAAGACAGACTCCGGAGATGCTGGTGGAGGCGGCTGTCCAGGAGGATGTGGATGCTGTCGGGATGAGCATTTTATCCGGTGCGCATATGACTCTGTTCCCGGCGGTTCTGGATTTATTAAAGAAAAGAAGATGTGAACATATCCTTCTTTTCGGCGGAGGGATTATCCCGGATGAGGATATAGCCAAGTTAGAGAAATTGGGCGTGGGGAAGCTTTTCACTCCCGGAGCTACATCCGGTGAGATCATCGAATATCTAACCAAAGCTTTGGGAGAAAGAAGGAAGGAAGAAGCGAATTTTTAAAAAAACCGTGAGCGTGGCTGGTTGCTCGTATCTCGGTAAAATATTAAATGACAGATGAAAGATTGAAGATTCAAAAAAATAAAAATAGTTTTTAACATTTAAATTGAGGAGGTAGAATGAGTTTTAATTTAGAGGAGAAACAACAGGCGGTAAGGGATCTGGTTAAGGAGTTCGGTGAGAAGCATATTGCTCCGCTAGCTAAGGAGATGGATAGAAAACCGCCTGAATTTCCGAGGGAGCTTTTCAAGAAGATGGCAGAAAAAGGGTTTATGGCTTTTCCAGTGAAAAAAGAATATGGAGGCCTGGGCAAAAGCAAACTTGAATACGTTACCTTGATTGAGGAGATCGCTTGGTTTGATGCCTCTTCTGCCATTATTATGGCGGTAAATAACTTAGCTGGCTATCCGATTGAGGCTTTTGGCTCTGAGGAGCAAAAGAAAAAATATCTCCCCAAGATGTGCTCAGGTGAGATGGTGGGTGCCTTTGCCCTGACTGAACCGAATGCAGGCTCTGATGCGGCTAATCAGCAGACTACAGCTAAAGTAGATGGCGATTATTTTGTAATAAATGGGGAGAAAATCTTCATCACCAGCGGAAATGTGGCAGATATGATCGTCCTTATTGCCAAGATAGTTGAGGATGGAGAAAAAGAAAAAGTCTCTGCGATTTTAGTAGAAGGAAAAACTTCAGGACTTTCCTCAGAAGTTTTGAAATGGAAGATGGGGTTAAGAGCTTCTACCACTGCGCGGTTGAAATTGAATAATGTAAAAATTCCCAAAGAAAACCTCTTAGGTGAAGCAGGTAAGGGTTTCAGGATGGCTCTTATGACCTTAGATGGTGCCAGAATTGGGGTAGCTTCTCAGGCTGTGGGGATTGCCCAGAGGGCTTTTGATGAGTCAGTAAAATATGCCAAGACCAGGGAGCAGTTCGGAGCACCGATTGCTAAACTGCAGGCTATTCAATGGATGATTGCGGATATGAGCACCCGTTTGGAGGCCGCACGAATGCTAACTTATAAGGCGGCGATGTTAGAGGATAAAGGGGAGAGAATCTCCAGGGAGGCTGCTCAAGCCAAATTATTCGCTTCTGAAGCTTCAAATTTCATCGTGGATCGGGCTATGCAGATTCATGCTGGATATGGCTACATCGGTGAATTCTCCGAGATAGAGAGGCTCTATCGGGATCAAAGGATTACAGAGATCTATGAGGGGACATCAGAGATTCAAAGGCTGGTTATTGCCAGCGCTTACTTAAGATAGACTCATTTATTCTGTCATTGCGAGGAGTTCCCTACGGGGACGACGAAGCAATCTCAAGAATGGAAAAAGGAAGACGTAAGACGTAAGATGTGAGAAGAAAAATAAATAACAGATATCGAATAACGAGGGGAATATGTAGGGGTGGGGTTACCCCGCCCCAATACCAGGGCGAGTCCGCCTTTGGCGGATCGCCCCTACAATAACTTCTTAACCGGTAACCCCACATTGCCCTCAACCTGGGGAGATATTTTTTCGTTGGTCGTTGGTCTCCTGTCCTATGGATCCAAATTCGGAACCAACGACCTTATCTTCGTTGGTGAGGACACCAACGAAGAGCTGTAGCGTCCGGGTCCGGGTTTATCCCGGACGTTTTTTCGTCAAGTTTGACGCTATGGGGCCCGTAACGTCCGACCATTGTGTCGGACGAAAAAGGAATGTCTCACCCAAAAAAAGAACGCTACATTTTAGCTGTAGAGAAGATGAACGTCGGGCATAAAGCCAGACGCTACGGTTCTTAGCACCTCTCCTTAAAAAGAGAGGAGTGAGGGTGAGGTAATAAAACGTAAGGTCCGACGCTTCTGTGCGAATGTGCAGATGCACCTTGAGGCATCTTGAGATCGGACGAAAAAAACTCCCGACATAAAATCGAGCGCTACAAATCCTTCTCAGACAGATGCACAACTTTTAACCATTATGCTGAAACTTCTTTCCTTCGAACCAACTTACAAACTTTTCCTTGACTTAAAGGCTAAAAAGATTAAATTTTTGCTATTGGGTAAAAAAAGTTCAAAGGTTCAAAAGCTCAAAAGTTCAAAGGAAAAAGATAAAAACTTATGCTCAAACTTGGTGATAAAGAAGTTTACTCTATCGTGGATAACTCCTTCAAGATAGATGGTGGGGCGATGTTTGGGGTGGTTCCTAAGGTTATCTGGGAAAGATTGATGGTCCCGGATGAGTCCAACATGATTACCTTAGACTTAAATCTTCTCTTGGTCAAGACAGGAGGTAAAAATATCCTGATCGATTGTGGAATTGGCAATGCTCTGAGTGAAAAACAGAAAAAGATTTATGGGGTGGAAAAAGATTCTAATCTGGAAAAAAGCCTTTTAGAGATCGGATTAAAACCTGAGGATATTGATCTGGTTATACTTTCACATCTGCATTTAGATCATGCCGGAGGGATTGTCAAATTTAATTCCAAGGAAGAAAAGATTCCTCGTTTTCCCAGGGCGAAGTATGTGATTCAGATCGAGGAATGGAAATATGCCCTTCAGCCGGATGAAAGAACCCAAGCCACTTATTTTATGGAGAATTTTATGGCAATAGATGAATGCGGAGGAGTAGAACTGGTGAGTGGTGATAAGGAGATAGTTCCGGGGATAAAGGTGAAGTTGACTGGAGGGCATACCAAAGGTCAACAGGTGGTTTTTATCCAGGGAGGAGGAAAGACTATCCTTTATCCCGGGGATATAATTCCGACCATCTCCCATCTCAAAATCCCTTATGTGGCGGGTGTGGATATCTATCCCTTAGAAGTTATGGAGGTAAAAAAGAAGTTGATCCAGGACTGTTTAGAACATAACTGGATGATCGCTTTTGACCATGAGATCGAGACCAAGCTCTGTTATTTAGAAAAAATAAATGATAAGATAGAAGTTAAAAAAGTTCCAATATAGGAAAGGGAATTTTATGTCCTTAGAGAAAAAGTTAGAGGAGTTAAAAAAGAAAAGAGAACAGGCGAAATTAGGCGGTGGTCCCAAAAGGATAGAGGATCAGCATAAAAAGGGGAAACTTACTGCCCGAGAAAGATTGGACCTGCTTCTGGATGAGGGTAGCTTTGAAGAGTTCGATATGTTTGTTCTTCACCGCTGTAAAGATTTTGGCCTGGATAAGCAGAGGATTTTTGGGGATGCGGTGGTAACCGGTTACGGAACTATCGAGGGGAGATTGGTTTTCGTCTTCTCTCAGGATTTCACCACCTTTGGGGGGTCTTTATCTGAAGCCCATTCAGAGAAGATCTGCAAAATAATGGATCTGGCGATGAAGGTAGGTGCCCCGGTTATAGGTTTGAATGACTCAGGAGGTGCCCGAATTCAGGAAGGGGTAGTGAGTTTGGGTGCTTATGCCAATATATTTTTGAAAAACACCTTAGCCTCCGGGGTGATTCCGCAGATCTCGGTGATTTTGGGTCCCTGTGCTGGAGGTGCAGTCTATTCACCCGCTATTACCGATTTCACCTTGATGGTCAAAGGCACAAGCTATATGTTCGTTACCGGACCTTCAGTGGTCAAGACCGTTACTCATGAGGAAGTGAGCTACGATGAGTTGGGCGGTGCTCTTGTTCATTCAACCAAAAGCGGGGTGGCTCATTTCGCCTCTGAAAATGAAGCTGAGACCCTGCTTTTAACCCGAAAGCTTTTCAGCTTTATTCCTCTGAACAATATGGAGGACCCTCCGGAGAAGGAATGCACAGATCCAGTTGATCGAATGGATGAGGAGCTGAATCTCATTGTTCCAGAAGAGCCCACCAAACCTTATGATATGAAGGAGGTGATAAAAAGGGTGGTGGATGATGGCGATTTCCTTGAGGTTCACAAAGGTTATGCTCAGAATTTAGTGGTTGGGTTTGCGCGGATGGGTGGTAAATCTGTAGGGATTGTGGGTAATCAGCCAGCAGTCTTGGCCGGGGTTTTAGATATCGATTCGGCTATCAAGGGAGCAAGGTTTGTGAGGTTCTGTGATGCTTTTAATATACCTTTAGTGGTGTTTGAAGATGTGCCTGGATTTCTGCCCGGAACTGCTCAGGAGTTTGGAGGGATAATCAAGCACGGGGCAAAACTTCTATATGCTTTCTGCGAGGCCACTGTTCCCAAGGTTACTTTGATTACTCGCAAAGCTTATGGAGGGGCTTATGATGTTATGAACTCCAAACATGTGAGAGGGGATATAAACTACGGCTGGCCCACTGCAGAGATAGCGGTGATGGGCCCAAAAGGGGCGGTGGAGATTATCTTTAAAAAGGAGATAGCTGAGTCCCCGGATCCAGAAAAGGCAACTGAAGAGAAGCTCAAGGAATTCATTGAGAAGTTCGCAAACCCTTATATCGCCGCAGAAAGAGGTTATTTAGATGATGTGATCGAGCCCAAGGAGACCCGTCCCAGGCTGATTAAGGCTTTGTCGATGCTTGAGACAAAAAAAGACTCTAATCCACCTAAAAAACATGGGAATATTCCGTTGTAAATACAGGTTGAAGTTTTTTTGTAGCGCGAGGCCGTCAAGGTCTTGAGACTTTTAGCCTCGCTTGGGCGACCCTGAAAGGGTCGCACTACGATCTGAGATAGAGTTAAAAAGTTGTAACCTCCGACGTTTCTGTGGGATGTTTTAAAAGACCGTAGCGTTGCCCAATTGGGCAACGAATGATCGTCCTTATCCTAAAAAGGACTACAAAGCTGTCATTCTGAGTCCCGCCAGAAGCGGGGCGAAGAATCTGCCTCAAGGTCAAATTCAATATCCGCCTGAGGCGGATTCGGTCGCTACGCTCCCCCAGAATGACAAAAGATGTGGCGGACAACCACAAAAGTTATGTTTAAAAAAATCCTTATTGCTAATCGGGGAGAGATCGCAGTTAGAATTATCCGGGCTTGCAGGGAGTTAGGGATAAAAGCAGTAGCGGTGTTTTCTGAGATCGACCGGAAAGGACTGCATGTGCGGATGGCGGATGAGGCATATTCTATCGGTCCTTCACCTTCAGTGGAAAGTTATCTCAATATAGAAAAATTAATTGAGGTGGCAAAAAAAGCTAAATGTGAGGGGATTCATCCGGGTTATGGCTTTTTAGCAGAAAACCCTTTATTTGCCCGTAAGATTGAAAACGAAGGGTTAGTTTTTATCGGTCCGCCTGCTACAGCGATTGAGCTTTTAGGTGATAAAATGGCTGCCAGAAAAACCATGAAAAATGTCGGCATTACAGTTGTTCCAGGGACTGAAGAACCTTTGGAGTCTGAAAAGCAGGGACTTTCGATTGCTCAAAAAATAGGTTTCCCGATTTTAATTAAAGCCGCAGGTGGTGGAGGGGGAAAAGGGATGAGGATTGTGAGGAATGAAAAAGATTTGAAAGAGGCTATGAGAGCCTGTGCCTCTGAGGCTAAATCTGCCTTTGCGGATGCCAGGATCTATATTGAGAAATATTTAGAAAGACCCAGACACATTGAGATTCAGATCTTAGGAGATAAATTCGGGGAGGTTATTTATTTAGGTGAAAGGGAATGCTCTATTCAGAGAAGACATCAGAAGGTGATTGAGGAATCGCCTTCGCCTATAGTGGATGAAAAAATAAGAATGAAGATGGGTGAGACTGCGGTCAAGGCAGCTAAGGCAGCTGGATATCACAATGCTGGCACAATGGAGTTTTTAGTTGATTCTGATAAGAAATTCTATTTTTTGGAAGCCAATACCCGACTTCAGGTAGAACATCCGGTTACTGAGATGGTTACCGGAATCGATATTGCTAAGGAACAGATAAAGATCGCCTCTGGCTTACCTTTAAGTTACAAGCAAAAAGAGATTTCCTGGAGAGGAGCGGCTATAGAATGTCGGATTTATGCTGAGGATCCGGAAAATAATTTCCTGCCCTCAACCGGTGTGGTTTCATATTACCAGGAGCCTGCTGGACCCGGGATCAGGGTGGACTCAGGTCTATACGAAGGGTGTGAAGTGCCGATCTATTATGACCCCATCATCGGCAAATTGATCACTTGGGGCAAAAACCGGGATGAAGCTATCCAGAGGATGAGAAGAGCTTTATCCGAGTACCGTATTTCCGGGGTTGCTACCACCATACCTTTTCATATTCTGGTTATGGAGAATGAAAAGTTTCTACAAGGGGATTTGTCTACTCATTTTATCGAGGAGGAGTTTAACCGAGGCAGAAAAGTTCAACCTGAAGAAGATGTTTACAAGATGGCAGCTTTATTCTCAGCCCTGGTTAAATATCAGGAGACAAAAAGGGTTCAAACTCGTAAAGGTTTAAAAGTTCAAGGGGAAAATCCCTGGAAGATGGAGGGTAGAAGGAGAGGATTACGAAGATTTGGGGTTTGATTTTTAGTTTAAATCCGCGTAGGGGCGGAGTTCAACTCCGCCCTGGTGGATGAGGGAAGGGATGAATTCAATCCCTAAGCGTTCTTAATATGGAAACTAATCAAAGTATATAAAGTAAAACTTTGAGTATCATTATGCAATACGTTGCTAAAATTAAAGATAAGAGTTTCAAGATTGATATAAATGAGATGGATGGGAAGTTGGAGGTAAAGCTGGATGGGAAGTCTATCGCAGTTGATTTTGTCCAGGTCAAGGCTCCGAATTTTTTCTCTTTTTTAGCGGATAACAAATCCTTCGATGTGGAGATAATAAGAAATTCCGAAGGCTACTGGGTGAATATGAATGGAAGAAGATATGAATGTGTTTTAGAGGATGAGAGGATTTCTAAAATAAAAGATATTGCCGGGTTTAAAAAAGAGATTTTGCATGAGAAGGAGCTTAAGACCCCCATGCCGGGTTTGGTGGTTGGTGTAGAGGTTAAAGAAGGGGAGATGGTTAAAGCGGGCCAGGGTATTGCCATAGTTGAAGCAATGAAGATGGAAAATGAATTGAAAGCTAAATGCGATGGTAAAGTAAAAAAAATCAGAGTAAAACCGGGACAAAAAGTGGAGAAAAATGAGGTGCTGATAATATTTGAATGAGGGGAAAACGTTGCTCGGGATTCGTTAATCCTGAGCGTTAAAAAACCGTAGCGTTGCCCAATTGGGCAACGAATGAACTAAAAAAATCGGCAGAGGTCTAAAACCTCTGCTACGCGACTAATAGAGAAGAGGATTCTCGATTGGAAAAGGATAAAGAAAAATTCCTCACCAGCTCAAGCATTCCTGTAAATGAGCTTTATACTCCAGAGGATCTTTTGGATTTCGATTACCAGAGAGACTTAGGTTATCCGGGTAAATATCCTTTTACTCGTGGAGTGCAAAAGGATATGTATCGGGGCAGGCTTTGGACGATGAGGCAGTATGCCGGTTTTGGCACAGCCCTGGAGACGAATAAAAGGTTCAAATACCTTTTAGAACAGGGGCAGACTGGCTTATCAGTTGCCTTCGATCTACCCACCCAGATAGGGTATGATTCTGACCATCCATTGTCTTCGGGTGAAGTGGGGAAGACCGGGGTGGCGATTGATACCCTTAAAGATATGGAGATACTTTTTGATGGGGTACCCTTGGATAAGGTTAGCACTTCCATGACCATCAATGCTACGGCTTCAATTCTTCTGGCGATGTATGTAGCTTTAGCCAAAAAGCAAAATGTACCTTTGAACCTTCTTTCCGGCACGATTCAGAATGATATCCTGAAGGAATATATTGCCCGTGGGACCTATATTTTCCCTCCTCGTCCTTCGATGAGGCTGACCACTGACATCTTCAAATATGCTAAGGAAAATCTTCCCAAATTCAACCCCATAAGTGTTAGCGGTTATCATATAAGGGAGGCTGGGGCAACTGCAGTTCAGGAAATAGCCTTTACTCTGGCTAATGGCATAACTTACGTCCAGGAGGCCATAAACTCAGGCTTAAAAGTGGATGAATTTGGTAAAAGGATTTCTTTTTTCCTAAATTCTCACAGCAATTTCTTCGAGGAGATAGCCAAGTTCAGAGCAGTTAGAAGGCTCTGGGCGAAGGTGATGAGGAAAAAATTCGGGGCAGAAGAAAATTCCTCTAAACTAAGATTTCATACTCAGACTTCAGGATGTACCCTTACTGCCCAGCAGTCAGAGAATAATATAGTCCGTGTAGCTTTACAGGCACTTTCCTCAGTCTTAGGAGGAACTCAATCCTTACACACCAATTCCATGGATGAGGCACTGAGTTTGCCCTCAGAAAAAGCGGCTCAGATAGCCTTGAGGACTCAGCAGATTATCGCTTATGAGAGCGGGGTAACCGGTACAGTTGATCCATTGGCCGGTTCATATTTCATAGAATCGTTGACCAACAGTCTGGAGAAGGAGGCAAAGAAATATATCGATTATATCGATCAGAACGGTGGTGCTTTGTGGGCAGTTGAATCCGGCTATTATCAAAAAGAGATTCAGAGAAGTGCCTATGAATATCAGAAGATGATAGAATCAGGGGAGAAGGTGATTGTAGGTATGAACAGGTTTGAGACTAATGATGAGAAAGAAAAAAGAAAAAAGATTTTCAAGATCAGTAAAAAAGCGACAGCTGAGCAGATTAAAAGATTAAAAGAGATAAAGGAAGAAAGAGATGATAACAGGGTGAAAGAATCGCTGGAGGAGTTGAGGAATAAGGTCAATACAGATGAGAATTTAATCTATCCGGTTATCCGGTGTGTGGAGGCTTATGCCTCAATCGGAGAGATATGTCAAGTTTTAAAAGATGTCTGGGGAGAATATGAGCAGAAGGTTATAATTTAAAAAAATTCAATCCGCCTGGGGCGGATAAGGGTTCAAGAGTTCAAAGGTTAAAAAAACAATTTACTGCTGTCATTCTGACCCCATCTGGGGGAAGAATCTGCTTCAGGTCAAATTCGACGTCCCGCCAGAGGCGGGACTCCCTCAGAATGACAAAAGACTACAAAGAAAAATTATGAAAATAGACAAAGTTGAACATATCTTTAAAAAATGTAGCGTCCGACCTTTGTGTCGAACGTTAAAATCTTTTGAGGTTTTTGATAGTTAATTCGCCCGACACGATGGTCGGGCGTTACGGATGTTGGAGTGTCTGAGTTATGAGAATAGAAAAAGTTGAACATATCGGGATTGCGGTGAGAAATATTGATGAAGCATCTAAATTCTATGGTGGTATTCTTAATCTTAGCCTCTTAGAGAAGATTGAGGTACCGGAAAGGAAAATTCGAGTTGCTTTTATCCAGGTCTCTGAAACAAAGTTAGAGCTTTTAGAGTCAATGGAGCAGGGAAGCGTTATAGATAAATTCATTCAGAAGAAAGGGGAGGGGATTCACCATATTTGCTTTGAAGTGGATGATTTTGATGAGGCGATAGCTGAGTTAAAGGATAAAAGGGTAGAATTTGTGGATGAGCCTCGAATGGGAACAGAAGGAAAGAGAATCGTTTTCCTTCAGCCAAAAAATGCCTTTGGGGTTTTGATTGAGTTGAAGGAGAAATAGCACAGCTGATTGAACGGATTAAGCTGATGAAATAATTAGCAGATTTTGGACTGTCATTGCGAGAAGTCCCGCCAGAGGCGGGACGACAAAGCAATCCCAAAAGAGTAAGAGGATTGCTTCGCCTTCGGTTCGTAATGACAGGTGAAAGTATCAGTTCCTTGGAACTACAGTTTAGGTAATTAAATGAACAAGCAATATTATGTTTACTTGATGTCAAACAAAAATAATACTGTAATTTACACAGGTGTGACAAGTGATTTAAAGAAAAGAGTCTATGAGCACAAGGCAAAATTAGTAGCTGGATTTACAAGAAAATACAACATTAATAAATTGGTCTATTATGAGATGTTTGATGATGTATATTATGCAATTTCAAGGGAAAAACAGATTAAGGGCGGATCAAAGCAAAAGAAGATTGATTTAATTAATGATATGAACAAAGAGTGGAAAGATTTGTCTAAAGAATTATGAAATTTGTCCTTAGTAGACAGATTGCTTCGCTCCTTGTAGTCGCTCGCAATGACACCATTATACTGTCATTGCGAGGAGTCCCGCAAAATGCGGGACGACGAAGCAATCCCATTAATTGTTTGGGCAACCCTGAAAGGGTCGTACTACGAAATAAAAGAAAAGATAAGAAGAGAGGAGAAGAAGA
>Ga0209979_1001896_pt1 | contig 21411 bp, 20 predicted proteins | sample AnhtaG_FD_183114 | JGI IMG/M metagenome (GOLD analysis project Ga0209979, IMG submission 183114) | Deep subsurface microbial communities from Anholt, Denmark to uncover new lineages of life (NeLLi) - Anholt_01485 metaG (SPAdes) (version 2) | ecosystem: Environmental > Aquatic > Marine > Oceanic...
ATATTAGGCTTTGTTCTTGGAGATATTTTTTAATAGTCTCTGATGTTACCGTGCCTGCTGTTCCTACATAGTATGTTCTTGTCCACAACCTATTAGGAATTTTCTGTTTTAATTCTGGATATTTTTCTTTTAACCTACGACTACTTACTCCTTTAAAAACATTTACCAATTTAGAAGGGCTATAGCGAGGAGGAGCGGAAACAAAAAGGTGAATATAGTCTGGCATTATTTCTACCGCTAATAATTCAACATCTTTTGGCTTAGCTGAGGTTTTAAAAAGCTCTTTGAGCCCCTGGGCAATTTTTCCAACTAAAAGAGGTTTGCGGTGTTTAGGTATCCAGACTAAATGATAGTTGAGATTGTATACACTATAGCGAGTTTTTCTTGTTTTCATGCTTTAAGTATACACAAAGATTATTCACTTGTCAAGAAAGGGTCATAGGCTCTCCTCTAATCCCTTTAAAGGGGGGTGGGGGTTTTCACCTATTTTTATAAGATATTCATAATTCCTCAAGCACAAAGGGACTTAGATAATTTGAGTAGAAAAATATTTGAACAAATTAAGAATAAAATATTATCTCTTAGTAGTAATCCCAGACCTCCTGGTTGTCTTAAATTAACTGCGGAGGAAGGTTATCGTATACGATCAGGAAATTACAGAATTATTTATCGGATAAATGATGAAGAAAAGGTAGTTTATATATATAGAATTAAACACAGAAAAGAAGCATATAAATAAACGAATTTTTTAACATATATTGGGTATTTTATTAATGGTTTTTAGCTTATTTTCTTAACACCTTTAATAACTAAACAAACTAATTAAGAAAGTAAAATGTTTGTCATTCTGAACGAAGCGAAGCGGAGGAAAGAATCTCATTTTGGCTAAGAGATTGTCTTAAGTAAAGTAAATGAATGACAAATTTGAATAAAATTACAAAGTCTTTCATCTTTTTTTATAAATATCATTTCCGTATATATCATTTGCTACAATGCAAGGAAAATCTTCAACCCACAATTTCCTAATGGCTTCTGTACCTAATTCTGGATATGCTATAACTTTCGCTTTTTTTACATGCTTTGCAAGTAATGCAGCTACTCCACCAACAGCTGCAAGATAAACTGCTTTATATTTCTTTTGAGCCAAAACAACTTCTTTTGAACGACTACCTTTTCCTATAGTAGCCTTTACTCCTAACGAGTAAAAAAATGGAGCATAACTGTCCATCCTATATGATGTAGTAGGACCTATAGAGCCAATAGGATCCCCAGGTTTTGAAGGTGTAGGTCCAGCATAAAATATTACTGAGCCTTTAAGATTAAATGGTGTTTTTTTTCCTTCATCAATCTGTTTTTTTAGCAATTTATGAGCTGCATCTCTTGCAGTAAATATAAATCCAGATAAAAGGATTTTATCTCCTATATTAAGTTTATCTAAATCCCTTTCACTAAAGGGAGTTTTTAACCTAAAAGTTCTTGACATATTCAACCTTTTTACATATTAGATAACTAATGAAGCTCTACGAGCTGCATGACAATTTATACTTACACATATTGGTAAATTAGAAATATGGCAGGGAGATGTTTCTATATGAACAGCCAATGCAGTGATAAGACCTCCAAATCCTGCAGGACCAATTCCTAACTTATTAATCTTTTTCAATAATTTTTTTTCAAGTTGTGAATATTTTGAATCAGGATTTTGTGTACCTATTTTTCTTAACAGAGCTTTCTTTGATAAGAGTGTGCAGCTTTCCAAATTTCCTCCAATTCCCACTCCTACTATTACTGGAGGACATGCGTTAGCTCCACCTTCTTTAATGGTTTTTACAACAAAATTTTCTATATCTTCTTCGCTAGCAGAAGGAGTTAGGATAGTCATCTTTGACATATTTTCTGAACCAGCACCTTTAGGCATTAGAGTAATCTCCAAATTTTTTCCTTTAACTATCTCTAAATGTATAATTGCTGGAGTGTTATCTAATGTGTTTTCTCTCTCATAGAGCGGATCTTTAACTATTGAAGCTCTAAGATATCCTTTTAAATACCCTTTTCTTACACCCTCTTCGATAGCATCATATATATCACCATCTACAATTTTTACATCTTCTCCTATTTTAATGAAAAAAACTGCAATACCTGTATCCTGACAGATTGGTACCTTTGAATTTTCAGCAATTTCATAATTTTTTATGATTTGAGATAAAACTTCTTTTCCTAATGAAGATTTTTCTTTATTGTATGCTTCTTTGATTGCACTTTTAACATCATCAGGTAGTTTATAGTTTGCTTTTTTACAAAGCATTGCCACCTTTTCTCTTATTTTATTTACACTAATTTTTCTCATATCTTAACTTTCTTTTTCACAATCTTAAAAATATAACTTTATAAATTATTTTCTCTCCTCCTAACTTGAAAGTAGAGAATAGTGAAGTGCGTGCATTAATTAAATTTAAAAAATATTAAATTCTAATGAAAAAGGAATATTAGAAGCTCTGGTTATATTTCTCATCTCAAAATGTCTTTAAAAATATACTATAAATAAAACTAAATTTAAAAAAGTATTAAATTCAAATTAAAAAATAAATCTGCTTAATTGTGAGAAAAGTATTCCTCCAATTTTTTAATTAAAAATCTCTCTAATTGATAATATTGTAACCAATGAGCAGCCCTAAGTCTCTTTGAAACATTTTGAAATGTTACATTTAATTTTGTTGCTACTTTCTTTAGATTTTTTTTATCTCGATACAATCTTATAGCATCCCATTGTTTAGATGTTCTATTAATAACATTTAAATCCAAAAATGTGTAAAAGTTATTAATGATTTCCTCTAAAGATCTATATTCAGATGGGAGTTTATAATAAGTAATTCTCTCCCTTTCCTTTTTGATGATATTTAAGGCCTGGCTAGAAAGTCTTAAAGCCTCTCCATTAATTTCTCCTATATCCCTTTTTATCTTAGTGGATATTGAACCAATTCCTATTCCAGCTCTAAACTGCAAAGGGTAGAAGTTTTCTCTAATTATTGACAAAAATTCAGGTGTCTTATTAATTTCTTTTATGCCACCTTGAAACTCATCACCCCTATATATTTTAAATGGAACAAGCAAGAGAAAGGAAAATCTTTTATTAACATAACTAATTTTTTCAGAAAAAAGTTTAAAAAATAAATTCCTATCAGTTATTTCTTTGGATCTAATAATATCTGCTGTTAATATGCCATATTTCATAAAATCACACTTTTTAAAGTATTTTCCTCTATATGCTTTATATCTTATTAAAGTATCAAAGTATTAAAATTACTAAATTAGAATTTTTAATTTCAATTTTTTATATTCAATAATTTCATACTAATTTAGGTGAATTTTACTTTTCACCATATTTTAGGTGAAATTTTTTAATTTGTGAAGTAATTTTTGAAATATTTTTTATTATTTAAGTAATTTGACTTAGAGTCTTCTCCTTAAACGTGAGTAAGTAGAATATAAAAGGTATATTTCTATATAGTAGCAATCTTATAGTTCATAGAAATATTTTTTAGGAGAGGGGAGAAGAGTCACTCCACTCTATAATTATTTTTTAGTAAGAATAAAGTCTTATTCCTTCCAATATTTTTTTGTTAATTCATATGTTCTTCTTTTTATTTCCTCAGGGTCTAAAGGTTTTTTAGATACACCACTTTTTATAGCAGCTTTTGCAGTATAATAAGCAACAGCAGGAGCAACATCTGGATTAAAAACTTTTGGAATTATATAATCTAACCTCAATTCTTTTTCGGGAATTATATTGCAAATAGCATTAGTGGCAGCTTTATTCATATTAAAATTTATTTCTGTAGCGCCTGCATCTAATGTTCCTCTAAAGATTCCTGGGAAGCAAAGTACATTATTTATTTGATTTGGAAAATCAGATCTTCCAGTTCCTACAATTGAAGCACCTGCTTCTAAGGCTAATTTTGGATGAATCTCAGGGATAGGATTTGCTAATGCAAAAACAACTGGTTCAGGTGCCATAGACTTAACCATATCTTTTGTAACAATATTTCCAACAGATAATCCAATTAAAAAATCTGAATCCTTGATGGCATCTTTTAAGGTTCCTTTCACTCTCTTTTTATTTCCTTTTTTAGCCAACCTTTCTTTATATGGATTCATCCCTTCCTTTCTTCCTGAATAAATAATCCCTTTAGAATCACAAATTATCAAAGTTTCAACTCCTAAATCTAACAGTAAATTTCCAACAGCAATTCCCGCAGCGCCTGCTCCAATAATTGTAATTTTTAATTTTTCAATCTCTTTTTTAAGGAGTTTGCATGCATTTAGAAATGCTGCTCCTACAACCACAGCGGTTCCATGTTGATCATCATGAAATATGGGAATATTCAATTCTTTTTTTATGGCTTCCTCAATATAGAAGCATCTTGGAGCAGAAATGTCCTCCAAATTTATTCCACCAAAAGTTGGTTCAAGGAGTTTAATGGTTTTTATTATTTCATCGGGGTCTTGGGTGTCTAAGCAAATTGGAAATGCATCTATCCCCGCGAATCTTTTAAAAAGTATTGCTTTCCCTTCCATAACTGGTAATGCTGCTTTTGGTCCTATATTTCCCAATCCTAAAACTGCGGAACCATCTGATATAACTGCAACTGAATTTCCTCTAAAAGTATATAAATTAACCTTTTCAGGATATTTAGCGATAATCTTAGAAGGTTCTGCTACTCCAGGACTATAAACCAAACTCAAGTGATGATAATTTTCTATAGGAACTTTTGGTTCTAAAGATAATTTTCCCTTATTTTCTTCATGCAGTTTCAATGCTTTCTTCTTCAATTCGTCAGCTTCTTTATAGATTTTTTTATTCATAATCCTTCCAGGTATTTAGAATTTTATTTTAGAAAGAGTAATAAAGATTAAAAAAATTACTTAATTATAATTTTATGAAATAAATTATAAATCTTTTTAAACATAATTGTAATTTAATTTTAATTGGAGATTTTGTCTTTTCCTATCTAATTAAGAAATATTTGTTTAGTTATGGGGATAAAAGCAATAAAATAATCTAATGATATTTAATTTTATAATGTAAAATATTGTTAAGTTTTAGAAATAAAAAAATTTTACTAAATGGAACTATTATTTAGTTTTCAATGTAAAAAACAAAAATACTTGTTTGTAAATACAACTTTTAAATAGTTCAAATAATTTATGTCTGTTTTAATTAAAAAATGAACTCAACCATCATTTTAAATCCTGAACAATTAGAATCAATTAAAAGAACAAAGGGAAAGCTTCTTGTGATTGGTGGGCCAGGAACAGGAAAGACTGAAGTTGCACTTTTTAAAATTATTCACTTAATTGAAAAAGAATCTGTTGACCCAGGATCCATATTAGCTCTAACTTTTTCACGAAGCAGTGCAAAATTTTTAAGAGATAGAGTTTCCACGTTAATCAAGAATAGCTATTTTGAAATTCCTATACAAACTTTCCAATCTTTTTGTTACGAGTTCATTAGAAAGCATTATAACTTAGTAGGATATTCTTCATTACCTCAATTAATGGTTTCAACTGAACAGAAACAGTTTGTTAAAAATATATTAAACCAACAGGATTTTTCAAAATATCCTTTAACAAAATCATATTTTAAAAGAGACGGATTTGTTCAAGAGCTTTTTGATTTTATTTTAAGATGTCAGGAAAGCTTAATAGCTCCATCTGATTTAAAGAGAAAAATCCCGCATTATTTAAAGCCTGAAATGGCAGAACTTACTCATCTATATAAAATTTATTTGGACAGAATAAAAGAAGACAATTTAATAGACTTTGGTGGACTTCTTTATAACACCATTGATATTTTAAAAAGGGAACCATTAATTTTAGAAGAACTTCAAAAACAATATCTTCATTTAATAGTTGATGAATTTCAGGAGTCAAATATTGCATTGATGGAATTCATAAATCTCTTTTTTGATAGTTGTAAAAGTATTACTCTAATAGGGGATGATGACCAATCTATTTTTGGATTCAGAGGAGCAAATATTGATAATATTCGAACTATTTTTAAGAAATTCTACCCTGACAATGTTGTTTTTCTAAAAGAAAGTTATAGATGCCCAGAAGAGATAGTTTCATTTTCTCAAAAACTGATTAGTAATGACATTTCAAGAATAGATAAACCTTTTATAGCCAAAGAAACTCAAAATTCAAATAAAAAACCAAATGAAAAGAATTCAGTTATTTCACTTAAATTCCCAAACTTTACTTCAGAAGCAAGAGCGATTTCTCAATTGATTTTGAAATTTGTATCTGAGGACTCTTCACTCCGTTTTAATCAGATAGCCATAATAATGAGAAGTTTTAAAGGATATCTCGAAATTATAAAATCCACCTTAGATAGAGAAAAAATTCCATATCATTTTGTAGATGGAGGTGAAACAATATTTAAAGCTCCAATAGTAAATGCTGTAATTTCTCTTTTAAAGAGTTTAATTATTCTTAAAGATGACGACAAATGGTGTGATGAAGTAAAAACAGTTCTTCTCTCTAACCTTTTCAGACTTGAGCCTTTTGCTTTAAGGTTGATTGAGAGATATTGCATTTTAAATAATTTAGAATTTTCAAAGCTTCTATTTGATAAAAAAAGAAGACCAAAATTAGATGAATATGAAGAGGGAAAAGTAGAAGATTTTTGCAAATTATATAGTGAATATAGCAAGAGAATAAATGAACCTATAGATGAAGTCGTTTTCTCTTTGTGGAAAAGAATCAGTTATTTTAATGATTTGGTAAATAAAAAAGAAAAAAATATTTTTAATGAAGTGAACAGAATAAGGTCAATTGATGCAATAAACAGGTTCTTTTCAAGTTTGAAAAGATTTTCTCAGCGTCATCCAGAAAAGGGAATAGATTTTTATTTGGAGAGCTTAGAACCAGAAATAGGATTTATTGAGGAAATAGAGACACCTAAGTTGGATAGATTAGTAGATGCAGTTTCAATAATTACAGCACATAAATGTAAAGGTAAAGAATTTAGAATTGTATTCCTGCCATTAATGGTTGAAGGTATTTTTCCGATAGATCCAATAATTCCTCAAACATATGATAAGCAAATAATGTATATTGGCAAAAGATTAAACAGAGCAGATTTAGAGAAAAATCATTATGATGAAGAGAGAAGATTAATTTATTCTTCCATGGCAAAAGCAAGTGAAAAATTGATTTTTTCCTTTTCAGAGAGAATTAATATGCAGGAAAAAACATCTCCTTCAAGATTCCTGGTAGAAATGGGTTTAGTTCCAGAGGAATTTTCTGAAATAGAACCTTATTTAGGTTCAATTAAAAATGTAGAGAGTTATTTTAGGTCAGCAGCGACTCAATCACTTAAAAATTTAAAGGAAATAATAGATTATAAATCTTGTGAAGAATTGGTTGAAAAGGCATTTGTTTCTCTTCATCTACTTTCTAAGTTTGGAAATAAGAGAAAATGGTGGCAGAATACAAAGCCTACAAAAAATCCTAATAAACCACATCCATCTGGAAAGCTTTCAGCTTCTTATTCACGGGTGAGCACATATAAAGATTGTCCAGCAAAGTATAAATTCAGATATCATTTTTTTGTAGATCAACCTAAAGGAATAAGTCTCTATAAAGGTTTACTTTATCACAAAATAGTACAGGAATTTTTTAACCCAGAAAAAGAACATGAATACTCTTTTAACCAATTAAAAGTAATAATTGATGAAATATGGGATGACAATCTTTTCCCATTTATTACTGTAGCAAATGAACAAAAAAAAGATGCTTATCAAAGTTTTGAATACTTTTTTAATAATTTACCACCAGCAAAACCAAATGTTTTAGCAACAGAGAAGGAATTTTCATTCTCTTTAGATGGGAACAGATTCTCCGGAAGAATTGATCAGATTAATCAGATTGAAGATGGAGTTGAATTAATAGATTATAAGTCAAGTAAAAGTGCCATTAAGTATGAGGAAGCAAAAACTGATTTACAATTAGGAATCTATCTATTGGCTTCTCTTCTTTCTAACCAATTGGAAGATATAGAGAGCAATGTCAAAAGAATGTACTATTTTTATATACCTAAAGAAAATATAACTATTAGAGAACAGGATGTAAGTGAAATTAGAATTAATCAGGTAAAACATGAAATTAAAAAACTTATAAAAGAAATAATAAATGAGAATTTTCCTGCTTATCCAAGAGATTTTTCTATATGTGGATTTTGTGACTATAAATTGATATGTCCAAGATTTTATGGACATTATTAAAATTTTAAAAAAATTATTTAAATGAAGCAAAAATATTTGTTAACTAAAGAGCAAAAAGAAGCAATAGCTGTAACAGAGGGACCTCATCTGATTATGTCAGTTGCAGGTGCCGGGAAAACTACTACGCTTACATCAAAAATAATTGAAGTTATAAATAGAAAATTAGCAACTCCTGAACAGATTTTAGGTTTAACATTTACAATAAAAGCTGCAGAAAATATGTGTATTCAGATAGCTCAAAAGGTTAAAAGAAATATAGACATAAATAACCTACAGATATCCACGTTTCACTCTTTTGGTAATAAGATAATAAAAGAGAACTCCCTTATTTTAGGATTAGATACTGACTTCAACTTAATATCTCGAGCTGAATCCTGGCAACTTCTTTATCAAGTGATGAATGAATTTGTTTTTGAAAATGTGAAAATAGGAAGTTCTATCGGTAATTTCTTAGACAAGCTTCTTGATATTATTATAGACCTTAAAAACCACCTGATAAATGTTGAAAAATTCAGAAAATATATAAATTTAGAATCAGATTTTTCAACTTATAAATCAAAAGAATTAAGAGAAATTGCTATAAAGAATTTTGATGTACATAGAGAACTTTTACAGGTTTATGAAGAATATGAGAAATTAAAAAGCCAGCAGAACTTCATAGATTATGGAGATCAAGTAATGGTTCCTATTGAATTATTTAAACAAAGACCAACAATTTTAGCTAATTATCAAAACAGATATAAATATATATTTGTTGATGAATATCAAGACACTAATATTGCACAAGCTGAGCTTATATATCTCCTTTCTGGTGAAGATAAAAATGTGACTGTAGTTGGTGATGATGATCAATCGATATATGGTTGGAGAGGAGCATCTGTTTACAATATCTTAAAATTTAATCAGTTGGAACTTTTCAAACAGAAAGTAAAAACCACTTCTATTACAAAGTGTTTTCGAACGGGACAAAATGTACTTGACGTTGCTTATAATGTAGTGAAAGATAATAAAAATAGATTAGAGAAAATACCAAAAGCTTATTTTAAAAAAGATTCAAAAGTTTTTGCATTCTTTGCTACAACATATAGTGATGAGGCAGAATTTATAGTCAAAGAAATTGAAAATTTAGTAAAAAGCAATAATTTTTCCTATAAAGATATAGCAATTCTTTGTAGGAAAAAGAGATTTGATGAAATAACACTTTCTTTAGATAAAAAGGATATACCATATGAAATTGTTGGAGGGAGAGGATTCTACTATCGACCTGAAATTATTGATGCTATTTCTTTATTAAAACTAACTCATGACCCAGGTGATTCAATAGCACTGGTTCGTGTTTTAAAATCACCAAAGTATAAAATCTGTGATAGGGACATTTTTCATCTCGCAAAGTATATTATCAGTAAAGATAAAGAGTATATAAAGGAAATAAAAAGTAAGAATAGAGAATTAGAGGAAATCAGAGTTAAGAACGAAGGTTCAGTAAAAAACAACGCTGAAATTGGAAGTAAGAATGAGAATTTAGTGAAAAACAAGACTGAATTTGAAATGGAAAACAAGACTAAATTTGAAATGAGGGTAAATCTTATTGATGCTGTACTGCAATCAGGAAAAATAGATGAGTTAAGTAAAGATACCAAAGACAGATTAAATCAACTATCAAAAGAATTAAGTCATTTTGTTTTTTTATCAGAAAGACTTTCTTTACCACATCTTTTAAGAGAGATGTTTGAGCAAACTGGACTCTTTTCCGAACTAATGTCAGAAAAATCTAGAGAATCTGAAAGAAGAAAAGCAAATTTAGAAAAACTTATAAGAATAGCTTCAGATTTTGAGAGAACAAAAGCAGAAGCATCTTTTAACAGTTTCATGCTTTACTTAAGGGAAGTTCTAAAGGCAGCTGAGCTTGAACCTGAGGAACTTGTACCAGGTATTGGAGATGATGTTAAAGTTATGTCCATTCATGCTGCTAAGGGATTGGAGTTTCCAATTGTATTTGTTCCTATGTTATGTGAGGGTGACTTTCCAGATTTAAGAATAAGTTACAGTCCATATAGGACTCCATTATCTCTAAGAGGAGATGCCCAGTATCTTCCTGATATGGAAAATTATACAAGTAAGTCTGGATATAGAAATGCACTAAAAGAAATTGCTCTTGAGGAGGAGAGAAGACTTTTTTATGTCGCTTGTACACGTGCAAAAGATAGATTGTATCTTTCTTATTCTCCTTTTATCAGAGAGAATAAAAAGCCTAAAAAAATATCTCGATTCTTAGAAACTACCTTAAATAAAAGATTGGTAGAAATACTGGGAGAGGATATAAGGGAAAAATTAAAAGTAATGGAAAACCCAATGCTTCAAGCTGAATACAGAGTTAAGAGAAAAAGAAGGGGATGGTTAGAAGATATAGAAGAAATAAATTTAGCTGATTTTGTAGAAAAAGATCAATCACCAGATGAAATTGAAAAAAAATTAAAATCAACCTTTCCTGAAATAACAATTTCCAAAGAGATAAGAGATGAAGCATTGGATAAAGAGATAGAAATAAAAAATGTTATAGCTACTGGTAAAAAAAGGATATATAAAAGAGGAGGGAAGAAATTCGCTCTTCATTCACCAACATTTAGTTACTCAGCTTTATCAATCTATAAGAATTGCGCTAAAAGATATTTCTGGACTTATGTTCAACCACTTCTTACAAGAAATCGTTTATCAATTAAAGTAGGAAATTTAATACATCAGGCAATTGAGAGATCAATAATTGAAAAAACTGAACTTGAAAAATTAGATTTTCCAATTGGATGGAGTGAAAGTATAAGTTGGGGTGAGATATTAAGTGGAGAAGACCTTATATATGAAGAAAGAATCCCGGGTATTAAAAAGATGATAAAAAATTACTTGCTCAGTCGTTTCTCAAAAACAGATGAGAATATATTAGCAGTGGAACAGCTTTTTAATTTAAAAATAAATAATTATATTATCAGGGGATTTATGGACAGAATTCAGAAGATAGACAGTGAACTCTATGAGATAGTTGATTTCAAAAGTGGTAAAAATCCTGCTGATCTTAATTTAAATGAAAACCTCCAATTAAAAATATATTCATTAGCTCTTAGCGAATTATATAAAATATCTCCAGAAAAGATTAAATGCACTTTATTTTTCTTAGAGGATGGAATTGAGAAATCAATCATATATTTAAAGAAGGAACTTTTAAAAACAAAAAGGGAAATTAAAAAACTTATCAAAAATATAGAGAAATCAAAATTTAATGCGAATCCAGGTCCTCAAAACTGTGCAAAATGTGATTTTTACAGTGTCTGTTTAGACCACTATAAAAAAAGTTAATATAGCTATATAATTTAGCGATAAACATAGGAGTTTTTTATGAAAAGATATAAAAGAACAATAATTAAAAAACCACTACCTTTTTATGATAAAGATTATGTTGGAAAACTATTAAATTTGAATAGAATTCTAATATTGATTTCAATTATACTTTTAGTTCTCACTATTTATTTTGCGATAATAATATATAAAAGTAAGGTTCCACTAGCTGAGGAAGTAACACCTGAGGAGGAGACTATGATTGAATCTAAAGAAGAGATCATAAATAGTGAAATTAAGAAAATTGTTATAGTTGACTTTGAAAATATAAAATATAATATAATGTCAAAATAATTATTAATAAATATTTTTTAAGATATGATTGAGAAGTTTTTAGGAAACAATCCTGAATTAGGAAAAGAAATTTATATATCACCTGATGCAAATGTAATTGGTAATGTTAAGATAGGTGAGAAAGCAAGTATATGGCCAGGTGCTATAGTAAGGGGAGATATAAATAAAATAATAATTGGTAATTATTCTAATGTTCAAGATAATTGTGTCTTACATGTGGATCCAAAATATTCATTAAAGATTGGCAATTATGTAACAATTGGTCATGGTGCAATTTTGCATGGATGCGAAGTTGAAGATAATGTTTTAATAGGTATAAATTCAACTATTTTAGATGGAGCCAAAATAGGAAAATGTTCAATTATTGGAGCAGGTTCTGTTATTCCTGAAAAAAAAGAAATACCACCATATAGCTTGGTTGTAGGTGTACCAGGTAGAGTTTTGAAGAAATTGACGGAAGAAGAAGGGGAGAAGTTAAAAAATCATGCTGTTCACTATTGGGAAATAGCAAAGAATTATAAAAAACAAAAAATATAGTAAATGTTGTTTATGTTTTTCTCATCTATTTATCCTCTCCCTTGGTGGGAGAGGAAATGGAGAGGGGGTAGGGGGAGGGTAAAATGTCTTCAAAAGCATAAAACAAATCTTTAAAAAGATCTTAAATTTATCAAATTATTATAAATAAAAATATTAGCTTTAATTACTACATTTAATTATTTAATAAGAGGATGTTATGGAAATAAAAATTGCGGTTATTGATAGTATGGGTGGTAGTATTGGCAATCAAATAATAACTCAACTAAGACAGAATTTTGGTCAAGAATTAGAAATATTTGCTTTAGGAACTAACGCTATTGCTACAAGTAATATGCTAAAAGCAAAAGCTAATAGAGGAGCAACAGGGGACAATGCTATAAAAGTAACTATTGAAGAAATGGATTTAATATTTGCTCCCATTTCAGTAATAATAGCTAATTCTATGATGGGAGAGATTACTCCTACAATAGCTGAATCTATAAGAAAGTTTAATAAGAAAAAAATATTTATTCCGCTTTGTAATCCACCACTAAATATATTAGGGGTTGAGAAAAAACCACTTCCACAGCTTATTGATGAAGGTATAGAGATAATAAAAGAGATGATTGATAAAAATGAATAAATTATTACCTTGGTATTTTTAATTTTTTTATGAAGATATAAAAAATAATGTTATACTTTCTTATGAAGAATATAAAAATAAATTAAAATCTAAAAATTAGATTATATGCTGTATGTCGTATAAAAAATATTTTTAATATAATTTCAAAAGTAAATTTAATCAAACAGGAGATTTAGATGTGTGAGACAAAAGTATTTATAGAAAAGAATGGGAAAAAGGAAGAAATACTTGAGAATGTAATTAATATTCAGAGTGAAGAAGATGGCTTACTCTTAAAGGACCTTTTTGGTGAGCAGAAATTAGTCAAAGCCAATATTAAATATATTGATTTTATGAAACATGAGATGGTGCTTACTGAATCTGAAAATGATGAGTAATTTAAACATCTGGATGTTTTAAATAAAAAGCAAAAAATATCTCATAGTTACAATGTAAAAATAACATCATTGAGTTAATAGTTGAATTTGATTATATATAAATTATATGTTAGTATTTAAAACTAAATTAGAAAAAGACTTTCTAAAAATATAAATTTTTTTTAATTAACTTAATTTTAAATTTAAATATCTTTTGATAATAGGACCACGACGGTCTAATTTGACTGAAGTCAAGTTTGTCGTGGTTTTTTATTTTTAGGAGGTGAGGAAAAAAATTATTTAGTGTATTAACTTTTTGGTTAATTTTAAATTAAATTTTTATTAAGAAAGGAGATTAAATGCATATTCCTGACGGATTTTTAGATTTAAAAACAACTATAACTACTGCTGTAGCTTCAGCAGGAGGACTTGGTTATGGCGTTAAGGAAATTAGAAGAAAACTTGGTGATAAGCATATTCCACTTTTAGGTGTAACTGCTGCATTCATATTCGCAGCTCAAATGTTAAATTTTCCAATTGCAGGTGGCACAAGTGGTCATTTCTTAGGAGCAGCTTTAGCTGCAATTTTGTTAGGTCCATGGGCATCTCTTTTGATCATAACTGTTGTTCTTGCAGTACAATGTTTAGGTTTTGCAGATGGAGGTATAACAGCATTAGGTGCAAATATTTTTAATATGGGAATTATTGGAGGAGTTTTAACATATTATCTCATCTTTCTTCCATTGAGGAAAACATTACCTAAAACAAAAAGAGGATTTCTCACAACTTCAGCAATCACAGCCTGGGCATCAGTTTTTATAGCATCCATTATCGTTGCATTAGAGTTATCTATTTCAGGAACTAGTCCATTAAATGTAGCATTACCAGCAATGGCTGGAGTTCATGCTTTAATAGGTATCGGTGAAGCAATTATTACATCAGTAGTTTTAGTTGGGGTCATCAATATAAGACCAGATTTGATAAGGGAATATTCAAAACCCGAAGAGGAAGCATAATAAATTTTTATTAATGCAATTATTCAGTTGCTTGATTTTTATTTGCTTTGTTCTATTAAAGAAAATATTTTTTTACTTAAAGGAGAAGAAATGGGAAATAATGTCAAAACTTTTATATTTATAAGCTTAATAGTTGCATTAATTTTAGCGATATTCATATCACCATTTGCATCATCTTCGCCTGATGGATTAGAGAAGGTAGCAGAAGATAAGGGATTTATTGAGAAAGCTCTTGAGGAAGGTGTATGGAGACTTTCTCCAATACCTGATTATGCATTTCCGGGTATTGGTAATGAAGCAATCGCCACTGCAATAGCGGGACTAATTGGCACTCTAATAACAGTTATAATAGGATGGCTGATAGCAAAATTAATTATTATTAAAAAATAAATAGGTTTAAAATCCGGAATCTTACTACTCGCGATGATAGCTTTGAGTGAATATTTAATTTTAATTTAAAGGTATTACTTATTTAACAAAATGAAACATTCTTTTTTAGATAAATACAGCAGTTTAAATAGTTTTATACATAAACTCGATCCCAGAGTCAAGATTATAACTACATTATTTTTTTTGATCGTAGTTATGACTACATCACCAATTTTTCTTTGGGCTTTCCTGATTTATTTTTTAATTGAGCTCATCATTCTGATAATTTCTAAAATTCCGATACTTTTTATATTAAAAAGACTTCTCATGCTAATACCGTTTATTCTATTTATTGTTATCTTTGCTCCTTTTATCAGTAAAAATGGATATGCTGGTTCTTATAATTTGGGTATCTTGCGGAATCTTGGTGATGGATTTTACAATATAAATTCAGTTCTTGTAGTAATGAATGTGGTTTTAAAGAGCTTCTTGAGTATCATCGCTCTCATACTTCTTTCTTCAACAAGCCCCTTTTCGCAACTTCTATTGGGTTTCAGGAAATTGAAAGTGCCTTCAATTTTTACAAATATAGCATCTTTTATGTATCGTTATGTTTTTGTTATAGTTGATGAAGTCCAAAGAATGGTAAGAGCAAGAAATGCAAGAAATTACAGAGGTAAATGGATTTGGCAATCAAAAGTAATCGGAAATATGATTGCAAATCTTTTTTTAAGAAGTTATGAGAGGGGAGAGAGGGTATATTTTGCTATGTTATCAAGAGGATATGATGGTGATCTCATTTTGAATTATAAATACAAAATGAGGTGGATTGATTGGCTTTATTTAATTATTTTTTCTATAATTTTAGTTCTAACAATGTTTTTTACAAGGTAAATTTAAATTTTAAGAAATTTTATTTAAAAAATCAGTGAATCATTTGTAATTGTGAAGAGTGTATACAATGAGGTATTCTAAAAAAATGTGAGATTAAATAATTTATTTTTTATTAAGGTGAAAATTTATGTATAAGAATAAGAATTTGGCAATAGAGATTGAGAATTTAAATTTTACTTATCCTGATGGAACAGAAGCTTTAAAAGATGTAAGTTTGAAAGTTTGTGAAGGTGAATCTTTAGCCATAATTGGTCCAAATGGAGCAGGAAAAAGTACATTATTACTTAATTTAAATGGATTATTAAAGGGTAATGGTTCAGTTAAAATATTTGGTACAGAAATTAATTCCTCAAACCTAAGAGATGTTAGAAAGAAAGTGGGTCTTGTCTTTCAAAATCCGGATGATCAACTATTCTGTTCTACTGTTTATGAGGATGTTGCTTTTGGTCCAATGAATTTAAGATTAAAAGAAGTGGAAATAGAAAGAAGAGTAAATGATGCTCTTTTAAAAGTTGAGATGAACGGATACAAAAATCACAATGCTTTTCACCTTAGTTATGGTCAAAAAAAGAGAGTAGCCATTGCTACTATTTTATCTATGAATCCTGATATTATTGCTATAGATGAACCCAGTAGTAATTTAGATCATAATTCTCAATTAAGTCTTGCAAGGATACTTATTTCCTTATTAAAAACAAAATTGTTTGTTACTCATGATATACCATATGCAGCCTTATTATGTGATAGAGTAATTATTATAGATAGTGGGAAGATAGTTGCAGACGGGTTACTTTTTGATATTTTATCAATACCTGAGTTATTAGAAAGACACCGATTAGGATTTCCGCCTGGTTTTTCCATAGAAAAATTAAAAGAAGATAAAAATAAATTATTTCATTAGTTAATATTATAAATATTTATATTCGCAAATACCTCTTTTTAAAAACATCTAAAATTGAACAACATAATTGTAGAAAATGCTTGATTTCTTCAATTACAAATTTAGTAATTGAAGTAAGATTCAATAACATCAATAATCTGTAAGACTAAGGAGTGGAGTAAAGTATAATAAGAAAAATTTTAAAAATTTATTATTTTATTGGTATGATTTATAATTAATTTGGATAATTAATAATATTGTTATTTGATGATATTACATTATGATATTTTCAGTGTTACAATTTTTTATTAATTTTTTGTTGGAATTAATTTTTTAAAGGAGAGAATAGCTGTAATGCCAATATTTGAATATAAGTGTAGAAAATGTAATAAGATTTTTGAAGAGCTTATTTTATCATCAAATTCTGCTAATGAAATTAAATGCCCGGATTGTGGGGGAATAGACTTAATAAAGTTTTTCTCTAATTTCAGCTCTTCTTCATCTCAAAAATCATCCATAGATGAATTAAGCTCAAACTCAAGTTCATCTTCATGTGGTGCATGTTCTACCAGTACTTGTGGTACATGTAAATAGGAGGTAACTTGGGAAATTGGGATAGTTTCAAAGATGTATATAACGAAGCATTGAATTGTAAAAAATGTCCACTTCATAGTGGTAGAAAAAATGTGGTCTTTGGTACAGGAAGTGAAAAAGCAGATATTATGTTTATTGGAGAAGCTCCTGGTTATAATGAAGATATTCAAGGCGAACCTTTTGTAGGTGCTGCAGGTAAACTTTTAAACAAATTACTCAACTCAGTAGAACTTAAAAGAGAACAGGTCTATATTGCAAATATTATAAAATGCAGACCACCAAAAAACAGAGATCCTTTAACTGAAGAAATAGATATCTGTAAAGATTATCTTTATGCTCAAATTGATTTTATAAATCCGCAAGTAATTTGTACTTTAGGAAATTTTGCTACTAAATTAATTCTAAAAAAGAATGTTGGAATAACCAGTGTTAGAGGGAAGTTATTCAAAGTGGGAGGTAGATTAGTACTTCCCATTTATCATCCTGCAGCAGCGCTTTATACTCCATCGTATCTGCCTTCATTAGAAAAGGATTTTATTACTATGAAAAAGGTTATTGAAAAGGAGATCAAAATTCATATTGAAGATGAGATGGAAAGTAAAGAACAATTAGGTCTCTTTTAAGCAACTTCACTAAAAAGAATCCCCTAAATAATATTTTTAAGATGGATATACACAATAAAAATTTTATAATAACAACATCTGAGAAAGAAACTTTAAATTTAGCTGAAAAAATAGCGAAATTAATAAAACCTGGAGATGTTATCAGTATAAGCGGAGAACTTGGTACAGGAAAAACTTGTTTTGTAAAGGGTTTAGCAAAGGGATTGGGTATTTCTCAGATCGTAACAAGTCCAAGTTTTGTTATTTTAAAGATTTATCATAATAAAATACCACTTTATCATTTCGATGTTTATAGATTGGATAAACCATTTCAACTTGAGGATATAGGATTTAACCAGTTTCAATATGCTGACGGGGTGACAGTTATAGAGTGGGGAAATAAGATGAAAGAATTATTAGCCTTTGACCATCTTCAGGTAAAATTTGACTATTATGAGAATAAAAAAAGAAAAATAAAATTTATTCCTCATGGTGAAAGCTGGGTAAAAAAAATAAAGAATTTAAACTTAATTAATTCTATTTAAAAAGAATATTAATTATTGTTAAAAATGTTGGAAGATTTGGGCATAGTTTCTTGACTAAATGTCTTCGAAACCATGCCACAAATCTACTAATAGAAATTTTTTTAATTTTAGTAAAAATAATAAAAAATATTGAATTTAATAATTAGAATTTTAGAATTTATTTTCATGATATCAATTAAAATTATAAAAAGATTTTTTTAAAAAATACTTATTAATAACAATTTATTACTATGTATATATTAGGAATTGAAACAACTACTCCAATAATGTCAATAGCATTATCTGAAGATGAAAAGCTTTTAGAAGAGGTTTCAGAGAATTGTGAAAATTCTCAGGTTGTTAAAATAATTCCAAAGATTGACCATATCTTGAAAAAAAATAAATTAAGTTTAAGTCAGATAGATTTAGTTGGAGTTGATATAGGACCAGGAATGTTTACTGGAACCAGAATAGGGTTAACAGTGGTAAAAACCTTTAGCCAGGTGAATTCTATAGATATTGTAGGAATCACATCTTCGCATGCTCTTGCATATCAAGCAATGAAATTAATTTATCAATTAAAAAATGAAAATATTCAGAATGAAGAATTATGTATCCTTCCTTTAATAAATGCTAAAAGGGAAGAAGTATATTGCTCCTTTTTCACTTGCAGGAACAGTACTTTGAATAAGATTTGTGAAGATGAACTAATAAAAATAGATGAATTAGAACAAAAGGTATTTAAATTAATTGGAATGTATAAAAAGATAGTTCTTTGTGGAAATATTTTAATTGACCACCTGTTTATTAGCAGTGAATTTGAAAAAGAGGAAAAAGTGATGATTTTGAAAGATGTGATTGTACCAAAAGCTAGTGCTATAAATTTTTTAGCTTTTAAAAAATATAGTAAAGAAGTGATTGATGATTATATAAAATTAAATCCAATATATGTAAGAAAGTTTAAACCATTTGAAAAATAGATTAAGTCTTTTATGAATATATTTTATAAACCGTGTCATTCATATTTTATATATTATTGAATATTTCATTCTATGAACCGTTATGATTTAAGTGAAATAAAAATTTATCCTTTGAGTATTAAAGATATAGATCAGGTTTATTCTATTGAAGTTGAGACTTTTCCAAAGCCATGGAGTAAGACAAGTTTTGTGTCTCAGCTGTTAGGAAGGAGATCTAATATATATCTTGTAGCAAAAAACAACAATGAGGTTATTGGATATACAGGAATAGTTAAAAAGAATAAAAGTGGGCATATTACTACAATAGCGGTAAGGTCTGACTTTAAAAGGAAAAAAATAGGAACATTGTTATTGATTTCATTAATCAGGAAGGCAATAAAAAGGGGGATAACAAGATTATTTTTGGAGGTAAGACAGTCAAACATAATTGCACAAAAATTTTATGCGAAATTTAAATTTTTTACTGCTGGAAAAATAAGAAGATATTATTCAGATAGTGGTGAGGATGCCTTAGTAATGACGGTAGATGATATTACAAATTATGAATATAAAGATTTTATTAAAAAAATAGAGAATGAACTTATAAAATAAATAGTTTTACTAATAAGGAGATTTAATTAAAGGAATTAAACATTTGTACTCAGCTAAAATTATCTTCTTATAAAGCCTTCTTAAACCTCTACGATAAAGAGAGGGTAAACAAAACTACCACAAGGAGAGGAAATTGAAGGGAGAATGCTAAAAAAGAGGAATAATTATTTTGAAAGATAAAAATATAATTTTAGGTATAGAAACATCCTGTGATGATACAACAGCAGCAGTCTTAAAAGATGGTCACAAGGTTTTATCAAATGTTGTAGCTACACAGGAGGAATTACACAAAGATTTTGGTGGTATAGTACCAGAAATTGCATCAAGAAAACATATAGAACTTATAAATATTGTAATAGCACAGGCTTTAAAAAGAGCAAATGTGGATTTTAGAGATTTAACTGCTGTTGGTGTAACTAATGGACCAGGTCTGATTGGCTCACTACTTATTGGATTGGCAGCAGCCAAAGCTATTTGTTATAGTCTAAATATTCCTTTAATTGGAGTTAATCATGTATTAAGTCATATATATGCAAATTTTATAGAGAATCCTGATATTAAAAGACCTATTGTAAGTTTGGTTGCATCTGGAGGTCATACATCAATTTACCTTTTAAAAGAGAATGATGAGTTTGAAATTTTAGGCTCAACTTTAGATGATGCAGCTGGGGAGGTTTTAGATAAAATAGCCAGATTTTTAAATATTGGTTATCCTGGAGGACCAGCTATTGAAAGAATATCAATTAGTAGAAATGCTGATGCTTATAAATTACCAAGACCGATGATGAAAAAAGGTTTAAATTTTAGCTTTAGTGGTTTAAAAACTGCAGTTATTTATATGGTAAGAAAGGATAAGACGTTGCTTTCTCGAAAGAATATACCAGATTTAGCTGCAAGTTTTCAGAAAGCTGTAATGGACGTTTTAGTAGAAAAAACTTTAAGAGCTGCATTAAGTTTTAAAGTTCCAACTATTGCACTTGCTGGGGGTGTATCCTCAAATAGTTATTTAAGAAGCGAGATGAAAAAAAGAGCAGAATCTTATGGTATTAATGCTATTTATCCTCCTAAGGAGTATTGTACAGATAATGCCGTAATGGTGGCATGTCTTGCTTATTACAAATTAAAGAAAGGTCAGATAAGTAAAATAGATATAGATGCATATTCACAAATTTCTTTAAAAACATGAAATTAAAAAAATTTTTAAAAAGAAGAACAATTTTAATAGTGTTTTGTATAATAAGTGGAATTCTTCTGGCAGTATCTTTTCCAAAATACGGATTTTTGGCATGGATTGCACTTATGCCCTTACTCTTTTCTTTATATTATTGCACAAAAAAAGAAGCATTTTTTTTAGGTTTTATTACTGGCTTTTTATTCTTTGGTGGTCAGATGTATTGGGAGTGGTATGTTACTCCAATTGCATGGATAAGTTTAACTATACTCTGTTCAATTTATTTTTCAATTCTTAGTTTTTTTCTAC
>Ga0209979_1001897_pt1 | contig 21403 bp, 22 predicted proteins | sample AnhtaG_FD_183114 | JGI IMG/M metagenome (GOLD analysis project Ga0209979, IMG submission 183114) | Deep subsurface microbial communities from Anholt, Denmark to uncover new lineages of life (NeLLi) - Anholt_01485 metaG (SPAdes) (version 2) | ecosystem: Environmental > Aquatic > Marine > Oceanic...
TCTTGGGCCGCAACTGCTCCATGACGGAGGTAATGCGAAAGCCCCTCGCCAAAACCAGAGAGCTACCCACTTCGATGCTACCCATGTGGGCGCTGGCGAAGATGACCCCCTTGCCGTGCCGCAGCGCCTCGTCGAAGTGCTCGTCGCCCCGGATGGTCACCCGCTGGAACTGCCCCCTCGACCAGCCCTGCACATGCAGCAGCTCGACGATGTACTTACCAAAGTTGCGGAAGGAGCTGCGGGCCAGGCGCTGAACCCTTTCGTCATCGGGCGAGCAGCCGAGCATGCGGGCGTAGTTCCGCAAAGCGCCCTCTCGCTTGCTGGTCCAAAGCCAGTAGAACAGGTCGGCGATGGGCAGAGAGATATGATAGGCCAGGCTCAGAGGCACCACCCTGGCCAGAGCCACGTTCGCCGGGTACAGCCATGACTCCACCATCCCGTGGTGCCTATCTTGGGACAATGCTACCCCCTCTTCGATGTTGGCTGCCATCTTCGCTCCAGCGCTCTCCTAGAGAAACGACCGGTCGTCCTCGCCAACGCCATGATATTTTGCGACTAGGATTGCCCCTCGACGTATGTCTCCTCCAGCTGCCGCACTCTCTCCCCGGGCAGTCGCATGAACAATCCATACGACTCCGCCATCAGCCTTCCTTCCTCGCTGCGGATCTCCCCCCGCAGTTCCAACCAGCGGCCGCGGTTGCGGATGACCTCCCCCGAGACCGTCATCTTCTGATGCAGAGGCAACGGCTGGCGGAACTTCACCTCCATCTTGCCGGTCACCGCCCACACGCCCAGCCCGTACATCGCCCAGCCCATGGCCTCGTCCAGAGCGGCAGACGTCACCCCGCCATGCATGAGGCCAGGGTATCCCCGGTGCCGCTCCTGGGGCAGGAAATCGGCCACCGCCTTGTCTCCCTCGAAACGAAACTCCAGCTTTAGACCGGCGGGATTGAGGTCGCCGCAACCGAAGCAATACCGTCTGGCAGCGATTTCCCCTGGCATGGCCTACTCCTCGCAGGCTCTGAAAACGGCCACCGAGTTCTGTCCGCCGAAACCGAAGCCGTTGGCCATAGCCGCCCGCACCGGCGCCCGGCGGGCCACGTTGGGCACGTAGTCCAGATCGCACTGGGGGTCCGGCGTCTCCAGATTGATGGTCGGTGGGATGATGCCATCGCGGATGGCCAGCACGCAGGCAATGGACGAAATGGCCCCCGCAGCACCCATCAGGTGTCCCACCATGGACTTGGGCGAACTGATCGGCACCCTGTAGGCATGCTCCCCGAACACCTTCTTGATACTCAGGGTCTCCGAAACGTCGTTGAGGGGGGTGCCCGTGCCGTGGGCACAGATATAATCGATGTCCTCGGGGCCCAGGCCGGCCGACTTGAGGGCGCGGCTCATAGCCAGAGTTGCCCCATAGCCGTTGGGATCGGGCATGGTTAGGTGATAGGCGTCGGCAGTCAGGCTCCCCCCCAATACCTCCGCGTAGATCGGCGCACCCCGCCGCCTGGCATCCTCGTAGCGCTCCAGGATCATCACCCCCCCTCCCTCGCCGGGGACGAAGCCATCGCGGTGGAGGTCGAAGGGGCGGCAGGCCTTCTCGGGCTCGCCGTTGCGGGTGGACAGAGCTCTCATGTTGCAGAGGGCGGCGAAGACCACGGGAATGAGGACCGCCTCCGAACTGCCGGCGATGACCGCCGTCGCCTCACCCAGGTCGATGAGGCGCTTAGCCTCCACGAGCGCATAGATGCCACTGGCGCAGGCCTCGATGGACGTAATGACCGGCCCGCGGACGCCCCATAGCATCGATACCTGACAGGAGGCCATGTTGGGGATCAGGGCAGGTATCAGCAGGGGGCTGACGCGACCGGGGCCCTTGGTAAGGAAGACCCTCTCTCCCTCCACCACGTCGGGCATGCCACCGCCACCGGTGTTCATCACCACGCCCACCGAGTCACGGTTGTGCTCGTCGATGGTGAGGGCGGCATCGGCGATGGCCATCTTGGTGGCGGCCACGGCAAACTGGACGAAGCGTGAGGTGCGGCGAGCAGCCTTAGCGTCCATATACTGAGCAGGCTCGAAACCCTTCACCTCGCCGGCGATGCGACACGTGTATGGGCTGGCGTCGAAGGAGGTCACCGACCTCACGCCAGAGACGCCGTGGGTCAGGTTGTGCCAGAACTCCTCCACCGTAAGCCCATTGGGGCTTATCACTCCGATGCCAGTGACCACTACTCGGCTCACAGCTTCACCTCCGCTTGGCCAGCAACAAGAACCTCGCCCTGCTGATTCAGACACTGGACGTCACACCATAGGCGGCGTCGCTCCTGCCCCTCTTGCACTCGCTGCACATGGCCGCCGACGGTGACTGTCTCCTCCGAACGGGCTGCCCCCTTGAAACGTATCTTCAGCCGCCCGCCAGCGAGCCAGGCTCGGCCGAAGGCGACTGTCAGCATCTCCGACAGGTAGGCCAGCAGAAGCATGCCGTGAGCGATAGTCCCACCGAAGGGAGTCTGGGCGGCAAAGGCTGGGTCCACATGGATGGGGTTGAAGTCGCCGCTGGCCCGAGCGTAGCGGTCGATCTTCTCCTGGCTAAGCGTCTTAGCCAGGGAAGGCAGCTCTACCCCCACCACCCAGCGCTCCTTGCCTGTTGCTTCCTGGCTCACCGTGGCACCATCACCGTCAACCGACCCGCCAGCACCGCCTGGCCGGACTCGTCCGCGCCCTCTATCTCGACGACCAGAACCCACCACCCGCCTCGCTGCGAACGATGGCCCAGCCGGGCACGGCAGGCGATCCGCTCGCCCACCTCCACCGGCCGCAGGAACTCGAACTCCTGAGAGGCGTGAATAGCGCCCGCCGGCAGCACCGTCTCCTCCATCAGCGACCGCAGGGCCAGAGCAGCCACCGCCATGGGTGGTACCCAGGCCTTCCCTTCCGCCTGGGCCAGGCGGGGCAGCGCTTCGTCCTCCACCGCCTCCACGTAGCTGGCCACAGCCACGTCGTCCAGAACGAAGGACACAGCTGAAAACTGCTCGCCCTTCTCTAGCGCTTCGATGGCCTTGTTCACACTCTAGGTTCCTCTTCCGCTTGACGCAAGGCTCCCGATATGAATCGCACAAAAAGGGCAAACTGTCAATGGCATAACGCGCCTTATCCTATTTCCCCTTCGCGCCTGCCGCGAAGCGGCTGATATCGATGATCCGCCGCTCGTGGGTGCCCTCGCCTATCTTCACTCCACCCTCGTTGTGCGCCTCCACGGCAAACACACAGCGGCGGCCGTCCACCTCCTGTACCGCCGTCCTGACGGTAACCTTCATGCCGATGGGCGTGGGTGCCATATGAGCGATGTTTATGCGAACGCCCACCGACTGCTCCCCCGGCTCCAGGAAAGGCAGCAGGCTCTGGAGGGCCGTCATCTCGATGTGCCCCACCATGGCTGGTGTGGAGTAGAAGGACGCCCCCGGCCCCAGGTGAGCGATGCCCATCTCCGGCGTAGTGGCAATGGTCATCTCGTTACTGTGCCCCACTGGGATCTCCTTCATCTCTCCTCCCTCTTTTAACCAGCGTGCTCAGCGCGATTCCGCCTTAGTATAAGGGATGGCCAGCCGCCAGTCACAGCATCGGCGCCAGGGCAAACGCCCTCCTCCCCTGGGTATTGCATCCCGCGTGGTGGTATAATTTGCTCAGCATTTTCGAATCGTTACCATAGAAGAGGCCAATAGGTCTGCTGGCGTCAAGCAGGTTTGGGGTAGGACTGTGGACTTCGGGCAGTTGGAAGCTTTCGTTCAGGTGGCGGCTCGCCACAGCTTCAGCCGCGCGGCCGAGGCTCTTCATCTCACCCAGCCCTCTATCACTGCCCGCATCCAGGCTCTGGAGCGAGAGTTGGGCGAGGAGATGTTCGAGCGGACCGGTCGCGCCGTTCGCCTGACCGACGCCGGCACCATCTTCCTTCCCTACGCCAAACGCATGCTCCAGATGCTCCGGGAAGCTAAGGAAGGCGTAGAAGAGGTGCGCGGTGTCCAGGCGGGTAGACTGCGCCTGGGCTCCGCCCTCACCATCAGCACCTACGTCCTGCCTCGCATCCTGCGCACCTTCCACTACCGCTACCCCGGCGTGGAGGTGGTAGTGCACACCGGCCGGTCAGAGCAGGTGCTGAATATGCTCCTCAGCGACGAGGTGCAGGTGGGGCTGGTGCGCTCTCTCATGCACCCCGATGTGGAGACCGTCGACCTCTACGACGACAAGGTGATCCTGGTGGCCAACCCCGATCACCCCTTCGCCGCCCGCCGTCAGGCCACCATCGAGGAGGTGGGCAGCCAGCCGGTCATCCTCGCCGACCGTGGCTCCAGCTACTACGGCCTCATCCACGACTTGTTCCGCCAGGCAGGGATTGTTCCCAACGTGGCCATGGAGATGGACAGCATGGAGGCCACCAAGCGCATGGTGGAGGAGGGGATAGGGATTGCCCTCCTGCCCAGGGTATGCCTGGAGCGTGAGCTGAAGCAGGGCCTCCTGGCAGAGGTGGCCATCTCCAACGCGCCGGCCATCAGCCGTCAGATCGCCTTCGTCTACCGCAAGAGCCGCAAACAGGGCCGCACCGTCCAGGCCTTCCTAGAGGTCCTCCGCTCCATCTACGGGCTGGAGCTACCCGCCGCCTCAACGAGCGGATAGGAGGCCTGCTAACCCACCGCCGCCGCTATCGCCTTGAGGCGATCCACGTTCTCCTTGTCCGGCCCCTCGGGCTTCTTGCCCTCCGTGGGGAAGCCGGGCACCTCCAGCAGGAAGGGCAGATCGCAGAAGGCGGGGTGGGCCATGATCACCTCGAACCCCGCGCGGCCGATGTGGCCCTCGCCGACGTTCTCGTGGCGGTCGACGCCACCCCCCAGGGGACACTTGGAGTCGTTGGCATGGATAGCCACCAGATGGGCTAGCCCCACCTCGCGCTCGAATTCGTCCACGGTCGCCGCCAGCCCGTCCGCCGTCGCCACATCATAGCCGGCGGAGAAGGCATGCTGGGTGTCGAAGCAGACCTTCAGGCGCGGGCTGGCCACCTCCTTCATGATAGCTCCCACCTCGCCCAGCTTCCGGCCAACGCTGTCGCCCATGCCAGCGCTGTTCTCCAGGATGAGCCAGGCATCTTCAGGCGTCTCGGCCAGCACGCGGCGAACCGAATCCACGATCTGGCCGAACACCTTCTCGTAGCCCACCCCCCGATGGCTGCCGATGTGGAAGATGACCCCCTTAGCTCCAATAGCAGAACTGAGCACCATATCGGCGATGAGGGCGTCCTGGGACTTGACCAGGTTCTCGGGATTGCTGGTGGCCAGGTTCACCAGGTAGACGCCGTGGATGAAGATTGGCCAGATGTCGGCCGCCGCTGCCTGCGCTCGAAAGGCCTCGGCCTCCTGCGGAGAATAGGCCCTTCTCCGCCAGGTCTGAGGAGGGGCCCCGAAGATCTGGATGGTCTCCGCCCCCATGGCCTGGGCCCGCTCGATGCCCTTCTCCAGCCCTCCGGCTGTGGAAACGTGAGCGCCGATCCTCATCCTTTGCCCCTCCCTCGCCTGATGGCAGGGCGGTCTCCTACGGATAGAACAGCCGCTGCGCTTCCTTCCTCAGATCGGCGCGAAAGTCCGGGTGGGCGATGGCGATCAGCTCCTCGGCTCGCTGGCGGTGGTTCTTGCCCATGAGACGAGCCACGCCGTACTCGCTGATCACGATGTCGGCGAAGTAGCGGGGTATGGTGATAAGGGAGCCCTCTTCCTGCTGGGCGACGACGCGAGAGACGCTGCCACCCAGAGCCGTGGACGGCAAGAGCGTGATGGCCCGCCCACCCTTGGACAGCAGCGCCCCAATGTGAGTCTCCGGCTGACCACCGGTGCCGTTGATCATCCGCCCCCCAAACACGCTCTCGGAATTGATCTGGCCAGTAAGGTCCACTGACAGCGCGTTGTTTATGGCGTGGTAGTTGTCATTTTGAGCGACGACCCTGATGTCCAGCAGGTACTCGGGGTCATACAGCTCGAAGGCGGGGTTGTCTTCGATGATCGCCAGGTCCTCACCGGTGGAGCCGGACCAGGCCACCGCCACCGCTTTCCCCTTATGGATGCTCTTGCGCTTGCCGTTGATGACCCCGGCCGCCACCAGCTTGGCCAGGTCCGGCGCCGCCATCTCCGTGTGCAGACCCAGATCCACCTTGTTGTCGAAAGCGCCCGCCTTGACCATCAGGGCGCTGGGCTCGCCTATCCCTATCTGGATGGTAGCGCCATCGGGCACCAACTCATTCAGATAGCCGGCGATAGCCTTGGCGAAGTCGGGAGGCTCCATGAGGCCCAGGTAGCGACGCAGGACGTCGGGCTCCACGAAGGCGATAAGGGGCCCTATGGGAGCCAAGCGGTTGAAGTCCCCTGCCAACTCAAGGATGCTCATCATGTCGGCCTGGCGCTCCGGCGGCAGGGGAGACAGCCACTCCTCCACCATCTCGCGAGTGACGGGGGTATCCGGCAGCTCCACGATGTGGTCCAGCTCCGAGACGTGGACGAAGCACTTGCCGCACATCCTGGGCAGCAGGGGATCCACCTCGGCTATGACCGTCCTGGCCCGCCGCGCGTAGCTGCCCTTGTTCCAGTAGTGAGGGCCGAAGGTGCAGTAGCCGCGCTCGTCGGGAGGCGTGACGCCCACCAACAACACGTCTATCTCCCCTCCCTCCAGTCGCCCCTCGTCCAGGGCCTTGAAGCCGAGGGAGAAGGTGTTCGGCAGGTAGGTGCCGCGGCGGGCGTCGGTGACGTGGCGGGCGAAGTCGCCGATAAACACCTCGAACTCGATGTTGAACACGTCCTGCCAGCCCGGCTGGAGCCAGCCGGGATCGACGGCGGGAGCGGCCAGCCGCAGGTCGATGCGGCCCAGTTCCTGGCGGCGGCGAGCGAGGGCGGCAGGCAGGATCCTGGGCGTGCCAAACGGCACCACCACCCTATCGCCTTCTCTCACCGCCTTCACCGCCTCGTCCTCTGACCCCAGCTTGCGCTGATACTCGTCGCGCCAGTCCATCCTAATCCTCCCGAGCAGTCCAAACTGCTACCGCTGACAGCGGCTCCTATTATATCCGCTAGACGCGCTGTGCCAAGGCCCTCCTTCTAGACCCCCTGACGAGGCCATTGTAGAATGATGGTGTCCAGTCAAGCTTTCGGTACACAAACGGCCATGTCGGACAGGCTGCAGCAGGAGATCGAAGACATCCTCGGCAAGTATAAGAGGTTCCCTCTGAGGGAGCCCCTCTGGCGACGCATCCGCCGCAGGCTGTCCCGTTGGCTCAGCAGCGTACGTCAGTGGTCTGCTTCCCACCTGCCGCGCATCACCGTAGGCCGCGTGATGCTGGTGGGCGTGGTGATGATCATAGTGGCCTGGTTCGGCGTCGGTGGCAAATCGATCACCCAGATGGTGCTGGTCGCCGGCCTGATCCTCTTCGTGGCGGCGTTCATCTTCGCGCTACGCCGCCGCCCCCGTTACGTAGAGAAGCGTTGGCGCGGCCAGACGATAGAACTCGATGAGCCGGGTCTGGGCGCGCGCCTGCGCTCGTGGTGGGATCGCTGGCGCTCACGAGGGCGAACCCATCGCTAGCCATTCCTTCTCCAACCCCTTGATCCCTCCCAGGTTCATTCCCCCTCTATCCCGTTTCGCATTCCTCTGTGCCTTAATCCTTAGCTGCCTCGCCCTGACGGCCTGCCAAGGCACAAAGCCACCCGCCGAGCCCTCTCCGACTGCCAGCCCTACCGCCACCCTCAGCCCTACCGCCACCCTCAGCCCCACCGCCACCTCCTCCCCGTCGCCCGTCGCCTCCCAGGTCGACGGCGACCGGGCCTACCGCCATGTGCTGGTCCTGGCCGAGGACATCGGCTCACGCCCAGCGGGCAGCAGCGCCGAGCGACAGGCGGCCCAATACATCTCCCAGCAGCTCAGCGCCTACGGCTATCAGACGGAGGTGCAGGAATTCACGTTGGAATATTATGTCGAGGAGACCCCCTCCCTGGAGGTAGTGGAACCCACACCTCTCTCGCTGAACCCCGCCGCCCTTCGCCTGAGCGCCGGTGGAGAGGTGACGGCGGAGGTGGTGCTGGCGGGCTTGGGGAGGCCGCAGGATTTCCCGCCCGAGGGGTTGAAGGGCCGTATCGCCCTCATCGAAAGAGGAGACCTGTCCTTTTCGGACAAGGTGGCCAACGCCACTGCCGCCGGCGCAGCGGCGGTGGTTATCTACAACAACGTCGACGGCCCCCTCCGCGGCGACCTCCAGGAGGAGAGCTCCATACCGGCGCTTTCTCTATCGCAAGCCGAGGGCCGCCAGCTACAGGCCATGCTGGAGGAGGGCCCCCTGACAGTGCACCTGTCCGCAAAGCTGGCCCAGGAGACCGGGATGTCCCAGAATGTCATCGGCCGCCCGCCCCAGGACGATTGCCGAGTCGTAGTGGGCGCCCACTACGACTCGGTGGCGGCGGGGCCGGGAGCCAACGACAACGCCTCGGGCAGCGCCACCCTCCTGGAGATAGCCCGCGTGCTCGAACTGACCGGCCAGGAGGAAGGGGTGTGCTTTGTGGCCTTTGGCGCCGAGGAGGTAGGTTTCTTCGGCAGCCGCCACTTCGTCGCCACCCTCGCCTCCCAGGGTCAGCCCGACCCGCAGGCGATGGTCAATCTGGACATGGTGGGAGTCGGCGCCGAGTGGCAGCTCATGGGCTCGCCCGGCCTGGTAGAGAAGATCGACCAAGGGGCGGCAGCGTTGGGGCTGGACCCGCTGCCGACCGAACCTCGCCTCAACAGCGACCACCTCAGCTTCATGGCGGCAGACATCCCGGCCGTCCTCATTCATCGCTTCGAAGACCCCCGTTACCACACGGAATTCGACCGAGCCGAGTTCGTCGAGCCACAGCTCTTGGAGGAGGCGGCGAAGCTGACCCTCCTGGCGCTGGCCGCACTGGCAAGCCCCTGAGGCATACCGCAAATGATCTCTCAGAACTCCCCGGATCAACTGCTTGCCGCCGGCCAGCCGTTATTGTAATATGCCTCTGAAACGCTTGGTCAGGCAGTGCCAGCGGGAGGAAGGACGATGGTTTTTGAAAGGCTTCTTTTGCCAACGCTCTGCGTAGCCGTCATCGTCCTGACGCTAGCTTGTGGCGAGGAGGAGGCGGGAGGCCCTGACAGCGCCCAGGGTCTCACCGACCCTAGCACCGTTGCCACGTCAACGCCCTGGGCAACGCCTCCACCTGTAGTCTACGTCGAGGGGGGCGTGGGCCCTGTGGGGCCAGGCGGCGGAACGTACACCGTTCAGGCAGAGGACACCCTCTACGACATCGCCCAGCGCTTCGAGGTGAGCGTGGAAGAGCTCATGGAGGTCAACGACATCACCGATCCCACCAGCCTGTCCGTAGGGCAAAACCTGGTCATCCCCGGCCAGGGGCCAGAGGACACCACAACCCCAGAAGGCCAGCCTGCCACTGCCACGCCCAGCGCCGAGGGGGGCTACATCGTTCAGGAAGGCGACTATCCGGGCTCTATCGCCGAGCAGTTTGGTATCACGGCTGAAGAGTTGATGGAGGCCAACGGTATTACCGATCCCGCCAGCCTTATAGTGGGACAGGAGCTCATAATACCCACGCCCACGCCCTAGGGTTGATGGAATACATAGACAGTGCCAAGCCGAACCCTCTTGCGCTATATGGGGAGGCCTGCTAGCATCAAAAATCGCATGAAGATTGCGCATTTCTCCTGAGAACCAAAGGTGGTCGAAGACAAGCTCACGGAACTAGGCAAGCTGAAGGAAGAGGCCAAGCTGGGCGGCGGCAAAGAGCGTATCGAAGCCCAGCACGATCGCGGCAAGCTCACAGCGCGAGAGCGCCTCAGCCTTCTCCTGGACGAAGGCAGCTTCGAAGAGCTCGATGCCCTGGTCGTCCATCGAGGCACCGAATTTGGCATTGAGAAGCAGCGCTTCTACGGCGACGCCGTAGTCACCGGCTACGGCAAGATCGATGGCCGCGTTGTTCTGGTCTTCGCCCAGGACTTCACCGTCGTCGGCGGCTCCCTGTCGGAGGCGGTGGCCGAAAAGATCGTCAAGGTCATGAACCTGGCCATGAAGGTGGGCGTCCCCATTATCGGCATCGACGACTCAGGAGGTGCTCGCATCCAGGAGGGGGTAGCCAGCCTCAAGGGCTACGGCGACATCTTCCTGCGCAACGTTCTAGCCTCGGGGGTTATACCCCAGATCTCGGTGATCATGGGGCCCTGCGCTGGCGGCGCCGTCTACTCCCCTGCCATCACCGACTTCGTCTTCATGACAGAGGGCACCAGCCAGATGTACATCACCGGCCCCGATGTCGTCCGCGCCGTCACCGGCGAAGAGGTGACCCACGAAGAGCTAGGCGGCGCCAAGCCCCACGCCGAACAGAGCGGCGTCTGCCACTTCGCCGTCGCTGGCGAGGAGGCCTGCCTGAGCGAAGTGCGGCGGTTGCTCTCCTTCCTCCCTCTCAACAATATGGAGGACCCACCGTACCTGGAGCCCGAAGACGACCCCGCGCGGACGGCTGACGACATGTTGGACATCGTGCCGGCTGACCCCTCCCAGTCCTACGACATACACGAGATCATCTACCGCATCATCGACAACGGCGACTTCATGGAGGTGCACTCCTCCTGGGCGCAGAGCATCATCGTCGGCTTTGCCCGCATGAACGGCTGGCCAGTGGGTATCGTGGCCAACAATCCCGAAGTGCTGGCGGGCGTGCTGGACATCCAGTCCTCCCGCAAGGGTGCCCGCTTTGTCCGCTTCTGCGATGCCTTTAACATCCCCATCGTCACCCTGACCGACGTCCCCGGCTACCTGCCCGGCACCGGACAAGAGCACGGTGGCATCATCACTCAGGGCGCCAAGCTTATCTACGCCTACGCCGAGGCCACCGTCCCTAAGGTCACCGTCATCGTGCGCAAGGCCTATGGCGGCGCCTACATCGTTATGGGCAGCAAGCACCTCCGCGGCGATATCAACTACGCCTGGCCCTCCGCCGAGATCGCCGTCATGGGGCCCGATGGCGCGGTGAACATCATCTTCAGCCGGGAGATCGAGGGCGCCGAGAAGCCTGAAGAGAAACGCCAGCAACTCACCGAGGAGTATCGAGCCAAGTTCGCCAACCCTTATGTCACCGCTTCCCGCGGCTTCATAGATGATGTCATCGACCCGCGGCAAACGCGCTACCAAATCATTCGCGCCCTGGAGATGCTGCAGAATAAGACCGATAGCAACCCATCTAAGAAGCACGGCAACATACCGTTGTAAGTCCCGGCCACCCTCAGCAGCGCTCCAGGATGAGCGGCCAGGGCGACAGCTTTTGGGGGAGGATAAACGACGAGGAGGCGCGGAGAGGTTCCAGAACTGCTCATACCCGCACATGCTGAGCGCCAAACGGGATGCCAGACCATCCAAAGAGGGTGGCAGTTTTTTTGTCGAGTAGCAACGGCATGGTGACAGCGCTGAGCGATAAGACAGGGGTAATGGCAGCCGTCACGGCCGCCATCACCGCCTATCTGGAAGAGGAAGAGAGGGCTCGTCTGGCCGTGGCGCCGGCGGCCAGGCCTGTCGCGCCGATCAGCCTGTGGCGGGCTTTTGGCCGTCGGCAAGCCATGAGACCGCCAGCCTTCGGGCCGCGGAGAGTGGTCTAGCGAAGGGCGAGGAGGAGGGTGGAAACATGATTCCGGCAAGCGAACTAACCTACGAAAAGGTGAAGACGCGACCGAAGGCGAAAAACCCGGTCAAGATCTGCGATATCACCCTCCGCGATGGACATCAGTCCCTCATGGCCACGCGGATGCGCACCGAGGACATGGAGTTCCTCGCCGACGAGCTGAACAAGTGCGGCTTCTACGCCATGGAGGTCTGGGGAGGAGCCACCTTCGACGTCCCCCATCGCTTCCTGGGTGAAGACCCCTGGGAGAGACCGCGAACCCTTAAGAAGCTACTGCCCAACACCAAGCTCATGATGTTGCTGCGGGGGCAGAACCTGGTTGGCTATCGCAACTACCCCGACGATGTGGTGAGAGCTTTCGTCCATGAAGCGGCTGAGGCGGGGATCGACATCTTCAGGGTATTCGATGCCGTAAACGATGAGCGTAATCACGAGACGGCCTACAAGGCTATCAAAGAGACCGGCAAGCACATTCAGGGAGCGATATGCTATTCACTCACCCAGCCCCGCCTGGGCGGGCCTGTCTACAACATCGACTACTTCGTCAATAAGGCGCTCATCCTTCAGGAGATGGGGGTTGATTCCATCTGCATTAAGGACCAAGCCGGGCTCATATCGCCCTACGACGCCTATGACCTGGTCAAGGCGCTCAAGGAGCGTCTGCGGGTGCCCGTTCAGCTCCACACTCACTACACCAGCGGGCAGGCTGGCATGGCTCACCTGAAAGCCATCGAGGCCGGCGTTGATGTCGTCGACACCTCCCTGGCTCCATTTGCCCATCGTACTTCCCACCCGGCGATCGAGCCGCTCGTCGTAACACTCTACGGAACAGAGAGAGATACCGGCCTCGATGTTGAACAGTTGGTCAAGTGCGATCGAATGCTCGAGCAGATCGCCCCCAAGTACAGGGACTTCCTCGACACTTCGAGGCTAGCGGTTATCGATCCTGAGGTGCTGTCCCACCAGATCCCTGGCGGCATGACCTCTAACTTCATCGCCCAACTGAAGGCTGCCGATGCCCTCGATAGGCTGCACGAATGCCACCAGGAGACGATCAGGGTGCGGCAGGACCTCGGTATTCCCCCGTTGGTCACCCCTACCAGCCAGATCGTGGGGGTCCAGGCAGTGCAGAACGTCCTCGCCGGGCGCTACAAGATGATCACCAAAGAGGTGAAGGACTACTGCTGGGGCCTTTACGGCAAGTCGCCGCTCCCGATCGACCCCAAGGTGCAGAAGACGGCCCTCAAAGGCTACGAGCGAGGCGAGAAGCCGATCACCGTTCGCGCCGCCGACATGCTTGAGCCGGAGTTGGACAAGGCCAAGGAAGACACCAAGGATGTTGCCAAGAATACTCCTGATACCCTCATATATGCTCTCTATCCCACTACCGGGATGAGGTTCCTGCGACTGAAGTACGGCCTCGATAAGGAAATCCCCGACGACTGGAAGCCGCCCAAGGCGCCGAAGACCCTGGAGGAAGTACAGAAGGAAGACGAACTTACCGAGCTGGCCAAAGCGGGCAAACTGGTGGAGAAGCGGGAAGTGGTAGCGCCTGCGAAAGGCCCCGGTATCCGCACTTTTAACGTGTTTGTGGGCGATGAATACTATCAGGTGGACGTAGAACCGGTTGGAGGCTCCTCAGCAACCCCCTTGGTCTCCCCGGCCGCCAGAACCGCTACGCCCACTGCGGCAACACCGGCACCAGCAGCCGCCCCGACGCAAAGGAAGGAAGCTCCACCGGCAGCCGCGGAGGTAGAGGCCGCTCCCGGGGAGGAAGCGATTGTAGCGACTATGCCGGGAATGGTCATCCGCTATGAGGTGAACGTAGGGGACCAAGTCAAGGCTGGCGATGTGGTCGTCGTCTTCGAAGCGATGAAGATGCAGAACAATATTCCCAGTCCCATCGATGGGACGGTCAAGGCGATAGGCTTTGGCCCCGGGGATTCGGTAGCCAAAGATGCGGTCCTGGCCATAATCAGCCCCTAAGGCAACGCGGTAAAGGAGGGGGTTCCACTCCAGCATCAATAGGGATAATATTCCGAGAGGAACCAGGTAGCAGACACTCCTTCTGAAAGGGCAAGCAGGAAGTAATGTCAATAACTCCTTTGGTCGTCCCGGGACCGGTCACCACCAAGACATAGGCCTTTATCGTCATGAATACAACTCCTGCCTGGGACAACCAAACTTACCGCCCATTAAATGTCTACGGGCTGAGGGGACTGATCGGTTGCCAGGCGGAATCTGGGAAGGGCACTCGAAACCTTGGCTAAGAGTCTGACCTACAAGATTCTGGAAGAGCATCTGCTCTCCGGGAAGCTGGAGCCCGGAACCGAAATAGGTATCCGAATTGATCAGACCCTTACCCAGGACGCTACCGGCACCATGGCCTACCTCCAGTTCGAGGCCATGGGCATCCCCCGCGTGCGCACCAAGCTCTCGGTGAGCTACGTCGACCACAACATGCTCCAGAGCGGCTTCGAGAACGCCGACGACCATCGCTTCCTCCAGGGCATCGCCGCCAAGTACGGCATCCACTTCTCTCGCCCGGGTAACGGCATCTGCCACCAGGTGCATCTGGAGCGCTTCGGCGTGCCGGGCCAAACGCTCGTGGGATCCGATAGCCATACGCCGACCGGCGGCGGCTTAGGCATGATCGCCATCGGAGCCGGTGGCCTGGATGTGGCGATGGCCATGGGCGGCCAGCCCTTCTACGTGATAGCCCCCAGGGTTGTGCTGGTGCGCCTCACTGATAGCTTACCGCCCTGGGTCTCGGGCAAGGACGTCATTCTCGAGCTGCTGCGCCGCCAGACGGTGAAGGGCGGCGTGGGCAGGGTCTTCGAGTACGGCGGGCCGGGCGTGGAGTCCCTCTCCGTGCCCGAGCGGGCCACTATCACCAACATGGGCGCCGAACTGGGAGCCACCACCTCCATCTTCCCCAGCGACGAACGGACCCGCGAATACCTGCGCGCCCAGAAGCGCGAGGAAGTATGGCGCCCCCTGGCCGCCGACCCCGACGCCGAGTACGACGAAGTGATGGAGATCGACCTCGGCACTCTGGAACCGCTTGTCGCCTGCCCCTCCAGTCCCGATGCAGTCGTTCCCGTACGCGAGGTGGCCGGGACGGAGGTCGCGCAGGTCTGCGTGGGTAGCTGCACCAACTCTTCCTACCATGACCTGATGGTGGTGGCCAGCGTCCTCAAGGGCCGCATGGTGCACCCGCAGGTGAGCATGACGATAAGTCCCGGCTCGCGCCAGGTCTTCACCATGATCGCCCACTCCGGCGCTTTGGCCGACCTCATCGAGGCAGGTGCTCGCATCCTGGAATCGGGCTGCGGCCCCTGCATCGGCATGGGCCAATCGCCTCCTACCGGTGCGGTCTCCCTGCGCACCTTCAATCGCAACTTCCCCAGCCGCAGCGGCACCCCCGACGACCTCGTTCATCTGGTCAGCCCCGAGGTAGCGGCCGCCACCGCCCTGCGCGGGGTCATCAGCGACCCCCGCGAGCTGGGTGAGCCGCCCCGGATCGAGCTGCCTCGGGAGTTCTTCATCGACGATTCCATGATCATTCCACCCACCGACAAGCCAGAGGAGGTGGAGATCGTTCGCGGGCCCAACATCGCCCCCCTGCCGCTGGCGGAGCCGATGCCGGAGGAAATCCGCGGCGAAGTCCTCCTCAAGCTGGGCGACAACATCAGCACCGACACTATTCTGCCGGCGGGGGCAAAGATCCTGCCCCTTCGCTCAAACATCCCTGAAATCTCCCAGTACGTCTTCAACTATGTGGACTGGACCTTCCCCCAGCGCGCCAAGCAGGCAGGCGTCAGCATGATCGCGGGCGGAGCCAACTACGGCCAGGGCTCCAGCCGCGAGCACGCCGCCCTCGCCCCTATGTATCTGGGAGTGAAGGCCGTGTTCGCCAAGACGTTCGCCCGCATGCACCACACCAACCTCATCAACTTCGGCATCCTGCCCCTGCGCTTCATCGACGACGCAGACTACGAGCGCCTGAACGCCGGCGACGTGCTGCTGATTCCCAACGTGCGGCAAGCAATAAGGGATGGAACCCAGATCACAGTACGCAACACCATCCAAGGATATGAATTCACCGCTTGTCACGACCTGACGCCGCGTCAAGTGGAGATTGTGCTGGCCGGCGGGCTGTTGAATCAGGTTCGCAGCTCCCAAAGCTAGGCCAGAAGAAAGGAGCGGTAAGCTGCTATGCGCAAAAAGGTAACCATCGTCGGGGCTGGGGCCACCGGCGGATCGATGGTCGAGATCCTTCAGGCGAAGGGCTACTGCGACATCGTCGTCGTGGACATCATCGAGGGCTTGCCCCAGGGCAAGGCCCTGGACCAGTCCCACGCAGGGCCCCTGGTAGGCTCCGACGCCCGCATCATCGGCACCAACGACTGGAAGGACACCGCCGGCTCGGACGTGGTGGTGATCACCTCCGGCCTCCCCCGTAAGCCGGGCATGAGCCGCGAGGACCTGGTAAACAAGAACGCCGGCATCGTGCGAGATGTGGCCAAGAAGACCGTTCAGCACTCCCCCGATACCATCATCATCGAGTTCGCCAACCCCATGGATGCCATGTGTCACGTCGCCAAGCAGGCCACGAACCTCCCCCGCAACCGCATCATCGGCCAGGGCGGTATGCTGGACAGCACCCGCTTCCGCACCTTCCTGGGCTGGGAGGTGGGAGCGTCGGTCAAGGACGTCGATGCCTACGTGCTGGGCGGCCACACCGATGCCACCATGGTCCCCATCGTCAGCCACGCCTTCATCGGGGGCGTGCCCCTGCGCCAGCTTCTGTCCAAGGAGCGCATCGACGCCATCGTCGAGCGGACACGCAAGGCGGGGACGGAGATCGTGGGCCTTCTGGGTACCAGCGCCTGGTACTCCCCGGCCTGCGGCACAGTAGAAATGGTGGAGTCCATCCTGCTGGACCGCAAGCGCATCCTGCCCTGTAGCATCTTTCTGGAGGGCGAATACGGCATCAAGGGCTCCTTCGTGGGAGTGCTGGCCCAGCTGGGCGCCGGCGGGCTGGAGAAGGTGATCGAGGTCGAGCTGGAGCCGGACGAGCTCGCAGGCCTGAAGAAGGCCGCCGACGCCGTACTCGAGTTGGTCGGCCTGATCAATCCCTAGTCCACGCCGGAAGACGGCCAGAATCGAGGTGACATGCGCGACATCGACTGTCAGACCATCAGCGAAACGGTAGCGCGCCTCTGCCAGGAGGCGGCCTCCCTGCTGCCCGAGGACGTCCTTCAGGCGCTGAAGCAGGCGCGGCAGAAAGAGGAATCGCCCCTGGGCCAGAAGATCCTCGACCAGATCCTGGAGAACGCCGAACTGGCCCGGAAGGAAATGCTCCCCCTCTGCCAGGATACCGGCACGACGGTGATCTTCCTGGAGATTGGCCAGGACGCGCACATCGTGGGCGGCGACCTGAGCGAGTGCATCAAGCAGGGCGTGATCGAGGGCTACGACAAAGGCTTCCTGCGAAAGTCCATCGTGGAGAGGCCTTTTTCAGCCCGCGTCAACACCAAGGACAACACCCCGCCCGTCGTCCACACCGAGATCGTGCCCGGCGATAAGCTGAAGATCCAGGTGATGCCCAAAGGCGGCGGCTGCGAGAACATGAGCCGCCTCGCTATCCTGCTGCCCGCCGAGGGCAAGAAGGGCGTTACCGATTTCGTCCTGCGAGCGGTGGAGGAGGCGGGCGGCAACCCCTGCCCGCCGGTGATCGTGGGCGTGGGCATCGGCGGCACTGCTGAGATGGCCATGTCCCTGGCCAAGAAGGCCCTCACCCGCAAGGTGGGCCAGCCCAACGCCGACGCCGAGACGGCGGAACTGGAGCGGGAGCTCCTGGAGAAGGTGAACGCCCTGGGCCTGGGGCCCCAGGCAGTCGGCGGACGGATCACTGCCCTGGGGGTGCATGTGGAGGTCCATCCCACCCATATCACGTCCCTGCCGGTGGCGGTGAACCTTCAGTGCCACAGCGCCCGCCTGAAGGAAGCGGTGCTGTGAAGTAGGATGTTTCTGTGGTCGAGGATGTTGACGCCGGGTTTGCCTGGGAGGAAGAGGAGGGGTGGGAGGACGCATATGTAGAGGACGCCAAAGCGGCGCTGACAGGTTTCTTTGCGGAGAGAACCGGAGAAGTATTCTATCTAAAACAGCTGGAGGTGTTGTTCGAGAAGCGGTTCTTTCACTGGATTACAGCCAAGGCCGCAAATCAGCTAATTGCTGATGAGGTACTCAGGGCGGAGGAGCGTCCACTACTCAAAGGAACTAGAGTTAAGTTTGTGTTTCACAGGAGTCACAGATACTACAGGCGCCAGGTCAATCGATCGCTGTCGATCATCCGCGAGTATTCGCGCCCGGGTATAGCCAGGGCCTGCGGCCGGCAGGCAGAGGTTCTGTTTCTACACGGCCTAGCATCCCGAGGGTTTCTGCCTGTAGGTGAGGAAACAAGAGAATACAAAGGCAGGAAGTGGGTCAAGACTGGTCACGATCTGGACTTCATCGTAGAGAGGGACGGGAGAGCCTACGGCTGCGAGGTGAAAAACACGTGGGACTACATCGACAGAGCCGAGATGAGAGTAAAGCTGGACGTGTGCGAGTTCCTGGGGTTGACGCCGCTGTTCATAATGCGGTACGCGCCGAAGACGTACCTGGATGAGATCTACAGGAGAGGCGGGACATTTGTGATCTTCGAGTGGCGGATCTTGCCTCTGGGTCAGGAGGGACTCGCGGAGCAAATTCGCGAGACGCTGGGCCTTGGAGCGGATTGTCCGAGAGCGATCCCGGCGGGGATAGTGGAGAGGTTTGTAAGGGTCCATGAGAGGAGCTTGTCGTGAATTTGCGGGAAAATTCACGGGATGGGGTCAGAAATCGTATCTGGGAGGCGTTCCCTCTATGAATACAATATTGTCTAGTGCTGTGGGTGGGCCGGCGAGGCCCACTGGAGAGGCGAGATGGACATTACCCTTCCCCTGACCGACGAGACCGTCGAGAAGCTGCACATCGGCGATGACGTGCGCCTCACGGGGGTGATCTATACCGCCCGCGACGCTGCCCATCGGCGGATGGTCGAGACCCTGGAGAAGGGCGAATCGCTGCCCTTCGACATTCGCGGCCAGGTGATCTACTACGTGGGGCCCACCCCCGCCAAGCCCGGCCAGGTCATCGGCTCGGCCGGGCCGACCACCTCCATGCGGCTTGATCGCTTCACGCCCCCCCTGCTGGCCGCCGGCCTGAAGGGGATCATCGGCAAGGGCGGCCGCGGCCAGGCGGTGCGAGATGCCCTCAAGCAGTACAAGGCGGTATACTTCATCGCCGTGGGCGGCGCGGGCGCCCTGCTGGCCCGCCAGATCAAGAAGGTGGACATCGTGGCCTACGAGGATCTGGGCACTGAAGCCGTGCGCCGCCTGGAGGTGGAGGGCTTTCCGGTCATCGTCTGCAACGACATCCACGGCGGCGACCTGCTAGAGGAGGGCAAGGCCCGCTACAAGCTCGCTGTGGTCTAGGCCGCCCGAGAGCACAAGGGCATCACGACCGCAGTCGGCCCATAATCTGATCGGCGTAGACCAGCGGAAGTAGCAGCACGCCGGCCCAGGCGTATCCGCCTACCACGTCGCTGGGCCAGTGCACGCCCACGTAGACCTGGGCCGGGCCAGCGATGACCAGCATGAAGGCGCACCAACCCAGGAGCGCCGCCTTTAGCACGCTGGGCAGGGCTATTCGCAGCGATACGTATAGCAGGAAGCCGTAGAGCACGGTCGGGCTCATCACGTGTCCCGAGGGGAACGAAGGGCTGGAAAAGCCCGCCCGCAGGTCGACAAGGTCTGCTGTAGGGCGCGGCCTATCGACTAGTTCCTTCAGGCCATGCTGAAGAAACGGCAGCACCACCAGCCCCAGGGCCAATAGCACAGCCTGGCGCCGTCTGCCTATCAACCAGAGGACGACCGCAACGCCGCCTCCCGTGCCCAGCACCACCTCGGTGCTTCCAACCGCCCGCACCAATCGCGACACGCCCATGCCAGGGAACAGAGACCCCTGGAGCCATTCAGTGATATCGAGGTCGCCCGGCAGCCGCGAGTGCAGACCGGCCAGCACGCTCAAGACGATCGCGCCCGCCAGCAGGGCCAGCCAGATGCCGCTCCACAGGGCTACCCCACCCCAGGGTCTCCACGAACCAATCAGGGCGTTCATACGGAGAGTCCGTCACTTCGAGCCGACGACAGCGGAATCAACCGCGTTGCGTCGGCCGCCGACCCTATTGTATCGCGGAGACAGCAGAGGGCTAGGGGCTAGGGCCAGAGTCGGATCACAGCCCCAGCTTGTCGAGGACGCTCTTGACCTGGACAGTGTGGCGGTCGAAGCCCAGGTCGGGCGGGTCGATCCCCAGGGCCAGGCCGATAAGCTGGGTCAGGTGAAGGACGGGCATGTTGATCCTGGTATCACGCTGCTCGCCCGCCTGTGGCTGCACGCCGTCGAGGTTCATGTGACACAGCGGACAAGGGGTGACCATGCAGTCGGCGCCCTTCTCCTTGGCCTCCAGGGTGTGGGTGCCCACCATGGCCGCCGAGTTCTCGTCGTTCACACCCACCAGAGGGTAGCCACAGCAGAGGGTCTTGCCGCGGAAGTCCACCGCCTCCGCTCCCAGGGCCTCGATGAGGGACTCCAGGCACGTCCTGCGTTCCGGGTGCTCGTCGAAGCCCAGAGCAACCGAAGGACGAAGCAGGTAGCAGCCGTAGAACGGGGCCACCCGAAGGCCTGTCAGAGACCTGGCCACCGCTTTCTTCACCTCGGCGAGGCCGTAGTCCTCCACCAGAACCCAGAGGAGGTGCTTGACCTCCAGATTGCCGCTGTACTTCATCCCTTGTTCCGCCAGGGTCTCGTTTATCTGCGCCAGGTAATCGGGCTTCTCCTTCAATCTCTTCCTGGCCTGGCTGAATACGCCCTGGCAGGTGCTGCAGATGGTCATGAGGGGGAGCCCCATGTCCTCCGCCATGGCGAACGTGCTGGCGTTCAGGGTGTCGGCGTAGACGAGGTCCCTCGCCTGAAGGATGCCCGAGCCGGTGCAGGGAGCGAGGCTCAGGTCCTCCAGCTCGATCCCCAGCTTGTCACAGACGGCTGCCGCGGTGATACGCAGTTCAGGAGTCCCCTGTCGGGGGACGCTGCAGCCAGGCCAATAGGCGAACTTCATCCTCTAAACCTCCCTAGACCCTAGAGCCAGCTCGACTCGCGCACTGTCTTCTCGAATTCAAGGGTGTGGCGAGCCCCGAGGTACTCGTCGTAGCCCTGCTCGATGGCCTTCCGACGCAGGGCAAGAATCTGATCCATAGGCGCGACGCCCTTGGGGCAGACCTCCAGGCAGAAGTTGCAGCGGGTGCAATCCCAGATGCCCTCAAGACGGCTGAGGGCCGCCAGACGCTCGACATCAGCGCCGTCCCGTGGGTCGCCCACGAATCGATACGCCTTGGCCAGAGCGGCCGGGCCCAGGAACGTCTGGTCGGGCGGCTTGCCTAGACCCAGCTCCGTCTCCAGCACGGTGCAGTCGGAGACGCAGGCGCCGCACATGATGCAGGCCACGATGTCCGTCAGGGAGCGCATTATTTCATGGGCCACCAGGTACTCCCGCTCCGGAGGAGGCCCCTCGGGCTGGAGCCAGGGCTCTACCGCTC
>Ga0209979_1001898_pt1 | contig 21400 bp, 15 predicted proteins | sample AnhtaG_FD_183114 | JGI IMG/M metagenome (GOLD analysis project Ga0209979, IMG submission 183114) | Deep subsurface microbial communities from Anholt, Denmark to uncover new lineages of life (NeLLi) - Anholt_01485 metaG (SPAdes) (version 2) | ecosystem: Environmental > Aquatic > Marine > Oceanic...
AGAATATATTGGGTGATAAGGATTGGAGATAAAAAATATCAGGTGGGAAGAAGAAGAGTTTCTTAAAAAGAGAAAAGAAGTGCTAAAGAGCTGGCCAACAGGTTCTCAAGTAGATTTAGAGGAATCGATAAATTATCATAGAGCCATTCCAAAAAACAAAGTTTCAAAATGGGTTCTTGAAAAGGGCAAAAATGAGGGAAGAACCTTAACTCAACCAAGGGCAGGAGTTGCTTTAATAGATAACCATATTGAACTTCTTCGATTTTTAGAAAAGGAAGGAATGGCTGACCTTCTACCAACTACTATTGACAGCTATACCAGGTTAAATAAATATGAGGAAGCTCAGAAAGGAATAGAGGAGAGTATTAGGTTGGGCAGGTCGATGTTAAATGGTTTTCCTGCGGTAAATCATGGAGTTAAAGGTTGTAGGAAAGTTTGCGAGTCTGTTAATGTACCAGTTGAAGTTCGTCACGGAACTCCTGATTCAAGATTATTAGCAGAGATAACATTGGCAGGAGGTTTTACAGATTTTGAAGGTGGAGCCATAACTTATAATATTCCTTATTCTAAAAATGTTCCAATTGAGACAAGTATTAGAAATTGGCAATATGTTGATAGATTAATAGGATATTATCAAGATAATGGTGTATCTATAAATAGGGAATCTTTTGGACCTTTAACAGGAACTTTAGTTCCTCCATGTATCTCCCATGCAGTTTCTATTGCAGAAGCATTACTTGCTGCAGCTCAAGGTGTAAAAAGTATAAGTGTTGGATATGGACAATGTGGGAATTTAATTCAGGATATAGCTGCTATAAAATTATTATCAATTATAACAGAGCAGTATCTAAAAGAATTTGGATTTACTGATATTTTATTAACTACAGTATTTCATCAATGGATGGGAGGGTTCCCTCAAGATGAAGCTGAAGCATTTGCTGTAATTTCATGGGGAGCAGCAGCTGCTGGTCTTGGAGGTGCAACAAAAGTTATTGTAAAAACTCCACATGAGGCATATGGTATTCCCACTAAAGAAGCAAATGCTCTTGGGCTTAGAGCAACAAAACAGATTTTAAATATGGTAAAAGATCAGAAGCTAAAAGAAATTGAGTTGATTGAAAAAGAGATCGACATCATAAAAGAGGAAACAAAGTCAATTTTAGAAGCTGTATTGAATTTAGGAAAAGGTGATATCGCCATTGGTTTAGTAAGAGGATTTGAAGCAGGAGTAATTGATATTCCATTCGCTCCGAGTCGTTTTACCAAAGGAAAAATAATTCCAGTAAGAGATGATCATGGTGCTATTAGATTTTTGAATATTGGAAATCTACCTTTCTCAAAAAAAATAAGAAATTTTCACAAAAAAAAGTTAGAGGAAAGAGGAAAAGTTGAAAATAGGAAACCATCATTTAAAATGGTGGTAGATGATATATATGCTATAAGTAAAGGATATCTGGTCGGAAGACCAGAGAATAAATAAAATGTCATTCTGAACGAGCACTTCGCTTCGCACGAGTGTAAACTTTAGCGAGTGAAGAATCTCATTACATTAATGATAAGAATAAATTTTAAAAAATTTGATAACTTCATTAGAGGGGGAGGTTAATAAATAATGAAAATAAAAAAAGTAGTTGCTTCAAAGGGATTTGCAGGTTTCTATTATGATGATCAAGCAGCTATAAAATCTCATGCAAAACATGATGGATTCGCCTATTCAGGAGAACCTATTACTCCAGGCTTTAGTACAATAAGGATTGCTGGTGAAAGCATTTCAGTCATGTTAGTTTTGGATGAAGGTAGAATTGCATATGGTGATTGTGTAGCTGTTCAGTACTCTGGAGCAGCTGGTAGAGATGCACTTTTTTTAGCTGATGATTATCTTCCTATTATAAATGAGAAAATTGCGCCATTAATGGTTGAACGTGAGATAGAAAATTTCAAGAATATGGCTGAAGAGTTAGATAATTTAAAAGTTAATGGAGAACGATTACATACTGCACTTCGATATGGAATAACCCAGGCTATTTTAAATGCTGTTTCAAGAAAAAAGCATATTACTATGGCTGAGGTTATATCCCAAGAATATGGTATAGAAATTCAAGAGGAACCAGTTCCAATATTTGCTCAGAGTGGGGATGATAGGTATAACAATGCAGATAAAATGATAATAAAGGGAATTCAAGTTCTTCCTCATGGACTGATAAACAATGTTGAAGAGAAGTTAGGCAGGAGAGGGGAGAAATTAATGGATTATCTATCATGGCTTAGAACAAGAGTGGTTCAATTAGGTAAACCTGATTATAATCCTATATTTCATCTTGATGTTTATGGAACATTTGGACAGGCATTTAATAATAATATGGAAACAATTGCAAAATATATTATGAACTTAGAACGGATCTCTCAACCATATCGTCTCAGGATTGAGGGACCTGTTGATGCAGGAAGTAAAGAAGGCCAGATAAAATCTATGCGAGAGTTAAGAACAGAATTAAAGAAAATAGGAAGTAAGACTGAAATAATAGCTGACGAGTGGTGTAATACATTTGAGGACATTAAAGACTTTGTACATGGAGAGGCTGCTGATATGATTCAAATTAAGGCTCCAGATTTGGGAGGAATAAATAATACTATAGAAGCTATTTTATTTTGTAAGAAACATGGTGTAGGAGCATATCTTGGTGGAAGTTGTAATGAAACGGATCGTAGTGCTCGAATATGTGCTCATATAGCTTTAGCAACAGGACCATGTCAGATTCTTGCAAAACCTGGGATGGGAGTAGATGAGGCTGTGATGTTAATAAACAATGAAATGAATAGAACCCTTACACTTATAAAAAATAGATAATTGTGAGGATTATTGATGACCTTTCATATTTTTAAAGATATATTTTTATATGTAGGGCAACCCTTTAGGGTTACCTTATTAAGCAAGGCTAAAGCCTTGCTCTACTCAATAGAATAGAAATATTATTAATGAATAAATATAAAAAATCTTTTTAAAAAATTTTTTAAAAGAAAGATTTTAGATTATAATTTATAAATTATAAATATCACTGATTTTTTAAAAGTATAAGAGATATTTTAAGATTAGAATTTTCATTTTTGAAAGGAGGATAGCATGGAGCAAAGTGAAGTAAAATCATCGGAAGGATTAACTGAAATAGTAACTGTTGGTGAATGGTTTATAACAATGTTGTTAATGATTATTCCTTTAGTAAATATTATTCTATTATTTGTATGGGCATTTGGGTCCAACATAAAAATGAGTAAATCAAATTGGGCAAAAGCACAATTAATCTGGATGGCAATCGGTTTTGTAATCAGTATACTTTTTGGGATCTTGTTTTTTACTTTTTTTTATACAGGAATTACTAATTACCTTAAATATTAATTAAAACTTTTATTTAACAGGTGATATTATAAGAAAGAAGAGAAGAATACTACTCATTATTTTTATATTTATGAGAATTTAAATCTTTAATAAAAAATGAAATAAAATAAATGAAGGAGGAAAAAATTGGATTTTCCAGAGGGACTTTATTATTCAAAAGACCATGAATGGGGGAAAGTTGAGGGAAACATAGTAATTGTTGGAATAACTGATTACGCTCAGGATGCATTGGGAGATATAGTATTTTTAGAACTCCCGCCTGTTGGTACGGATGTCGAAGCTAATGTACCCTTTGGGACAATTGAATCAGTAAAATCAGTTTCAGATGTATACTCACCAGTAACTGGTAAAATAACTGAAGTAAATGATGCTGTTACAGATGCACCTGAAATAATAAATCAGGATCCATATGGTGAAGGTTGGATGGTTAAAATCGAGATGAATAACCCGGATGAGATAAAAGATTTAATATCTACTGAGGAATATCAAAAATCTACAGAGGAATAAAAGTAGCAAAATTAGTTATTAACTCTACAGGAACTAACCCAAGTTCCTGTAAGTTCGGTCATAGAAGAAGAAAGTTCTCTGCGTTAGCTGGGGGTAGTTCACTAACTGATCAGAATAGTTTAAATTGTATTTTTAATTTTATTTTTAAATTTGATTTTAAAGTACTAATATTTAAATTTGTTAATATATAGCATATGGATTATACTCCTCATTCTAATAAAGAAATCAAGGAAATGCTCTCTTTTTTAGGGATAAAATTTTTAAAGGATTTGTATAACAATATTCCAGACAAAATTAAACAAAAAAAAGAGCTAAAATTACCTGAACCATTAAGTGAAATTGAGCTTTTAGGAAGATTAAAATTTATAAGTAAAAAAAATATAAGTACAGACAACAGAATTTCATTTCTTGGAGCAGGTAATTATGATCACTTTATACCTTCTGTTGTAAATTATATAATCTCCAAACCAGAATTTTATACTGCTTATACTCCATATCAGTCAGAATTAAGTCAGGGAATTTTACAATCTATGTTTGAGTATCAGACAATGATGTGTGAATTAACTGGCATGGATATCTCTAACATCTCACTTTATGATGGTGCAACTTCTGTTGCAGAAGCTGCAAATATGGCTATATCTATAAATAAAAAGAAAAAAATCTTAATATCAGAAACTATACATCCAGAATATCGTCAAGTACTAAAAACCTATATGAAGCCAAGAAAAATAGAGGTTTTTGAAATTCCTATGAAAGAAGGTATTACTGATAAGGGGCAAATAAAAGAAAATCTAATAGATGAATCTTCATGTTTAATAATTCCTCAGCCAAATTTTTTTGGAAATTTAGAACCCATAGATGAGATATTTCCAATTTTATCGGGTAGTAATACTTTGGCTATCGCTTGTGTTAATCCATTATCTTTAGCATTACTTAAACCCCCAGCTGATTTTGGAGCTGATATTGTTGTTGGAGATGGTCAAATCTTAGGTAATCCACAATCATTTGGAGGACCATCGTTTGGATTTTTAACTTGTAAAAAGAAATATTTAAGAAAAACACCTGGTAGAATTGTAGGTCAAACAGTGGATAGTGCTGGAAATATTGGCTATGTTCTCACCCTTCAAACAAGAGAACAACATATCAGAAGAGAAAAGGCTACTTCAAATATATGTTCAAACCAATCTCTAAATGTATTAGCAGCTTGTGTTTATCTTTCATATGTTGGAAGAGATGGTTTATATGAAATTGCAGAACTTTGCTACAGGAATGCTCATTATCTTTTTCAAAAATTAGTAGCTATTAAAGGAATAAACCCAACATTCAATTCTAAATTTTTCAATGAATTTGTTGTTTACATTGATTTGGATTCAACTGAATTGAAAAAAATATTATCAAAAAAAGGAATTTTAGGACCAATATGTTTAGAAGAATGGTACCCATCTCTCAAAAAAAGATACCTTTTTGCTGTTACAGAAAAAAGAACAAAAGATGAGATGGATTTATTAATAGATACATTAAACAAAGCATTAAAGGTAAAATAAATTAAATGTAGGGCAAGGCTTTAGCCTTGCTTAATAATGCAACCCTAAAGGGTTGCCCTACATATAAAAATATATTAAATTTTGAAGGTTTTTAATATGAATGATAGGTTAATATTTCAAATACCCTATTTAGAAAAAGGTAAACAAATTTTACCAACTGTACCAAATGAAATTTCTTCTATAGAGATTAATATTCCAGATAATTTAAAACGCAAAAAAGCTCCTGAATTACCTCAAATAAGTGAACCACAGTTGATTCGACATTATAATAAGCTTTCAAAGAAGAATTTTGGAGTTGATACTGGGTTTTATCCTTTGGGATCATGTACCATGAAATATAACCCGAAAATCAATGAAGAGATATCCAGGCTAGAGAATTTTGTCAATATTCACCCATATCAAGATGAAGAAGATATACAAGGTGCTCTCCAGCTCATGTATGAGCTAGATGTTCTTTTATGTGAAATAACAGGTATGGATAAATTCACACTGCAGCCATCAGCTGGAGCTCATGGAGAATTAACAGGTTTATTTATTATAGATGCTTATCATAGAGAAAAAGGTAATAAAAGAAAAAATATTATAATCCCAGATTCAGCTCATGGTACTAATCCAGCAAGTGTTACTATGGCAGGTTATAATGCTGTTGCAGTTGATTCAGATGAAAATGGTAAAGTGGATCTAAAAAAATTAAATGAACTTTTAGATAAAGAAACTGCTGGATTGATGTTAACAAATCCAAACACATTAGGATTTTTCGATGAAAATATTTTGAAAATCTCAAAGATGGTTCATGATGTAGGTGGTTTAGTATATTATGATGGAGCAAACCTAAATGCAATAATGGGAATAGCTAAGCCACGGGATATGGGTTTTGATATTGTTCATCTCAATCTTCACAAAACCTTCTCTACACCACATGGCGGTGGAGGACCAGGTTCAGGTCCTATTGGAGTAACTAAAGAACTTTCTAAATTTCTTACTATCCCTACTGTAGAGTTAAATAATAAAGGAAGATATTATCTTGACTATGATAAAAAAGATTCAATAGGAAAAGTAAAGGCTTTTTATGGGAATTTTAATGTGTTAATTAAAGCCTACTCATACATTCTATCTTTAGGGGCAAAAGGGTTAAAAAGGGCGAGTCAATTAGCAGTTTTAAATGCAAATTATTTAAAGAAACATTTAAGCAAATATTATTATCTTCCATATCCAGAAATTTGTATGCATGAATTTGTTATCTCAGCAATCTGGCAGAAAGAAAAGGGAATAAGAGCTTTAGATATTGCTAAAAGACTAATGGATTTTGGTTTTCACCCACCGACAATTTATTTTCCTCTGATTATAAATGAAGCAATTATGATAGAGCCAACAGAAACAGAAAATAAAGAGACTCTGGATATGTTTATTAAAGCGATGATACAAATAGCAAAAGAAGCAGATGAAAATCCAGAAATTTTAAAATCTGCTCCACATAAAACTCAGATAAAAAGATTGGACGAGGTTAAGGCTGCAAGAGACCTTATATTAAAATATGAATATAAATAGATTTGTGGCATAGTTTCGAAGACATTTTAGTCAAGAAACTATGCCCAAATCTTTCAACAATCTTTATTTTTTTTCTTTTTCTATTGCTATATCAAAGACCTCATCTACATTATTAACAAATTTTATATCTAAAGCTTTCTTAACAGATTTTGGTATATCTTTCAGGTCTTTTTTATTTTTTTCTGGTATAATTACCTTCTTTAATCCTGCTCTTTGAGCTGCTAATATTTTAGATTTTAATCCTCCGATTGGAAGAACTCTCCCTCGCAAAGTTATCTCACCTGTCATTCCAACATCGTGTTTTACAGATCTATTTTGAAAAATTGATGCCATAGCTGTAGCCATTGTTATGCCAGCAGAGGGACCATCTTTAGGAATTGCTCCAGCTGGTATATGTAGGTGAAGGTCAAAATCTTTGAATTTTTTATTGTCAATTTTTAATTTTTCAGCTCTACTTCGAATATAACTTAATGAGGCTTTTGCAGATTCCTGCATAACATCTCCAAGTTGTCCAGTTAATGTTATTTTCCCATCTCCTGGAAATAGAGTTGCTTCAACCAATATTATATCTCCACCATAAGGTGTCCAGGCTAATCCAGTTGCTATTCCAATCATATTTTTTTTCTCTATTTCACTTGGATAGATTTTAGGAACTCCGAGATATTTCTCTAAATTTCTTGAAATGACTCTCTTGGGCGGTTCTTCATTAGAAACAATTTCTCTTGCAATCTTTCTACAAATTGTGACTATACTTCTTTCAAGATTTCTAACACCAGCTTCAGCGGTATATTTCTCAATAATTTCATAGATTGCATTATCTGAAAATTTAACCTTATATTTTTCTATTCCTTGTTCTTTTAACTGTTTAGGTACTAAAAATATTTGGGCAATATGAAGTTTCTCTTCTCTACTATATCCTGGAAGATTTAGTGTCTCCATTCTATCTTTTAAAGCTGGTGGGATAGTATCTAAAATATTTCCCGTTGTAATAAACAAAACATTAGATAGATCATAAGGAACTTCTAAGTAATGATCTCTAAATTGATTATTTTGTTCAGGGTCTAAAACTTCAAGTAGTGCTGATGATGGATCTCCTCTAAAATCTGCTCCTATTTTATCTATTTCATCAAGCATAAAAACTGGATTTATTGTTCCTACTTGAGCCATTCCTGAAATTATCCTTCCTGGCATTGCTCCGACATAAGTTCTTCTGTGTCCTCTTATTTCAGCTTCATCTCTTATTCCACCTAATGACATTCTAATAAATTTTCTATTTAATGCCCTGGCTATAGATTGACCTAATGAGGTCTTTCCAGTTCCTGGAGGTCCAATAAAGCAAAGAATTGTTCCTCTGGCTTTTCCTTTAAGTTTTTTAACAGCTAAGTAATCTAATATGTGTTCTTTAACTTTATCTAAATCATAATGATCTTCATCAAGAATTTTCTTAGCATCTGGAATATCCAATTTATCCCTTGTTTTTTTACTCCATGGAATATCTAACATCCAGTCTAAATATGTTCTTATATATGAATATTCAGGTGATGTTGGAGGTATGGTTTTAAGTCTTTTTATCTCCTTTAGAGCTTTCTTCTCAGCATTTTTTGGCATCTTTGCTTTTTTAATTTTTGTGTTTAATTCTTTTAATTCTGCTGTTAATTCATCTTCTTCTCCTAACTCTTCTTGTATTGCTTTTAATTGCTGGCGAAGGAAGTAATCTCTTTGGGTCTTACCCATTTCTTTTTGAACTTTACTAATGATTTTACTTTGAACTTGAAATTTTTTTACCTCTTTATCTAAATAAATACTTAATTTTCCCAATCTTTCTTTTAAATCAAGTGTTTCTAAAATAACCTGCTTTTCTTTTTCTGAAGGTAACATATAGGCTGCAAGCATATCTGTTAATTTATCTAAATCACTAATAGTTATCATTCCAGGTATTGTTAGATGAGCAGGAAATGGTACTCCTAATCCAATTATCTGCTCTACTTGAGCCATTATTAAGGTTTTTAATTCATCGATTTCTTTATCTTCTATTGGGAATATTTTAGACTTCATTCTTTCTACTTTTGCTAAGATGAATGGTCTTTCCTGAATAAAGTCTATCATTTTTATTCTACAGATTGCGTCTACATTGCATCTAATACTTCCATCTGGTTGTTTTTGTGTACTTCTGATTTCTGCAGCAGTTCCTATTGTGTATAAATCAGAGGAATTAACACTTTTTTTGTCCTTATCTCTTTGTGTGATGAGTGCAATAATTTTATCTTTTTTAAGTGCAAATTCTAATGCTTTAATTGATTTTTTTCTCCCTACTAATACAGGAATTGAAACATGAGGGAAAACAACGGATTGTATCATTGCAACTACCGGTAAATATTTTGGAATTTCAAAAATTCTTGGATTATCAAAAGAATCTCTCATTACTTATATCCTTTCTTTATTATTTAGTCTTTTCACTATTATTTTAACAAAAATTTGAAATAATTGTATATTTTTTTCAAATAATTAATAAAAAACAGTAAAAATCAATGAAAATTTAAAAATAATATAGGTAAAAAATCATTTTTAATAGATTTATCTTGTTTTAGATATCCTAACTATCCTACAAGCTTTTATACATTGACATCTTGTCCACATTTTAGTAAACTGATTATTTAATGTACAATATTTTCATTACTGGTCATGTAAGCTCCCTTTTGTATTAATTATTAGAATTTAGGACTTAATTTTATACCAAAAGTCTTTTAATGACCTTACTTTTTTCAGAGAACAAACTATGAGCCTATCTTGTTAATAATAAACTTTATTTATTAAAATTTAAATTGTAAATTTATAGGGTAATTTTTAAACATTATTTTTAAAAAGCTATTAAGAGAAATTTTATATAAAATTAAAATTTTAAGGAGGTGATTTTATAGAAAAATATTTTAATAGAAAAATTGATAAGGAGGTTTTAAAATGAGTTTTCTTAAAAAAATAATTTTTACAATTTTAATCATTTCAATTATAGCATCTATGACACTAACATTTACTGGATGCCCCCCAACAGAGGTTATTGAAGAAACTACACCTGAGGAAACTACTGAAGAGGGAGGAGCCCAGCCAACTGGACAGATTGCTTTTACAACTGATCGTGATGGTAAATGGGATATATATGTTATGAATGCAGATGGCTCAGAACAAACCAGACTAACCGATGATCCTCAGAAGGATGCCTATGCTGATTGGTCACCTGATGGAAAAAAAATTACCTTTAAATCCTATCGTGATGGTAACTGGGAAATATATGTTATGAATGCAGATGGCTCAGAACAGATTAATTTAACTAATAATCCTGCATATGATGTTTTTCCTGCTTGGTCACCTGATGGAAAAAAGATTGCTTTTGTATCTGATCGTGATGGTGATAGGGAAATATTTGTGATGAATGTAGACGGCTCAGAACAGATTAATTTAACTAATAATCCTGCATATGACCTGTACCCTGATTGGTCACCTGATGGAAAAAAGATTGTCTTTGAATCTTGGCGTGATGGTAATGAAGAAATATATATAATGAGTGCAGATGGCTCAGAACCAACAAGATTAACTGATAATCCTTTGATTGATGGCCTTCCTGAATGGTCACCTGATGGAAAAAAGATTACTTTTACATCTGATCGTGATGGTAACCATGAGATACATGTAATGAATGTAGACGGCTCAGAACAGATTAATTTAACTAATAATCCTGCGTATGATAGGTTTTCTGATTGGTCACCTGATGGAAAAAAGATTGTCTTTGAATCTGATCGTGATGGTAAATTTGAAATATATGTTATGAACGCAGATGGCTCAGAACAGATTAATTTAACTAATAATCCTGCGGATGATAGGCATCCTACTTGGTAGTCATACTATTAAGTTTACATTCTCAAATTAAAAAATAAAAGAAAATGATTTGCAACTGTATTCATTATACGGATGTAAATGCAGTTCTCATAACTGGTATTTAAAATAATAGTATAAGTATAAAAACTTGAAGTTTGATAATCATAAACTTACTTTATAAAAACATTGATTTATTTAATGAACCAAACAAAAATTGGTGGAGCATACGGGAATCGAACCCGTGTTTCAGGCTTGAGAAGCCTGTGTCCTTGCCCCTAGACGAATGCTCCACCTATAAGAAAGATAAAAATTTTAATAGTTTAGTAATTTTATTTTATTTATACGAAAAGTTTATCAGCTGCTCTTTTTAGCATCCCTGTTCCTCTAATCTCAGTTTCAAAAAGAGGAACTATTCCTCTTACATCGGGGAAACTCTCCCAGATCTCATTCATATATCCATCTTGCATCTTTACCCTGTTTTTTACAAAGTCAGGAGAATCTTCTTTCACAGTTTCTTTTTCAATTAACATATTTACAACAACACCGCCTACTGGTATTCCAAAGTCTTTGAACCACTGTATAAACCTCTTTATTACTGCAATTGGAAGTGCCTCTGGTAGTGTTATAAAGAAGAAAGAAGTTTTTTTATCATCAGTAAGTAATTTTTTAGCATGTTTTATTCTATCCCGGAAATTGAGCAAGTAATCAAGAAGTGGATCTTTCTGCTTCTTCTTACTATAAGAGAGAAGTTCTTTTAAACTTTTAGCTTCCTCTCTACTCTTTAACATCTTATTTATCCATAATCCATAAACAGATGACATTCCTAAAAGCCTTCTTGCATTAGCTGTAGGTGCTGTATCAAAAACATAAACTTCATATTCATCTTTAAACATTATGTCTATCATATTTTCAAACATAGCGGATTCCTCAAATGCTGGATTCATAGTAGCAGATTCTACGAATTCATCTGCTTTAGTTTTTATATCTGCAAATTTTAAAAACCAGCTAATTTTCTGCTTAATTTCTTCTTTGGACTTTTCAATTGTATCTTTAGTATCTATTTCATATGCAAATAGATTATCTTCACCCTCTACTAATGTTGGTTTTCCAAACACATCTTGATCTAGAAGACTTGTAAGACTATGAACGGGATTAGTTGAAGCTAGCAATGTCTTTTTTCCCTGACGTGCCAACCAGAGAGCCATAGTTCCAGCAAGAACTGTTTTTCCAACTCCACCTTTACCACCAAAAAAGTTATATTTTAAGTCTGGGTGTTCCTGGATAAATTGTTTAATACTCTTTTCTATCAATTTATTCACCTCCATACATGGCTTCAGCCATTTTAGCTACCATATCAAGTCCAGTTATATCCCTATCAAATTCTGGAATATAGCCTAACACCTCTTCACCAAATGTTTCAATTATTTCTTTCTTATATGTCTTTTGCATCTCTATTCTATGTTTTAAATATTCAGGTATTTTTTTATTAGCAAGTTCTTCTGGGATAATTCTGTTTACTATATAACCTTGAAGCGGTACTTTAAATTTAGCGAACAATTTTGCTGCCTTTTTCGTATCCAATATAGCCATCTTCTCTGGAATAAGAACGAAGAAAAACGCTGTTTTTTCTACATCTGTTAAGATACCAGACGAAGTACTGATTCTATATTTAATATACTGCAGTTCTTCTAATATCAAGTCTTCCTCTAATTCCTTATCTCTTTTTATTAATGCAGCTACTTTATCATACTCTCTCATCTCTTCTCTTAGATGTGTTATTTTGCTAATCCACTCATCATAGACACTAGCCATACTTAGATAATAAAGAGCATGTCCTAAAGGAACAAGGTCATAAATATAATAGTCATATTCCCCGCTAACTACTATATCAACAACTTTATCAAATATAGCACTCTCTTCCATTGCAGGTTCAGCAGATGCTGCCTGAATATAGTCTTCTATCTCATCTGGTATTTTTTCTAAGCTATACATATCAAATATTTTTTGTCTGATCTCATTCTGGTATTCTTTTATTCTTTTATCAGCATCAATTTCTTGAGCAAAAAGATTTGGCATAATCTCGACAGCCCCCTTTCCAAATATATCTCTTTGGAATATATCTGTTAGGGAAGCTTGTGGATCAACTGAAAAAACAAGGACCTTAAAACCCTTTTTTGTAAGATAATACCCTGTTGCAGCAGAAAAGCTTGTTTTACCTAATCCACCTTTTCCACCAAACATAATATATCTTCTTTCAGGATATTTTTTAAAAAAGTTTTTTAATAAAATTTTAATCACCTCCATTAAAAAATATTATTATTCTCCATTTTTTATTTTTTTTCTATAGTTTCTAATCTTTTAATGGTTTAAATCTCAAGAGTTTATGCTAAGGCATCAGTTAAATCTTTTTCACGCAGCATTCTTCTCTTCCAGGTTGATATTTGTGGTACAACATAAGGAAGCAATCTAAGAGAATAATATGGTGGAAGTATAGGCACTCCAAGAAGGTCACCCATTGTAATTAAAATAAATAGGTGTTCCATACTTCCTCTTGTTTTTAAAGCGAAACGAGTCATATCATGTCCAGCCATTCCATAAAGAAAACCCTTAGCTGCCTTTCCAAACTTCTTTAAAGTTCCCTCCTTTTTCTCTTCCTTATTTTTTTCGTTCACATTTTCACCTTCCTCCACAATCTTCTAAATAATATTTTTATATTAGATATTTTGCATTAGATAATATAGTAATATTTTTAAATTACTGTATTATAATAAGATTTTTTCTAAAATCAAGTAAAAAACAAAATAAATTTAACATTATCTAATTTAAATTTACCTAACTTAACTTGATATAATCCAATCCAATCTAATTTAATCTAATCAAATCTAACTCAATATAATATATAATTTTATTTAATTCAATTTATCCTATATCCTCAGTTGCTAAATCTAATAAACTTCTTTTTCTTAACATCCTTCGTTTCCAGATATTTAGCTCTGGTATTATGTATGGAAGAAATCTAAAAGAGTAATAATTTGTGGGTAGTGGCAATCCCAATATATCACCAAAAGAAAGCAATATAAATAGATGTTCTAAATCAAGTCTTTCTTTTCTTGCAAGTTCTACCCATTCATATGTGGTCATACCATAAAAGAATTCACTTATAGTTTTTTTAAATTTTTTAAGTGAAGGTAGAATTGTCTCTCTGATAATATTGTTTTTCATTTCATAAATAATTATTTCACAATATAGTCACAAACTCAATTTTGGTAGACCTAAAATAAATATTTTATATAACAAAAAATTCTAAACCTAAAATGATATCTGTTTCAAGATATCTCATATAGGGAGGAGAGCCTTAAAAAAGGCTCTCCTCTAATGTTTGATTACTATAAAATTACAACAGGTATTACCACGATTTTTACTTTAGTAACTGGTTCTATTCTACATTTTAGTTGGTTCAACTATTTTATTATTACTTTTTTATTACCTTTTACTTAGGAGTTTGCTTTTTCTTCTTGTATTTCCTCCACAATTTCTTCTACTTCACCAGCTTTATGTTTTTGAATAGCTTGATAGATATCCCATCCAAGAATTAGAGCAGCAATAAAGAGTATCAATCCAATAATTCCAGCAAGCCAGCCACTTACTCCGCCCTTTATAAATCCATCCTTGATAAATGTATATGCAAGAGCTATCATTGTTGTTATGTACATGAAAACTGCAGGATATAGTACCCATTTATTTTGAACCTTTTTTTTGAGTAACCATATAGAAACTAAAAATAGAGCTAACGCAGCCATCAATTGATTGGAACTTCCAAATAAAGTCCATATGGTTGCCCATGCACCTGTCCAAACAACTAAAATTGATAGAAGAACAGCAATAAAAGCTCCAAAATAGATATTCTTAAACAATGGAATTTTATCACCAAGGAATTCAGTACTTGCTACCCTCATGAATCTGACTACCAGCCACATGATTGTTAGAGCCTGTAAACATAGGAAAACTCCAGCATAAGCTCCTCCAAAGCTCTTAGGAATACCAACATGGCTAAGGAATTCCGTCATTCCTGTTGCAAAGATACCAGCGTTCTTACCAACAGCTGCTAACTCCAAATACTTTTCACGTGGAACTGCTGCAACAACAACAATTATTGCTAAAACAGCCAGAATCATTTCCAACCACATTGCTCCTCCACCAACTGGAAGAGCATCAGTTTCCTTTTCCAACTGTCTTGCAGTTCCTGAACTGGATACAAGACTATGCCAACCAGAAATAGCACCACAAGCAATGGTTACAAATAGCAACGGATATAAAGGTCCTACAGCGGGATCACCCATCCATGCACCAATAGCTGGATATTCAGGTAAGAAACTAGGATGCCAGATTAAGATACCTAAAACTGTTGCAATCATTCCCAAAAATACAATCCAGAATGAGATAAAGTTAACAGGTTGAGCAAACCTCCAAATAGCAGCTACACCTCCTATAAAGCAGAAAATCATAACTAACAATGACCATATTACAGGGACTCCTTTAATCTGCCAAGCATTGAATGTCTCAAAGAAAGTCTTTACTCCTTCAAGTGAACCAAGATAGATAAATATAAAGGCTAAAATAACAACTATTACTGTAGTTAAGATAATATCCTGCTTCCACTTATATATCATCTGTCCAGCTAATATACCAACTAAAATAGCCATGATTACTCCTAATGGTATCGTTCCATTAGTCATCAGGTCAGCGGAAACAATCTTTCCAAATGCACCCATAATAAGAAGTAGGTATATATAAATAAAGATGAGTAGAATTGTTCTCGCTCTTGGTGAAATCAGAGTGTAGCTAAGTGCACCGAATGTCTTTCCTTCCTCTCTCATGGGCATTATCTGACTAGTATAATCCTGAACCCAACCAATAAAGAGTGTTCCAAGTATAATCCAGAGAAGTGCAGGAAGCCATCCCCACCTAACAGCAACTACTGGTCCAACTATTGGTCCTAATGCAGCTATAGATTTGTATTGATATCCAAACAAAACATTTCTGCTTGCTGGAGTAAAATCAACACCATCCATATACATTTTTGCTGGAGTTGCTTTATCAGGATCAGATTTGATGATATCTCTGTCTATTCTTTTACCATAGAAGAAATAGCCAATTACTAGAACAATTAAAGCAATTATGAGTATAACTAGAGAGTTCATTTTTTCACCTCCTTTCAAATAATTTTTTCAAAAATAATTTTTCCTAATCTCCACCTCCTTTCAATTATACTATTGGCTTTCATCTTCCCACTTTTGAGGGGAGATTTTTTGCCAATTAAATCAAAAAGTAGTACCACAACAACTATATAGCTATTTGAATAGAGGTAATCTAATTTATATGACGATTTAAAAGTAAAAATGTTTCTTTAATTATTTAAAAAAATTTCTATCTATATTATTCTATATCATTATTAACTATTTTTAAAGAAAATTGTATATTTTTTTATTTGTTTATTTTCTTATAATAAGCACAAAAGTTGTTTTTGATGTCTTTCACAAAAATTTGATGACTTGTAATCTGTATCTAACAAGCTATTAGAAAATACCATGACACATTTTCTGTTATCACAGTGTTGTAATCCAAATGTATGGCCTAGTTCATGAACTGCTTCTTTTAAAACTCTTTCATAAAAAAGTTTCTCATTATATTCATCCCGATAAAATCTTGGGTCCAATCTAATAACTGAAATAATACAGTTTCTACTACTTAATTCTGCTTGACCAAATATAAAATTTAGTCCTCTTGCATATAAATCAACCTCTGTTATTCCAATAATTTTGTTTATACTATCATCAATTTTTATTTTTTTAATATTGCCTAAAAATTTATCTGCTAAATATTGTTTCCTTTTTGGATTATAAGCGTAATCTGGATGAGTTAATGGGGATTTTACATAGCATTTTAATTTAAATTTCAACGAAAGGTCATCACATAATTTAGGAAAATATTTTTTATTTATATCTCCAATTGGTACCAAATATATATGTTTTTCTTTTATCTTCATAATTTTTTTTCACCTTTCTTGAAAGGTGGTTAAGACAAAGTAATTAAAACAATAAATTTTTAGAATAAAGTCTCTTGCTCTAATTTTAAATCTCTTATTTTATTTGTAAATTTTTTTACTTCTCTATCTGCAATTTTAGTTGGCTCAGGAATTCTTGTAACAGCCATTTCTAAAATTAACTTTATAGCTGTATCTAAACTTACTTTATGACCTATTGAAACAAATACTGGATAAGTATCATCTTTGGTTCTTAAAACTGCTCCAATTATTTCACCCTTATCATATAGATATGAAAATGAACCTTTCTTTTCATCAGGTATATTAAATTCACCTAATAGTCTACTTTTTGCACACCCTATTGTTGGTATATCTAAAAGTACTCCAACATGAGAGGCTAGACCCATCCTTCTGGGGTGAGCATATCCTTGTCCATCTAAAATCAGCATATCTGGTATGTTTTCTAACTTTTCAAAACAGGAAAGTACAACAGGTACTTCTCTAAAAGCTAAGAAGGTTGGAATATATGGAAAGCTGATAGGCTCAGAGCAGGTTATAACATCTAAAATTTTCATATCTGGATAGCTAAAAATTACCAATGCAGCACAACTCAGGTTTTTCTCTTTTACAAATCCAACATCTACTCCTCCAACTTTTTTAAGAGAGTCAAAATCATCAAAAGTTTTTATCCTATCTCTAAGTTTATGTTGGATAGAGATTGCCTGTTTTGGAGTTGCATTCCAGGAATGAACCTTTGTCATTTTCACGATATTACTCCATTAAAGGTCTTTCAGTTTTCCCTTTTTCAATCATAAATCGAGGAAGTACTACTGCTTTTTCATGCACTAAAACTTTTTCCCCTAATTTCAATTGAATTTTAGGTTTTTCTTCCTCAAATTTTAATCTATTTACTTGCTCCTCTTTTTCTAATTCTTTGCCATGTGGTAATGCAAAAATACCTATTTCTGTTCCTTCTTGAGTGAACTTTTTATCAACCAAAGCGAGACCTATCTGGTATCCTTCAGCATTTGGCGCACAACTTGTAACATTTCCTATATATTGACCATTTATACTAACAACTACATCACCATTTTTAACTCTTTTAATACCTTTTCGATTCATTTTAAATCTAATCATATCCATCTTTCTGAATTTTTCTCTCTCCAAAAGCCTTTCTCTTCCAATAAAGAAAGGTTTGTGAAATTTAACATATGGACCAAAACCAGCCTCAATTGGAGAGATGTTATATCTTCCAGCTAAGTCATTTCCATAAAGAGGTAATCCTGCCTCAATTCTTGTTGAATCTCTCGTTGCCAAACCACATGGCTTTATTCCAAATGGTTCCCCTTTCTCTAACAGAAGCTTCCAGAGTTTTGGTGCTTCATCTGGATGTATATATAATTCATATCCAATATCTTCTCCTGTATAACCTGTTCTGGATAAAAGCATTTCAATTCCAGCAAGATTTGTTTCAATAAATTCTGTTCTCTTTATTCTTTTAAGTTCTCTCTTTTTTTCTTCATCTGTTGTAAGGCTTTGCAATAATTCTAATGAATTTGGACCTTGCAAAGCTATATCTATTTTCTGATCATTTCCAGATGATTCATCTTTTAGATTTCTTATTATTACTGAGTTTTCAATCTCTTTTAAAATATTGTCTCTATCAATAATATATTTTTTAGAATTAATGGCTTTTAACCACTCAAAATCTTTATCTTCATTTACAGCATTAGCTATCATCATATATTTATCCTTTTTTCTGCGATAGATTATTGCATCATCAATGATTTTTCCATCCAAATCCAAGAGATATGTGTATTGCGATTGTCCATCTGAAATCCATTTAATATAATTTGATATCACTATATCTAAGAAGTTTATGCAGTTTTCACCTGAGATTTCGATTACTCCCATATGTCCAACATCAAAAAGACCTACTGTCTCTCTTACTGCTTTGTGCTCTTCAGATATACTTGAATACCAAACTGGCATCTCGTAACCTGCAAAATTTATGATTTTATTAGTCAATTTTTTATGTTCCTCATAAAGAGCTGTTCTCTTTGGATTTTCCTTCTGTCTTTTTAAAATCTCTTCTTCAACAGATTTCAAGGGGAACTCTTTTTTATTTAGAGCTGTATTTTTCTTGGTTTTTTCGATATTAGCTTTCACTTTATTAGATATATTTTTATTAGATTCTCTTTCAGAAATAAAATATGATTGCTCATCCTTGAAGCCTTTTTCATCAAGAAGCTTACCGTGAAAGTATTTTTTAAATTTATTTTGACCAACAAAATACAATTGTTTTAATACAAATAAATTTTTCAAATCATATAAACTATTTTTTAAACTAATTTCATATAAACTAACTCCATCAATTTTTTTCTTCTTTTTATCATTTCCTGGAAGATCCTCATATATTGGAAAACCATTATCTTGTCTTAATTTTTCTCTTGTCTTAAATCCTGCTGGAACCACATTAAACTCTTTCCCCTTTTCTAATAATAGATTCCATAACTTAACTGCATCATTTGGATATGTATAAAAATCATAATGTAATTCTTCTTCAAGGTCTTCTTTATTATTATCTTCAATGTGATCATTACTATCACAATCTCCATTAGCTTTATTATTATTACTACTGCTATTACTAGTAGTTTTGTATCCGTTTCTTGAGATTAAGCATTCAATTCCATCAATTATATATTTAACAAATTGAAATTTTTTAATCTCAGCAAGCTTTTGGTCAATGCTTTTTAATACATCTTTTGAGTTAGGTCCATGAAGAGAAATTGCAACTATTTTTAAATTTTTATCTTTAATTAAACTTTCATCTTTAATCAAAGCCTTACTTCTCATCAAATTCTCGTCTTCAATCTCCTTTAAATCATCAACCTTGACTGGTCCTTCCACTTTCTTGAATATCTCATCATCAAAAAGTATGTAACCATCCGATATATTTCTTAACCAGGTTTTCACATGTTCTGTATTAGATGGATTTGTCATAAGAATGTAGGTGTGTCTATCAAATTTATCTGGTTCAAGTTGATGGATTAAGACATCATCAATTACCATTGCCTCTTTATCTAATAAAAAACTCCTTTGACTATAGCCTGGTTTTAATTTTGATATATCATTAGTAGTAAGTTGTTGTAGAAAAGGTTTTGCTCTTTCACCAATAACTCTAATAAGACCATAATCGGACATATCTACCAGGACTGCTGAATTTTTTGAAGCCAAAATCTCATTTTTAGTATCATTGTATTTTGAAGGAATTAACCAACCATTTTTTGCCTCCAATTTTGCACCTAATTTCTTATGTTCATCTAATAGTGCAGTTTTTTTAACATTAGAATTTTCATTTAAAAACCAATAATGAGGATAACCGGATTTTTCAAATTTTTCAGTTTCAATTTCACTTACTAACTTTGCTACATCTCTTTTTATATCCTCAAATTTTGATAAATCCATCTTACCTCTCGGAAGTTGTCCTAACATTCCAATATAGAAATATGGATGTATATTTGTTAGAACTTTATGAATAAGCTCAGCAAGTCTTTTAATTTGTTCTTTTTTTATTCCTCGCTGTGTTATCCATGGAGTACCTATTCTGATTCCACTGGCATCAGCTGCTGTTAAGTCCCCTGGTATGGTGTTTTTATTAGTGACAATTCCACATAAATCTAATATTCTTGCTGCTACTTCACCTTTTAAAGGAAGTCCTGTATAAGTTTTAATAGCATTTAAATCAATAACTACAAGATGGGTATCTGTTCCATTGTAAGAAAGTTTAAGTCCTAATTTTTGTAATTCATCAGCAAATGCCTTTGCGTTTTCAGCAATTCTTTCCTGGAGTTTTTTAAATTCTGGTGTTTGAGCTATTTCAAAAGCTACTGATATAGCAGCAAATTTGTTTGCATGTGGACCACCCTGTTCACCTGGAAAAACAGTTGTATCTATAATATTAGCTTTATCTTCATCTGTTGTAAGAATAACTGCACCTCTAGGACCACATATAGTCTTATGGGTAGTGAAAGTTATAACATCAGCATAGCCAATAGGATTTGGATATACACCAGCAATAGCTAATCCTGCACAATGTGCTATATCTGCAAAAAGTATTGCTTTTCCAGGAACTGCATCTGCTATCTCCCTGAACTTCTTCCAATCTGGAGCCCAGGGATAAGAAGAGTATCCCGCAATTATCATTTTAGGCTTATATTCTATTGCTAATTTTTTTATCTCATCATAGTCTAATTTCTCAGTTACTCTGTTTACTTTATAGGAGATAATATTATATCTTTTGCCTGATATGTTGAATTCAGAACCATGAGTTAGGTGCCCACCTTCTGGTAGTGCCATTCCCATTACTATATCACCAGGTTCCACAAAAGCTTCATATACAGAATTGTTTGCAATAGATCCAGAAAGGGGCTGTATATTTACAAATATCTGATCAGCACTAATTTTTATCTCACCATTTTCTTTATCATTTGT
>Ga0209979_1001899_pt1 | contig 21399 bp, 15 predicted proteins | sample AnhtaG_FD_183114 | JGI IMG/M metagenome (GOLD analysis project Ga0209979, IMG submission 183114) | Deep subsurface microbial communities from Anholt, Denmark to uncover new lineages of life (NeLLi) - Anholt_01485 metaG (SPAdes) (version 2) | ecosystem: Environmental > Aquatic > Marine > Oceanic...
AGTTACTTTCTGTAAAATATCAATAAAATCGTAATATCTTTTTTCCCATAGAAATTCATTGATAACTCTATTATATCCATTCTTTCCCATTTCAGTTCTTATTTCTTCTTTGTCGAATAAATATAACATCTTCTCAATTAGATCCTCTAAATTATTTGGTTTTACTAATAATCCTGTTTTACCATTTTTAACCGCGTCTCGAATTCCACCTGAATATGATCCAATTACGGGAACTTTATTGTAATTTGCTTCTAAAAATACTAACCCAAAGCCTTCAATTGAATCATTTGTTGTAATTGAGGGCATAACAAAAATATCTGCTAATTTGTATAATTCATTTCTAATACTATTCTCGCATTCTCCAAAAAATTTTACTGTATCTTCCAATTCTAATTCTTTAGTTAAATCTTTCAAATATTTTGTAGATGTCCCTTTACCAACTGAAAAATATTTAATATCTGAATTTGGTCGCTTTTCTTTAATAATTTTTATAGCTCTAATCACTAAATCAAATTTTTTCCTTGGAACGTGCCATCCAACGCTTAAAATTATAAATGTTTTATCTGAAATGCTATATTTTTTTCTTAATTCCTCTCTTGATTCATTTATTGTGTAATCCTCTGGAAAGATTGCCAGTGGTAAAATTTCAATTTTTTGTTCATTTATATTATGAATTCTTTGGAAGAAAAATTTAGTTGTATCTCCTAAAACTATTACTTTGTTAATATTTTTAAAAAAAATTGTCTTCAAATGAAATGTTTTCTCCAACGGCTTGTTTTTTAAAAAGTCATTTCCATAGGTAAAAGAAATAGCTTCTTTATTAAGTAGCTTTGAGAGGAAAAAAATTAAAGGAAGAGTTTTAGAAGGGAAACCCCCAACTATAATGTCCACATCTAATTTTCTTAAATAAGGTATGATGTTAACAACATTATTAAAGACGATAACTAGATTTCTTGGATTAATCCATAAATAAAAAATTATCTTTAATTTATCTTTTAATGATGTGTTTTTATCTCTAAGTAATTTTTTCATTGAAATAAAGAGGTAATAAAAAAATTGCTTATTTATTTTTAAATGCTTTATACTTACAATTAGATTATTATAAACTCGATTGCTTTTATGATAAGGATTGAATACATATAGTTTATGATTTTTGTTTTGAAAAGCTTTACATAATGAATTCAAATGATGACTTATTCCACCCTTTAATGGATAAAACGCATCTGTTATTAAAGCAATCCTCATAAAGATCATAAAATCGTAAAACAAAAATAATTTATGGTATCTGTTGTTAAATCAAAAATATAAGATTTCTAAAAGTTTCACATTAGAAATATTGATTTTATAAGATTTATAATATGTAATATTGAATGCAATTAATAGGAGTGAACGACAAAATGGAATGCAAATTTTGTAATAGTAGTAATGTTATTCACTATAAATCTATAAATTCACCTTATTATCCCGAAAAGAACTATATTCTATATGAATGTAAGCATTGCTTAAGCCGATTTTTTGATGTACATCAACATGATATATCAATTAATGAATTATATGAAAAACTCGCTACAAGTAAAAAAAATTTATCCATTAAATTTATGAAAAGCCAATATTGGGAGGATCAAAAAAGATTCATCCTTCAAATATTAAAAAAAACACCAAGATCAATACTAGATGTCGGTTGTAGAACTGGGGACTTTTTAATGCATTTTGAGGATGCAATGATAAGAGAGGGTGTTGAAATCTCTAATTATTGTACCGAGATTGCAAATCAAAGAGGTTTGAGAATATACAATAAAAACCTTGAAAGTATAAATTTTAATAGAAAATATGATGTAGTTTCTGCATATAACATTTTAGAGCACCTAATTGATCCTCTCAGCTTTTTGGATAAATTGAACTCAATTATTAATAAAAATGGGATATTAGTAATATTGATTCCAACCCATGAATCTTTAAGAGAGAAGTTATTAATGAGATTTCATAAAAAATGGCATATGTATGTTCCACCTGAGCATCTTAACTTCATCTCTAAAAGGTTTTTAGATTCCTATTTAAGTAAGTATAATTTTAAACTTATTGAAAGATATTATTCCTCAGGGGGTATTTTCAATCCGTTTAAAAGAATACCAGTAATTAATGCGTTATTTAACAAATTTATGTATTTTGTTGACAAATCCTTTTTTAACAAGCTCCCTATTTTTGATCATTTATTCAGCTATTATAAAAAGATTGAATAAAATAAGAATTATTGAACAGCTCTATCTCTTATAAGATTTTTTTCAAGAATTTCAGAAACTTCTTCATAAGACGAAATTGGAATTTATCAGAACTTAGTAGTGCTTCTAAAAATTCTATTTCTTTTTGAGAAAAAATCTTAAAAATGATATTTAAAAGAAAATATATTATTAGGAACGATAGTAAACCCAAAGCGTTTAAATTCTTAAAAAATAATAAATTGAGATTTTGGAGAATAGCTATTCGCATCTCTCTGAATAATAGTTCTTCCAAAATAACTGCTAAAATTAAAGAAATAATAAATATCAAATATTGGAAAAATATTTTATTGATTTTTATTTTAACTTTTCCAATTTTAATGCTTAGTATAAGCTGAATTACAAATACAATGAATTTTGAGATTATTAGTCCTATAATAGCTCCAATTATACCGTAAAAAACAATTCCAATAAAGAAGGAAGGGATAATTATAAGTAAATTAATAATTGTTAATATTGGCAGTAGTTTAATTTTGTTTTTTGCATTTAATAATGGTATAAAGATATTTCCTAAAACGGTAAAAATAATCGAAATTAAGTATAATTTAACAATTATTGAATAAATTAAGTATGATTCTCCATAAACCAATACTAAAAAAAAATCAGTTAAAATGTATAAAGCCCCTGAAATTAATAACATCAAAAACAGCGAATATTTAAAGGTCATATTATATATTTGAGTAATTTGGTTGTGTTTTTTTTTAACATCTAAACTGGAAAAGGATGTGATTAAGGGGTTGGAAAAGGAAGATGCTGCTGTTAGAGAGATATGGGAATAATATTTTGAGATAGTAAAACCAGTTATTGTACTTAAGGGTTCAAATCCACCTATTATAGGAGTCTGAATTTGTTTCCATGTCTCATTTAAGAATACATTAATACTTAAAGGAGTTCCATATTTTGTTAATTTTGAAAGAATTTTTTTAAAAGAGTCCTTTGGTTCTCGAGTAGGTTTAATATTAAAATAAATTTTTATGAAAATTAGACTACTTACTAAAAATGGAATTAAGTATGATAATAAATTTAGTAACGCAATTATTTCAAGATTACTTATTCCAAATATTAAACATATTATAAGAGCCGAAATATAAAAAGAAAATTTTAATAGGGTTAAGAGGAAAATTAGTTTATATTTAAAAAAACCTTGGTAAATAGAATCTAATAAGGTACTTAATCCCATTATAAAAATAAGTGGTGATAAAAGAAATAGAAGGTTGGTGTAACCCAATAAATACGTAGAAAAAAAGGATTGCAATAAATAAAAAATAATCACACTTATGAAGAAAATAATTAATGCAAATAATGTTTTAAGATAAAGACCGGCTTTTATCATCCTTTTTAAATTATTATTTTGATTCAAAGTAACATATCTTGGAATATAATAATTCAATGAGAAAGTTAGAGCTGGAGGAAAAAAAGATAAAATAAGTGAAACAATGTTAATATAGGCCATTGCTAATAGGAAAAAACCCCATAATTCTTGCGAAATTAGTCTAGCCATAAAAAAAGAAATAATAATTTGAAAGATAAAAATTCCATAACTATTGAATAAAGAGTAAAATGCACTTTTAGCAAATTTTCTATGATCTGTGCTAATAATTCCGACTTTCTCAGAATCTTTCATATTCCTCATCCAATATCTTAGAAATAAGAGAAATTAACATATAAATTAAAAATTTTTATTTAAGTTTTAATTCTATTTTAAATCTCCAGCTTATTTTTCAGCAAATTTTAGCAAATTTAATCAAATTTTATTAATTCATTTAATTAGATTAATAATGGAAAGAGTCATATTTTTAGCTTTAGATGGTCTTAGTTGGAATATGATTGATGAGCTCCTTGCTGTCAACCGACTTAAAAATTTTAAAGAAATCATCGATACGGGGGTTTCCACTGTTATGAGAGCAGAAGGGTTTTTAAGTTCTCCTAAAATTTTCTGCTCTATTTTTACCGGAAAGAAAGTAGAAAAACATGGAATAAGAGATTTTTATTCTAAAGAAGAAGATTTAAAAACCGATCAAATATGGGATTTGTTAAACGAAAAAGGCTTCAGAGTTGGTGTTTATAGACCGTTAAGTGTTTGGTCTGCTAAAAAATTTGACGGTTTTTGCGTGCCCAATCCCTTACTTTTAGAAAAAAGTACTTATCCTCAAAGTTTAAATTTTATTGGTGAATTAGATAAAAAAGCAAGATCAGAGAAGTATTCTATTTCTTTTATGATTAAAATTTTTTGGAAACTTGTGACATTTGGTTTCCCACTAACCCAACTCCTTAAAATAATAAAAAGAAGCATATCGTTAGTTTTTAAAAGAGGTTTGGAAGATAGAATGTATCTTTTAAAAGAATTAGAATTAATAATTCATACAAATTTGTATTACAGGTTATTAAAAAAATATTCCTTGGATTTTTCTGTATTTTTTGATTATTCGTTTGATACGCTTGGTCATATATATTGGAGAAAAAAAGGGGAAGAGTCGAAATATTCTGATGTTGTTCCTAATACTTATAGAATTATCGATAAATTTGTGGGGAAGGTAAATAACTATGCTAAAAAGAACAATTTTCATTTGATAATCTGTTCTGACCATGGATTTGAAAAAAAGGAAAAGAAAAATCAAAGAAGTTATCGAGCGATCAATATTTTAAATCTTTTAAGGGAACTTGGTTTTTATTACGATGTTTACGGCATCTACATGACAGAAAGCGTAGTTTTTCGGTTAAGGCCTGACTCTACAGGTTCGTTAAGAGATTTTGAAAAAGCTATTGAGTCAATTAGATGCGAAGGAGTGGAACTTTTTAAGATCAAATCTTACGAAAATAAGTTAATAATTAGGATAAACGATGTTTTTGGAGATAATAAAAGTTTAAAAGTTGATTTACCAAATAAGAAAACCGTGAGTTTAGATTCTATCATCGATTTCAACCCCGGACATACGGGTTCGCATTCTAATGACAACGGCGTTTTTATAGTTAATGGCCCTCACATTAGGGAAGGGTTTAGAATTAATGAAATAACGCCATACGATGTTACACCAACAATTTTAGCGTTATGTAATCAACCATTACCTTCTGACATTGACGGTATGGTTATAAAAGAAGTGTTTAAAGAAAAACCAGAAGTTATTTGAAAATCTTATATATTGGTCTGTTCCTTCCATCAGATTGTTTAGTAATTAATTCAAATTTGTTTAAACACGAATGTTTGATAATAAACCTGACAAACTGCTCGTTGTCGTAGTTCACGAAGGCGTTACGCATTATTTTCTCGCTAGGGTCGTGTGGTTGAAAATACATCGTCTTTAGTTTCAAACTGCCTAAAAATTTTATTAATTTCTGATAGAGTCCCTTTTCTCTTAAGAAGTGATGAAAAATGTTAAGCGCTAATACTATATCGTAATCTAATTTTTCGTTCAGATCAAAAATAGATTTATTTATTATTTTAAACTTCTTGCCTTCAATATCTCTTAGTTTTTTCATATAATAAACATTGCTGGGTCGAATTTCAACAGCATAGCAATCAAATCCCAAATCCTCGAATTTGTGGCAAAAGTAAGCAATATTTGCTCCAATATCCAGTAAAGATCCCTTTTCCATTGTTAGATTCTTACTTATTATGACGAATCTTTGATCCGTATAGGAAGATTTAAACCTTAAATCAGGGTGGATTAGTGGTTGGTAAAGTTCTCCATGAATAGATTGAAATTTTAAGAAATCGCTGCTAAATTTGAGCCACAAAGGGTGTCTGATCACGATCTTAACAGTGACATCTTTTACTTTTAACAGCTTTAGAAGGGAAATGATAAACAACTCATCAAACACTACAAAATTTCCCCCCCTTTCTATACCTACTTTAATATTTTCTATAGATTTATTTGGTTTGAAGTTTTGATATGTATTTTCCAAAGTATCTAAAAACCTTAGAAATTCTCTTTGGTCTGAACTACCAGCGACAAGTTGATTGGAAGTAATTTTATCGATAAATTCCTTAAATGCACCAATATCTTCCCATTTTAATTTTTTAATTAAACGAGATTCGAGTAAATTGTATTCTCTGGTTTCAACAATGGGGATCAAACTATTAGAAGAATCCCAGTCGTTTGTAAGATTTGACAAATTCATTAATATGTTATCTCTCGTTTGTATCGAATAATTTATTCTGTTAAGTTCCACTTTATAGCTATTAATTTGATACTTGGAAGGATCAAAATTTTTATTTTCAATAATCAGCTCAATAAACCAAAACTTATCGTACGCTTTATAGATTAATTTCTTAAAATATGGAACAATTTCGAAAATCCTCCAGGCGTAAAATCGATAAAGAGTGTTTTTCAATTTCGGAATTTTATCAAAAAAATACCAAATCATTCGAATTATTTTTTTTTTCATGATTTATGTTTTATTTTATTATTATTTAATACACTCATATAGAGCTTATAGTGTGAATCTGCTGCTTTCTCCCAAGTATAATTCTTTTTAACTCGTTCAAGACTTTTTTTACCCATTTGAGTTAATAACTTCCTATTATTGAACAGCTCAATAATCTGTTCACTTACCTTTGTTAAATCCATAAAGTCAGAAGTGTAACCCGTCTCTCCATTTACAATTATCTCACTAGGACCCATAATATTAGAACCTATAACAGTTTTACCACATGCCATTGCTTCAACCAAGACAAGTCCAAAAATTTCTTGTCGCGAAGGGTATACGATTAAGTCCGCCATGGAATAATATTCAGGGAGGTTAAATTTAGAGACATAACCTACAAGGGTAACAAATTTTGATAAATTGTATTGTTGAATTAGGTTTTTAACTATTGGGAGGAATCCCGCATCTCCTCCAATAATAACTAACCTTATCCTTTTATTTTTTTTAATCACTAAATTTAAGATTTTTATTAACTTATCCACACCTTTACCTTTAGCGATGCGTCCAACGTACAGTATGATGTCGGAATTTTCTAATCCTAATTTTTTTTTTAAGCTGCTCCCATCAACGGGTTTAAAAATATCTGTATTGACACCATGGGGAATAAAATGTATGTGATCATCGTCAGCGCCATATTCCTTTATAATAGGTATCTCCATTTTGGTAACCGCAATGTAATGTGGTTTCAAGTATTTTTTAAGATATCCAGTTGTTTTATCAGAAATCATTTTTGGGATTTTATCTCTATAATCCCAGTTTATGCTGATTCCTCCGTGTGGAGAAATTATAAGTGGTTTTTTCTTGATAAGCGAGACAATTAATCCGTTATCTTCCTGAAAGCTTCGTAAAGAATGGGAATGGACAATATCAATACTTTTTTCATTCTTCAAGAGAAAGGGCAGCAGTTTAAACGAAGTTCTATATTCCTTAAATTTTAAGTAAGAATTAAAACGATAAATTTTAAAATTTTTATTTTTTTCTTCGTAAAATTCGGTTCTTGCCCGTCCAAATTTCCTAATAGCTGAGGAAGTATAAATATTAGTAGCGATTCCTTTTTTCTCTAGAATTGGAGCAAGTTCCATTATAACATTGTATGGTCCGCCCAACTTTCCTGTGAAAAACGGAGTTAACATCGCAATATTAATCATAAGATCTTGGTTCTCCAATAATTTCTATATTAACTTAATTGTTTCTTTTCTTTAATCAAATCAAGCATTATTTTTTTCAAATCTTTTAAAATATTTGGCCACATATAATGCTTCTTAATTAATTCGTAGCCTTGTAAACCGATCTTTTTTAATTTTTCTTTTTCTTTTGTTAAATCTCTGATTTTTTCTACCAATTTTTTTTGGTTTTGAGCAAAAATTACTCCATTATTTTTTCCTATTTCACGAATTACACTTGGTAGGCTAGTTGATAAAACGGGTTTTTTCATTGCCATATATTCCATTACTTTCACAGGAGTAATGTCTTTTGTAACATCGTTAAGTTCAAAGCTCATCAGGCATAAATCTGCTAATTCAATATACTCTGTAACTTCAAAAAACGGAACTTTACCTGTTAGAATTACCCAATCTGCTTTAATCTCTTTAACATGATTGATTAAACGGTTGTAAATTCCACCATCGCCAACGATTAAAAACTTAATATTTAATTTGCCGCTTTTTACATCAACATTATAATAGTCAATAATTTCTTTTAATCCCGCAAAATCATATAGATACCCCATGTATAAAATAACAAAATCGTCGTGTTCTATTGAGATATTAGATTTCAAAGTTCTAAGTTTTTCTCTATCTACAACAGTATTTTCGAGAGATATCCCATTTAAAAGGATGTTAACTTTCTCTATGGGAACGCCTTCGTTTAAGGCATATTTTTGAAGCGGTTTAGTAACGACTATTACACGATCTGAGTTTTTAAATAAAAATCGTGAAATCAACCTAGCAAAATGTTGAGCGTAAGGCACTGGAACGAGCGTGTGTAACAAATCTATATAGTAAAATATGTAGGGGATTCTAAATAGCTTCGCTAATAATAACCCTATAGCTCCGTTTGTTAATGAAAATCCTAGGATAATATCTGGCCGATTTCTTCTAAAAAATGCTAATGTCCCAAAAAAATTTGTTATTAGAGAAGATATTCTTCTTATATATGGCACTTGAATGTGCGCTGTTCGAATTATAGTAACATTTGAATTTTCTACTGCTCGGTCTATGTTATTGTAAACAAATTTTTTTATAATTAACGATTTTAACCTTAATATTTTATCAATATCGTAATCAAATACAGTAATTTTAAAATTAGGGTTCTTTGACAATCTTTCAAATATGTGATGTTGCGTGTGCGGTCCCCGAGTTAACCAATCAGTTTCTTGCAATCCAAGAATATTCATATCTTAATCGAATCAAAATTAACTATTAATTTATTAAAAAAATACAATTTATTTAAAAGTTAATATCCTAGTCCCAATATGTCAGTAAACTTCAAATTGAGATGATAGGATTTCAAAGTTCTTATTATTCTCACCAATTAATAGAATTTTACATTAATTTTTATTTTTAAAATTATTAAATTGAAATAATTAGGATAAAATAATTTAGATATAAATTAGAATTTATTGTAGGAAATCGAATTATGACGCCAAATGTTTTACTTGTAGGTGGACTCGGATATATTGGTAGTGTCTTATACGATATAATAAAGGAAGAGGGTTGGAATGTAGAAATATTAGATAACCACCTCTATAAGGAGCTAGAACCAACCAATGTATTTGTAGAAGCTGATACCAGAAATAAAGAAGTTATCAAAAAGATAATTCAAAATCAGGATGTGGTAGTAAATTTAGCTGCTATTGTTGGTGATCCTGCTTGCTTGATTGATACAAATCTTGCTATCGATATAAATTGCGTTGGAACCAGACATGTTGCAGAGATTTGTAACAAATACAATAAAAAAATTGTTCACATCAGTACTTGTAGCATTTACGGAAGTGAACCAAATGTTATTGTAAGTGAGGAAAATGAAGGATTTCCAATTGATTTTTATGGCCAAACTAAGTATACTCAAGAAAGAATCGTTCGAGATATATGCAGCGAAGATTTCTGCATCCTTCGATTGGGAACCGCCTATGGATTAAGTCCAAGAATGCGATATGATCTTGTTGTAAACACATTTGCAGCTCGGGCTGTAAAATTTAATAAGATAACCGTATTTGGAGGAGAACAAGAACGCCCGTTTGTTCATATAAGAGATATATCGAGAGCAATTGTTCATGTTATCAAGAATAATTTGAATGGAATTTATAACGTACGAGGAGAGAATTTAAGCCTACTAAAACTAAGTGAGATAGTAAAAGAGATTACTAACTGTCAAGTAGAAATTAATAAAAACATCAGTGATAAAAGGAGCTACATGGTAGATAGCTCTAAATTGCTGAAAACAGGATTTGAATTTAAATATACTATTTCCTATGCTATTGAAGAAATTAAAAACTCACCGACTGCTCTTGAGATGCAGAAAGGGATATATTCCAATTTTAAATTAGCAGAGAGAGTCCATATAGCAAAAAATATTGGTATGAGAGATGTTCGGCTAATTCAGGGAGGGGTTGCGGTGGATGATCGAGGGTGTTTAAACTTTGCCAACGATTTTAACTTTTACGGAGTAAAGCGTTTTTATCAAGTCCAAAATTTTTCAACATCGATGATTCGAGCCTTTCATGGGCACCTAAAAGAAGCTAAATACGTTTATGTGGCAAAAGGTTCCGCTATAGTCGCGGCTGTAGAGTTAGACGATGTAAAATCACCTTCTAAGAATAAGAAAGTGAATCGTTTTATTTTATCTGATAAGAAACCCCAAGTACTTTTTATTCCACCAAAGTACGCTAATGGTTTTAGACCATTGGAAGAAGATACAAGAATTTTGTTCTTTTCAACAAGTTCATTAGAAGAGAGTAAAGGCGATGATTATCGATTTCCGGTTGATTATTGGGGAAAAGAAGTTTGGGAAGTCGAAAATCGATAAATAATAAGAGCAAAGGTGCTAAAAATGACTAATATATTAATTCTTGGAAAAAGTGGGATGCTAGGATCGATGGTTTATCATTATTTTTCAAATTTCACAAATCTTAATGTTTATGGAACTGTAAGAAAACCGGATTATTTACAAGGGAATGATCTACTTTTTGATGCTAATAATTTTGAGCAATTAGAAGAAAACGACTTCCTCGACTTGAAAATCGATTATATCATTAATTGTATTGGTATCACAAAACCATTTTCAAAAGACAACGATCCTGAAGGAGTTAAACGAGCAATAGCAATAAATTCAAAATTTCCTTGGCAGTTGGCCGAGTATGCAAGTAAACACGACATTAAAGTAATACAAATTGGTACTGATTGCGTATATTCTGGTAAAGGAGGGATGTATAACGAAGACAATCCGCATGATCCCTTAGATGTTTATGGAAAGTCAAAGAGTTTAGGAGAAGTTTTTGATGGAACGGCGTTAATAATTAGATGCTCGATAATTGGCCCCGAAGCAAAAGATCAAAAATCATTTCTACTAGAATGGTTTTTTAGCCAACCTCAAGGCGGTACAATTGGAGGTTATGAACATCATTTATGGAACGGAGTAACTACGCTTCAATTTGCTCAACTTTGTGAAAAAATTATTGAGTCTAATGGCTACGATGAGTTACTCAAGAAATCGTATGTTCACCATTTTACACCAAATACCATAGTAAACAAATACGAGTTAATGAATATTTTCAATGAGGCTTTTAAGAAAGAGCTAGTAATAAATCAAATAAATAAACCAGATGAAAAAGTTGACCGCACTTTAACCTCAAAATATAACATTTTAGAAAAATACTACGAAAAGAAAGAAATGAAAGTAGCTATTGGCGAATTAAAGATATACAATGATAATCGCATTAATAGATAACGATTTTTTTACTTATGCTTTACCTACTAGAATTTTTTGAGAAATTCAGTGAATTTCCTATAAGAATGTTACAAATTTTATCTGAAATATTTTTTCCATAATGAGTTACTGGCTCAATTTTGTGCGATAAAGCTAATTCTGCTGCATCTAGCATTTGATCAACATCCATACCACTGAGTGAATTCACTCCAAGTTCAATTAAGTCTATTCTTTCCGTACTTTCTCTAATTGTGATGCAAGGAGTCCCAAATATAGCACACTCTTCTACAACGGTTCCACTATCAGTTAAGACTAGTTCTGCTTCTTTTTCCATTCCTAAAAATTCTAGAAACCCTTGAGGAGGAATGGGAATAATACCTTCGGGAAATTCAAACCCGTATTTTTCCATCAATAACTTGGCTTTAGGCATTAGTATGAATTTAATCTCAGTGTTCTTTTTTTGATAGAGTTTCCCTAGGAATGCTAGAATCTTGTTTAAATTTTCTTTTATCTCTAAATTTTCCGCTCGATGGCACGTGACTAAATAAAAGGGATTTTCTTGGTGGAATGTTGGTTGCACTGCGTGAACTACCTCAATTATTGGATTACCAACTACCCAACACCTACGAGGGTTAATTCCCTCTCTTATCAAATTTTCTCTGTGTTCAGGTAAATAACATATGTTCATATCTGCTAACTGATCGATCACTACTCTGTTCTTTTCTTCAGGCATTATCCAATTCTTACTACGCATACCAGCCTCAATGTGAATTAAAGGAATATTTAATTTTGATGTTGCTAAAGCAAATCCTAAGCTACTGTTATTATCACCTAAAACTACAACAAAAACGGGAGCTTCTTTAATTAAGATTTTTTCAAATTCGATCATTAACTTAGCTACTTGTGAAGCGTGGGTTCCACTTTTTATATCAAGGTTGAAATCGGAAGGGCGGACATCTAACTGCTCGTAAAAAATCTTATTTAAGTTATAATCGTAATGTTGACCACTGTCAACTATGATATTATTAAAATGTTTATCTAATTTCTTTATAATTTGGGAAAGACGAATAATATCTGGTCTAATTCCGATACAAGTTACAATTTTCTTCATATTATCTTAAAGGGTTTATGATATTTAATTTTAATATGTCTTTTCAACCATTCTAATTCCTTTTGTAATCGTTACCAAAGAAATCCCTTTATGGTCTTCCTTTTTTTCAATAAATTTAAATAAAATTTTTTAAGATAATAAATAAGTAAACAAGCGAAAATATTAAGCGTTAGTTTCCTTAATATAATTTTCGAATATCCATACTCACGGTTATAGAGCTTAATAGGGCATTCAAGAATTCGATATTCTGATAATTTTGCTTGAAGGATTTGCTCAGTACAGAATGCATAGCCTAGAAATTTTGCTTGGTTAAAGAGAGGAATGAGTTTCTTGTCAAACGCGCGAAACCCATTTTGGTTATTCATAATTTTAATACCAAAGAAGAAATGAAGAAATTTCTCAATTAAAACTTCTCCTAGTCTAGTAGATATGGGTAATTGGTAGTGATAAGTACCTAAATACCTTGAACCAATAGTATAATCTGCTTTTCCGTCAAAAATTGGTTTTATAAGATTAAAAATATCAGAAGGGCTATGTTGTCCATCAGTATCCATACTTACGATGACGTCTCCAGTTGCGTATTGCATTCCCGTAATAATAGCGTTGCCGTATCCACTATTTGTGAGATGACGGATTATTTTAAACTTACCATACCCCTCTACTTTTCTGATTTCGTTTAAGCTACTATCAGAAGAATGATCGTCTATAATGATGATTTCAATGCTTTTATTCCTAGGAAGATTCTCTAGTATTGACCGAATAGTTTTTTCTTCGTTATATAAAGGTAAAATAATAGATAACAAAACAGATTTTCCAGCGTTTTGGTGTTTCTTTAAATATTCATACATTTCTTGAAAATCTGAAGCATTTCTAGTAGATTTAAGTCGAGTGCTATTGATTGTTTCTTTATTTAAATTCATGCGATTTAGTAGCTTCAAATTAAAACCTTAAGATCGTATAGATTAAGTGATAGCAGAAAATACTACAAATGAGATAATAAGAAAAGAGTATAATACAATTTAAATTTAATTATATCATTTTCGCTTAGGAATTCTGTATGTTCGTATTATTCCAGACTATCAATGAAAATTAGAATGAAGATTTCATTGATAACCTTATTTAGGGTACAGAATTTTAATCAGATTAATGAATCAAACTACTGTTTAAAAGATTTAGTTTTAAAGGATAGGGTTTAAAAAATATAATAGAAGATGATTTTACTAAAGCTATGACATAAGTTTGGAACTGCGTTCAACAAAGAACACAGGGTTAATAGTATTTATATCTCTGGTATATCGTGCATAGGAAAAAATTTTAGGACCTTTAACAGCTTTTTCGTAAATCTGAATCTGTCCTGTGTTTAATCTTTTAAAAATTGTTATATTTAATTTAACTAGAATATATTGAAGGATGCAAGAGAAGAGGTTCACTGTTAATTTGGTTAAAATGATATTTGAGGTTCCATATTTTCGGTCATAGACTTTAATAGGGCATTCCTTGATTCTAAAGCCTTTTATCGTAGCTCTGATTATCTGCTCAGTACAAAAAGCATATCCTTCGTATTTGAAATCCTTAAAAATAGATATGACATTCCTATTAAAAGCTCTAAAACCATTTTGATTATTCATAATTTTTTTACCAAAGAATATCTGGATCAGTTTTTCTATGAGTAGTTCACCTAACCTAGTCGACACAGGGAGTTTATAGAAATAGGACCCTAAATATCGTGAGCCAATTGTGTAGTCAGCTTCGTTGTTGAAAATTGGTTTAATCATTTCTAAGAGATCGTATGGACTATGTTGTCCATCAGAATCCATAGTTACTAAAACTTTACCCCGCGCATTGTTTATTCCAGTAACAATAGCAGCTCCGTATCCACGGTTTTTGTCGTGTTTAATCACTTTAATTCCATTATTATCATTAATTCTTTCAATTTCTTTTAAACTGTTGTCGTTTGAGTGATCATCTACGACAATTATCTCTATTGATTTTCCTCTTGGTAAGTTTCTTAAAACCTTCCCAATTGTTTGTTCCTCGTTATACATTGGTAAAATGATTGATAATAAAATCTGGTCACCTTCAAATTTAAACTGATTGATAAATTCATGCAAATCGAGAAATTTTTCTTCAATCTGATTAGAATCATCTATGGTTTCCATTAAAGACGACGACCGAATTTTAGATTCTAAAGCTTTCAAAAATGTTTCCTTAGTTTTTATTAGTATGATTATGCGATTTCTTTTTGCTAAGTTCAATATTAATATGATAAATTATAAACTTATTTCAATTAAAATTTAGAAAAAGTATAAGCGGATTTCTAATTAAACTACAATTTCTGAGGTTTGCCATTTGTATTGATTTGTTAGTCCTAGATCGATATTAATTTTTGGCGAAAATCCCAGTAATTTCCTTGCTTTGGATATATCAGAATGGGTAAGCTCAACATCTCCTTTTTGTTTTTCGATGTGTCTTATTTTTTTCTGAACTTTTGTTATGCTATACATTTTTTCGACAAGTTCGTTAACTTCTATTGGAGAAGAACCCCCTAAATTGAATACTTCTCCCTTTGCATTATCTTTCTCTCCTGCGAGGATTAGTCCATCAATGATATCAGATATATAGGTAAAGTCTCTTTTTTGAGTCCCGGTGCCATAAATTAGTATTTCCTTATTCTGGCGCATTAAATTAAAGAATTTTCTTATTGCCATATCAGGACGCCCCCGAGGACCGTATACAGTGTAAAACCTTAATGACGTAATGGGAAGATTATATTCCTTAAAATATAAATCTGCATAAAGTTCCCCAGATAATTTAGTAACTGCGTATGGTGATATTGGATTTTTTGGATGCTCCTCGTCGACCGGAGCATATACGGGATTACCATAAACTGAAGAAGAGGATGCATAAATTACCTTTTGTAGTGAGGGAATTTTAATTGAGTATTCAAAAACATTAACAGTGCTTACTATATTGTTATAAGTTACTGCTGCTGAATTGTTTATAGAATATCTCACACCGGCTTGAGCAGCTAAATGAAAAACATAATCGATTTCGTCGATAATGTCAGCTAGAGTTGAAAATTTAACTAAATCCCCCTTAATTAACTTATAATCACTGTTTTGGGAGTACTCGCTCAAAATCTCCTTTAACTGTTTCTCTTTACCAGGGTAATAATCGTTAAAATTATCTACTAAGATAAGTAAATTATCGTGTTTCAAGAGCCTCTCGGTCAGAGACGAGCCTATAAAGCCCGCTGCTCCCGTTATCAGTATACATTTATTTTTAATCATGTTATTATGAAAACTAGTCTTTAGTCATTATAAGAATTTTTCTTATTGGATTTTTTTTTTTAAGTTCTGTTAAAGTAGAGTAAAAAACAAACCTTTTGTTTAATGGTAAATGATTAACTTCTTGATTATGTACAATTTAAAGTTGGGATTAATAAAATCACTTCTTCACGTACGTAAGCACTTTAATTGCTATATGTTCGTCGTATCACTTATTTCTGTAGTATTTTTACTATTAAAGTTAATAGGGATTGATATTCTTCTTAATTTTGAGGGTAATTCATTATTTGGTTCATTTTTTGGTTTTTTCTGGATGATTTCTTCAATTTTCATCATTTTATTCTTACCATCATATCCTATTTTCTTTACAATCTATAAAAATATCAATTTTAATGCACTAGAAAAGATTTGTTTAACAATAGTTATCAATTTGAGTTTTTACATTATTACAGGGTATTTTGGAAATGCGATAGGGTTTGCTCTAAATATAAATTACTTCTTTTCACTATTACTTAGCTCCTATTTCGGTCTATTGTTCATAAACGTGATTTTAAATAAGAAAAACACGATCGATAAGACTATATCTTCAAAATCTAAGGAAAATCAATCATTAGAAAACTATGAAGATTTCCAAGTTTTTGAATACATCAAAAATAAACTCTCCTTAAACGGAATCCTGTTGATTATCTTTGCGGTTTTACTTATCACCGCATTACTTTTAAATGTAGAAATTTTTGGTGGGACAGATCCCTGGTATCACATTTTAATTATTAGAATAATAGTAAATGCTAATTCTTTACCAATTAACGAATATTTCGGAGCAATGGGTTTTCATATAATTGGTGCTGTTTTTCATTTATTTTCAGGTATAGACTTATTACTGATCCCTAATAGCTTTGTACTATTTACTATTCCTTTAACATCGCTAATTGTATATAACATTATAATGAGAGTATTTTCAAATAAATCTTTAGCGATTTTTGGCATTTTCATCTTGTTAATCACTACGTTAGGTTTCATTAATTTAACATTTCAATATTGGCCCTCCAGTATAGTGTTTATTCAAGGATTAACTATTTTTTTTCTGTTATATGTTAGATTAAGAAATTTTATCAAAGTAAAGAGACCGTCTTGGAAAAAAATCTTATCTGATTTACCGTTTACTTATTTATATATCTCTATAGTTTTTATTGCGCTATATCTTTCCCATTCTCTAATAGCACTACTATTTCTTATCTCATTTGCTTGGATATATCTTATTTACTTAGTTAGAGACTTAAAGCGAGGTTTTGATTTTATGCTATGCGTTATACTTCTCGTTGTTTTTCTAATTTTATTTGTATCTAACATAAGTACGGGCCATCTGAGAGTATTTAACTCCGTTTTCACTTTACCTTGGGTTTACCTGTTATTTGGAGCAATTTTGATTACAATTATAGGAGGAATTCTAATCGTCTTCTTAAGAGCTCAAATCACATTTGAAAAAGGACGCTTTAATTTAATTTTAATGGGGAAAAAATTTAAAGTTTATACGACGATTGAGAAATATTTTATCCCCTTAGTTTTCGTAGTGACTATTATCTTTACTTTAGTATTTTTTATTGCTAACCTACTATGGTTGAACTTAAATTTAATAACCATTTTTGTGGGTTTCGAAGTCATAATCATAGCCATTTTTGCAATTTGGGGGCTGGTAGTATTCCAAAATAAAGCCAAAGGAAAACCGTTATTCTTATGGTTACTGTCCTTTGTCATTATAATTTTAATAGGTCTACTTTCTGACGTGCTTCGAGGCTCATTAAGTTTCATCTCAAGATTGTTTTACCTTGCCTCGCCCATTATCGCAATTGGGTTTCTTTCGTATGTGTATAAATTGATAAAAACAGGTAAGATAAAAAAATTACAAATTAAAGTTTTTTTTCTTTTCTTTGTGAGTTTTTCAGCTACAACTTCATACATGGATCTATTCTCATCCTTAGATTTTTTCAGTATTAATAACAACGAATTAACCGCAGTGCAATGGTATTTGCAAAACTCTGATGATCGAAATTTGTTAGTATTAGAGTTTGGGTGGAATCCTGTCTTTCTCTATTACGATTATCCGTACGACGAGAAAAATAGTTCACTTTCAATTACGACAACTCAGGACTTTATCACGTTCAATAATATCTTAATTGTACCTGATAATCATTTCTACGACAATGGAACAAATGTTTTAAAGGAGTTGAAGGAACACAGAAATATGGAAGTATTCATCCTTTTAACTAAAAATTATTTAACAACAAGTGAAATGGAATTTTACGGGGAACTTACTGAAGAACAATACGAAAGCTATTATTCATTAAACTACTTAAACAGGATTTTCTCAGTTAAGAAAGAAAATGGTGAAAGTCTTCCGTATTATTGGGTTATTTAAGAATTTCGTATTCTTCAGGAAAAGCACCTTCAAATTTATCTTTTAATACAACATTTTTATTTCCTTCAATTTTAAAAAACTTTGGTAATTTTCCTACTTGTCCAACTTTATTCTCTCGAGATATTAAGGCACCATAAACTCCTTCTATATCTTCTACTGCATCTAACGCATTTTTTATGGATTTCTCAACATCAACCCCTTTAACTAAATTTGCTATTCTTGTAGCTGCTGCATCAGCTAAAGTTGCATCTCTGGCAAATATGGTGACTGCATCTGCTTGTCCTAAACTAATAGCATGCCCTATAGTTGCAGAACTCGTTCCAATTCCAAGTGGGCTGTTTTTTTTTTCAATCAAAAAACCAATATTTAAGTTTAACTCGTTGTACCCAGCAAATAAGGCGATTTTCATATCCTTTTCTGAGTCGACTGCAATTTCTCCTCCATTTTCAACTAACGCAATCTTTGCAGATATATAATCGGGATCATCCTCCATTTTCATCCTATTTAACATAATATCAGCAAACGCACCTGCTACAGCAGCCATGGGTCCAACGTCACATAATACTGAAGCGTTGCTCATTAAATTAATAATTTCAAATTCAGTGGTAATCTTTATCGGCGAAAAAGAAGTGAGAAACTTATTATTTTTTTTTATGTATTTTTCTAAGATTTTACGATTATCTACAAGACTTTTTTTTGCTTCTCTTATGGCAAATTTTGATTCAGAGATTATCGTAACATCTGATTCTTGTTCTAAAAAATGGTGTTTATATATTTTCAATATTATGATAAATTATATCCATTACCAGATCTTAAATCTTGAGATAATGATTTAATTAACTATAAATAAATTCGACTTTATTAATTATTCAGAAATTTTAAATATCGAATTATGAAGCAAATTAACTACGATGAAATCATCTCACAATTGAAAACAGAGCTAAATTCTGAATGTGCAATAGCAAATTTATATGGAATTATATTAGCTTCAAACATAAAAGGGTTTTTTAAAGGGAAAATCATCCCTCATAAAATTCTCTCACTTATCTCTAATTCTAAAGACATTGCGGATGAATTAAACCTTAATAAGATAAATTCCTTTGCATTAGAAGCTCAAGAGTATAATTATTTGTTTACGTTTAGTGAAAAATTAATTTTAATCTCCAAATTAAACTTAAATATGAATTTAGCTAAGTATATGCCCTCAATATCTGTGTTCTTGAAAAAATTAAACGAGAAGTATAAGGAACAAGAAATTACTGAATTTTCATTATTTGATTTTTCAAAAGAAATTAAGAAAATTGAAGATACCTTCAAAGAAAAGAAAGGTAGCAATAAGAAATATTCAATTATTAAAGATTTGGTGAAATTCATAGCATCAGAATAAGATAAGAAAAAAAAAAGACAATCAATTGTAGGTGAGAAAGTATACTAAGACAAGTTTACATTTATAAAAGCGGTAAGCTACTCTATTATCGACATTTTGGAAAAGCACTTAAGAAAGCAGCTTTTGAATCATTAGTAAATGATTTAATGCAAGATGCTTTCGCCAAAGGAGGTAAGAATGTAGAATATCACGATTATTATAAATATAGAATATCGTACATTACAGAAAAAGATTCAGAGTTAATGTTTTTATTTGTTACTGGGCTAACAGATAATTTTGAAAATATTAAAAAAGAACTAATAAAATGTAAAAAAGAATTTTTAAATTTTTTTGAAGACATCCTCCAACACAAGTTTGACGCTAAAACTTTCGAGATCTTTGACCCTACAATCGATTCAACTCATAGAAATTTAAGACCAAAGATATCATTAGTAGGATTTTCGGGTGTAGGGAAAACTACAATAACTCGTTTAATCAAAGCTGAAGAAATTCCTATGGAACACATTCCAACCATAACGGGTGACATCGCTACAATCAAAATAGGAAAATTACACTTTCATTTATGGGATTTTGCCGGACAAGAACAGTTCAGCTATTTGTGGAATAATTTCATCAAAGGAAGCGATGCTGTTTTATTGATAACAGATTCTACATTAGAAAATATAGAAAAAAGTAAATTCTTCCTAGAACTCATAAAAGAGCAAGCTGCTCAAGCACATACATCTGTAATTGGTAATAAACAAGATTTAGACGATGCTTTGAAACCAGAACAAATAGAAAAAATACTAGGATTAAAAACATATTCTATGATAGCAAAGGATTCAGGAAATCGAGACAAAATGATAACTATCATTGCTGATGTACTTGAAATGAGCGCAGAAGTTTCACCTCTATTGAAACCATTGTTAGAGAGAGATATCTTAACAGAAAAAGCTGTTAAAGCTTTGGAAAATACAAAATTTGAGGAAGCTGCAATGTACTTTGAGAAAATAAGTGATCTTTGCATTGAATTAGGAGATGATTCTCTTGGGAAGGAATTTTATGAAAAATCACAAAAAATTAAAAACATGCTTCAAGCAGCTAGTACCCCTCAAACAGAACCAGTTCAAGAACCACCTGAACCTATAGCAACTCCTCCTGAACCCATAGAAGCACCACCTGAACCTATAGCAACTCCTCCTGAACCCATAGAAGCACCACCTGAACCCATAGAAGCACCACCTGAACCCATAGAAGCACCACCTGAACCTATAGCAGGGCCACCTGAACCTATAGCAGGGCCACCTGAACCTATAGCAGGGCCACCTAAGCTTAAAAAGCCTACATTACCAGATAGTCCTATAGTTGAAGGTTTAGTGAAACCAAAAATACCTACTGCTACTCCACTACTTAGGCCTAAAGAAGTAGAAGTAGCTGGAAAAAAACCAGAATTAGTAGAAACGATAGAACAGAAAAAAATAATAATCCAAAATCAAACTGAATCTGAGATGCTTGTTCAGCCACAAACCAAAAAAACTGTTGCAGGTTTGAATTTAAACCCCGAAGATTTTATGGTGAAACAAAGACCAAAA
>Ga0209979_1001900_pt1 | contig 21388 bp, 14 predicted proteins | sample AnhtaG_FD_183114 | JGI IMG/M metagenome (GOLD analysis project Ga0209979, IMG submission 183114) | Deep subsurface microbial communities from Anholt, Denmark to uncover new lineages of life (NeLLi) - Anholt_01485 metaG (SPAdes) (version 2) | ecosystem: Environmental > Aquatic > Marine > Oceanic...
CATCACGGCAGGTTGGGCGTAAAGCATATTCTTAAAAAATCTCCGAGACTCGGCACTGTATGCTGGATTCTCGTTAGTGAGGAGTGAGCTAAAGTGAACTAAAGTGCCTAAAGTGAGCTAAAGTTGGGTTATGGATTCTGGATGCTCGATGCTGGATACTCGATGCTCGTTTTTATTAGGGACAATCACCGTTTATGCGTACTGTCCCCAGCCATTAATAGGTGGCTGTCCCTAGTTTTGCCATAGTTTTGCCAGTGCTCTGTTTGCATTATGCAATTTGTTTATACTAATAATGGCATTCCAGTATATTAATCATGAAGTGGAATATGTCTCTTTTTTAAGGTGTGCGGCTTTATTGGGAGCTATATCAGCCGCAGCTTGGACAATAGTAGGAATGTACAAATTTTCATCTATGGGCTTAAAATCTGAGCTTGAGCCAGACATTAGGCATGATACTAGCTTTCGAAAAATAAAATTAGAAAGTGGTTTCTACAGAGTAGTACGCCATTTTGTAATACTGAATTTAATCTTTTTTTATTTAATTTACATTCCAATTTATTTGTTGTGTATAGGAGGTTCTGCCGTTCTCTTGGGTTTAGTGAATGGTACCTTGTCTGTGGTAATCACTGAATGGCATGTTGGTTTCTTCTTGAATGTTCTGTTTGGAAATCTTATATTAGTCGTAACGTTTTATTCTGTATCGCTTGCTATCCAGCAATATCGCGTTCTGTTTGCAGGTTTGGATGCTGCATTAATAGCTTTTGTTCTTCCGCATGCAGTAATTTTTTTAATGAGTGGTGAATCCCGATTGCTCAATAACGGGCCAAGTTTAGCTGATGTTGCGTCTTTTTTTGTATCTGCATTCGCTGGTGCAATGGGTTCGGTTGTGGTTAAACAGTTCAAAAAGGCGAAAAACTAGCGACAGCAACCTGTTAACGGCTGGTGACAGTGCGCCAAAAACGGTGACTGTCCTGAATAAATCCTGAATAAATAAATACAACCAACATTTGAGGAAAGGAGTCGACATGGCAATAACAGGTATTACTGCTGAGAAATGGAAAGCTTTTGTACAAGATGGAGGTGAATTAATTGCTGAGATTGATGCAGAGGATTTGTCCACTGATAGGTCCTTCGAGGAAAGCAATGAGATTTCGCACAATCTGACAACTGGCTTCGAGATTCGCCCATCAACCATAGTCTATGATGAGGATATTGGCGATATGATTGAGCTTCTTGGAGAGCCCTGGGTAAAGCTTTGTGTTTCTGTCTACCGACAAGGTGGCAAAATTATCTACAGAAAGCTTTCAAATGGAAGATATGAAGCTAAAATGAAAATTGCTCTGTAGAATATTTAGGACAGCGGTGCTGTTTAAAAATCTGCTGTTTTTCCTTTATCTTGCTGATAATTGCCCCTGCTAATTGTGAAGGGGCGATTGGACTGGTATCCGGGCGGAGACTGCGGTAGAATAGGCTGATATAACCAGATACGAGGATTAGTAGCCATGAGAAGGTACATTGCATTAAGATCAATTATGTCAGTTTCGGTTGTTTTGTTAATCGTACAGGTCTTCTGCCTGGCTACGGCTCAGGCCATGCTCAAAGGAGGTTGTTCAAAGGTAAATATCACTTCTCCATTGGGGATACCGCTTATCGGCTCGTATGGTAAGCCGAGCGATGATATACTCGATGAGCTCTATGCCAAAGTGCTGGTTCTTAATGACGGAAGCACTACCATAGTAATCATCTCTGCCGACTTGTTGTATACACCACTGGAAGAAATTACTAATCCGATACGTAAGATTATCAAAGACAAAATCGGCATCCCGAGTCAGAATGTTCTTATCTGTGCCACCCATACGCACTCCGGGCCGGAAGTTTTTACCAGAACCAAGCTTAGGCCGGAGAAGGAGATTCCAGCTTCCGAGATTGACCAATTCTATCTTCAGACGCTGATAAGAAAAATGGCAGGTTCGGTACTTATTGCTCATAAAAATATGCGGGAGGATTCCCGCAAGGCGGGGGCCCAAGTAAAGATAGGTGCGGCAAAAGGGCAAATTCCCGAAATATTATATAATCGAAGGCCAAAAAATAATGATGGCTCGGTCAAAATGGCGTTTACCCTCCCGCCGGAAGTTACTGCAACTAAGAAAATAGAGACAGACGACGAAGGTAACGTAAAAGTAACATTCACTCTGCCGGATGAGGAGGCGGAATTGGATTTCGGGCCTATCGATCCAGAGGTATGTGTGCTCAGAGTAGAAGATATGGACGGTGGAATTGTCGGCTCAGTTGTTAATTTTGGCTGCCATCCTGTTTGTATATATCCGTATTTGAGTACCACGATATCGGCCGATTATCCCGCGTACACAACGAAGGTTGTCGAACAGATGGAAGGAGGGATCTGTCTTTTCGCTCTCGGGCTGGCTGGGAACACAGTTCCAATTCAGAGAGGAGTAAAACCTCGAAAGCAAATCGGTAAGGCAGTGGGGGGCGAAGCGCTTAGAAGACTTCAGTTCGTTACTACTGCAGGTGATGTCACCTTAAACGCGCTAACAAAGGAAATTAGATTTCCCATAAAAACAGCTTCCTCATCGGATAAACCCAGAGACGTTGACGAAACAAATTACATCACCACGGAGATACAAGTATTAAGACTTGGTGATATTTATATTCTGGGGCTGCCCGGAGAAATTTTAGTGGAAGTTGGTTTGGAGATTAAAAAAAGAGCCGGTGTGGAAAAGCTTTTCGTTGTCTCAGTCAGCAACGACACAATCGGCTATGTCTGCCACAGTCGTGCCTACGAAGAAGGGGGCTATGAACCGGTCTCAGGCACCAACTTAGCAAAAGGAGCCGGCGAAATTATGATAAAGGAATCCTTGAACATCATTGACCAGATAAAACGCAGCAGATGATATACCCTTGAAGGGTAGAAAATTCCCGCGTGTAAAATCATAAACTATTATTGTAAAGCTACTTAGCCGCGCACAAACGGGGATTTTCAATCGAGAGCACTATACTGTTTCAATTACTTGAAAATTGTGATGTAAAATATTATCAAAAAGTCAGGTAATAACGCAAGGAGATAAGAGCCATGAGAAAATATATTACTTTCAAAGCGATATTATTGATTGGAGCCATTTTGTTTAACAATATTTGCAGCTCAGCCGGTCGAGCAGCACTCAAAGGTGGGGTCGCAAAGATAAATATTACTCCCCCCATAGGAATCTGGCTTTCAGGCTATGGTCGCCGAGATAAACCGAGCGATGATATTGTCGATGAACTTTACGCAAAAGCACTTGTTCTTGATGATGGGCAAAATACCATAGCAATCGTTTCGGCCGATTTAGTGGGGATCCCTTTAGAAATTACCAATCAGATACGAGGGATAGTGAAGGAAAAACCCGGTATTCCTGAAAAGAATGTTCTTATTTGTGCCACACATACTCACTACGGCCCTATGATTCGACAGAGAAAGATTTACGACAATCTGGCGGTCGATAAATCCTATGTTCAAACCCTTATAAAAAAGACTGCGGGTTCGGTATTAATTGCTTACAAAAATATGAAGGAGGTAAAGATAGGTGCAGTGAAAGGTCAAGTTCCTGAAATAGTTTATAATCGAAGGACGAAGATGCCTGACGGTTCAGTGAGGGTAACATGGGGTATTCCTTATAATGAGTCCGAGGTAACTTTTGGTCCAACCGAGCCTGAGGTTTGTGTACTTAGAATTGAAGATATGAGCGGCGAAATTATCGGTTCGCTTGTCAATTTCGCCTGTCATCCTACAAGTGGAAGTATATTTCCTGATTGGCTTTATTCCGTGTCGGCTGACTTTCCGGGACAAACTACGCGCGTTGTCGAACAGATGGAAGGAGGAATTTGTCTCTTTACTCAGGGAACAGGCGGAAATATGGCTGCTATAACAAGGTTGCATGAAAGGAAAAAGCCTCGTCTGCAGATGGGTAATGCCCTTGGTGGAGAGGTTTTGAGAAGGCTTCAGTTTATTTCCACATCCGGTGACGTTACCCTAAAGTCACTTAGAAAGAACATCCGCTTTCCCACGAAGAAAACGCTTCCAGACGATAGTATTATGGATGACGATAAATTCAAAAACGATTTAACGACAGAGATTCAGGTCTTTAAGGTCGGAGATATTTATATTTTGGGACTGCCGGGAGAAGTGCTGGTTGAAATTGGTCTGGAGATAAAGAAGAGAGCATCTATTGAAAACCTTTTTATTATTTCTCTAAGCAACGATGTGTGTGGATATGTCTGCCACAGCCAAGCCTATGAAGAGGGAGGATATGAATCGACAACGGCAACCATTCTTGCCAAGGGTGCCGGTGAGATTATGATAAAGGAAGCTCTGGACCTTCTTAACCAGATAAAATAAAACAGGTAGTCCGACATTTGTATCATCGAATTTGCAGGAATATCTCATGCCCGGTAAAAGAAAGAAGATTTCCCGTCGTGAGTTTTTGAGACGTAGCGGGCAGGTGGTGTCCGGGCTTGTCGGTGCCGGCGCTCCGGCCTCTACCAGGTGTGTAATCGGACAAGAGCGACCGGCTTCGGAGCGAGCCGGACACGCTTCGGCTGACGGTGCTATCTGCCTGGAACGACAATCGACCGGGTCTGAGATATGGCAGGTTACCACGGAGGAATTCAGGCAATCGAACATCTACTGTGAGCTACCCTACTGCTCCGGCGATTCCCGGCACTTCGTCTATGAGAGACACAATCCTGAACGGTTGGACAAAAATAAAACTGAGCTTATGATAGTGGAAATCGGTACTTGGAAGCAATATCAATTGGATGCAGCCTACGGAATTACAGGCTCTGCGATTTCGGATGATGGTGTGTTTTACTACCTCAAGCGGACCGACGGCGAGACGCTGGACCTTATGCGAGCGGACCTGCCGAATGGAACGCCGGAGAAGATATATCACATAGAGGGTGAAAGGAGCCTCAATAGCCTTGGCACGGTCTCGGCTGATAGGCGATACTATGCCTGCGGCAAACGGCTGGGTAACGATTACCAGATGTTCGGCATCCTGCTGGTTGACCTTCAAAAGGGCACAAAGATGGTCATCGACCGGGACCCATTCATTCTCAATCCCCATCCGCAGTTCGAGCCGGGCCGCGGTAGAGAACTAATGATACAGCACAACCGCGGCGGCAAATACACGCCCGAAGGGAAGCGCATTCGGCTGGTCGGCCCGGAAGGGGCCACGCTCTACCTGCTCTCGGTGCCGGACGGTAAGCGGACGGAACTGCAGGTGGGCAAGCCCTACACCACGCCGATCACCGGCCATGAAGTATGGATCGGAAGGAGCAGGGAGATACTGTTGACGGTTTTGGCCGACGGGGATTACGCACCACATAAGGGCAACCTGTTGGCTGTCCGCGCGGGAGCACCCGCACGGGTGGTGGCCAGGAACTATAAGTTTAACCATGTCGGTGTTTCTCGTTGCGGACGGTTTTTCTGCTGCGATGATTGGCAGGGAACGGCGAAATTAGTAATCGGCTCAATCCAGAGCGGCAAGACGGCTGTGGTCTGTGAATCGAAAACATCCATGGGCAGAGCCCAGAACACTCACCCTCACGCTTACCTGACACCGGACCTGAAATGGGTAATCTTTAATTCGGATAGAAGCGGATTCCCCCACGTCCATGCGGCAAGCGTTCCGGAAAGGATGATCGAAGAGCTATCAAAAACTTAAGAACATGCTATGTAGTGTTATGCCAGTTTATCTCGATTCTCATAGATCTTCAAGATAGCATCAGCTATGTCATCCATATCCTTCTTGCTTCCGAGAAGAAGGTTTTGACCGAACCAGACTGCTTCTTTACAGAGCTGGTCGTTGTCAGGGCAGTGATTCTGTTCACGGCACCTATTTAGCTGCTTCTTTGAATACATTTTCTGGAAATTCCTTGATCTTAAAGTACGTTCAAAGAAGGGGTCTTTGTTGATTGGATTGTATCCGGCTGAACAGGGAATTCCTTCGGCCTTTAGCGCGGCGAGAAATTTTCCCCGTGAAAGCCCATTAAAGTTTTCTTTTCCGTATCTGAATGGATATAGATGATATGCCGCCCTGGTTACTCCTTCGTATAATTTGTGGGGAATAATCCCAGGAATTTCCTTGATTCTCGATGTCAGATATTTGGCGTTCTCTGTACGTCTTTTCGTTTGTTCTTCAAGACGTTTCATCTGGGCGAGTAATATAGCCGCCTGGTATTCTGCCATTCTGCATTTCGTTCCCAGGCGGACATATCCACTTAATGTTAGCATTGTTTCACCGTATGGTCTTCCAAAGTTGTGATACGAGTAACATTTGTCCATTATTTCATCGTTATCTCCAACAATGGCGCCCCCTTCACCACAGGGCAGATTCTTGGAGTTCTGGAAGCTAAAACAGCCCAGGTCTCCCAGTGTGCCGCACTTTTTAGCTCTCCATTCTGCAAGCCATGCCTGACAGGCATCTTCCACGACTATCAGATTATGCTTTTTTGCAATTGCATTGATTTTGTCCATGTTCGCCGGCAGTCCAAGAATATGGACAGGCAGGATGGCTTTCGTATTTTCTGTGATTTTTTCTTCCATTTTGTCCGGGTTTACCTGAAACGTCTCGCGGTCCGTATCGACCATAATTGGCAGAGCACCGGAAAGAAAAATCACATCTATCGATGCGATAAATGTGTAAGGGCCAACAAGGACCTCATCTCCTACACCTATTCCAAGTACGTGCAGAGCGGTTAGCAGGGCATTAGTGCCATTGGTGGTAGCAAGACAGCGCTTCGCCCCCATTAGTTCAGCATACTCTTTTTCAAACTCCGCAACTACTTTAGACCTTGACCATACGCCACTGCGCAGCACGGATAGAATAAGTTTCTCGTCGTTGTTCTTATCCCATATAGGCCATCCGGGAAAGGCTTTGGTGCGAACCGGCCGACCACCAAGAATTGCCGGTTTACCTGCTTTTCTGCTTAGATTACCATAGGCAGGGATTGCCCCGGAGGCAACCGCTGCGACCGAACCTGCCGAAGCCGCAGCTATAAATTGTCGCCTGGTTATATGGTTTATGTTCATTTCCGGCCCCTTTCATTTGTAAAAGTGTTTCACAAAATATAAGCCTCTAAAAAACAGCAGCTTATGACCACGCATTTTCTTAAACTGTTGTAGTTATAATCTATAGCCGGCAGCATGCAACCTAAATCCTCTGGGCCTCAGTTGCTCTTCGGTGCCCGCACTGTGTCCACTAACTTGTGTACTTTATCTACAACCCGCTTCTCGACCGACGGTGCAAACGGTCCGGGCAGATTGGTGTATCGCATCGCGCCGCCGCCTTCATAGCCGCCCTCTTGCAAAACTCGAAGCGAAGGCAGGTAACCGAAAACGTCGTTCGAGTAGCCGGCCACCCATACCGTCGGGCCGGCCAGCTCGGCTTTGAGACGCAGCGAATAATCCACTACCACTTCGCCGGCCAGAGCCACCATAGTCAAATCGTCGCCGAATTGGATAACCTGCACCAAATATGGATACGTTGTGCGAATCTTCCCGGTTTGCTCCAGCTCCTTCAGCAGCACTTCCGCATGTCGGCGTTCATACTTATTACTGGACTTCGCTTCCTGTTCGAGCTGCTGACGGCTGGGTGGTTCTGCAAAATCGAGAATAACGGCATCCAGGGCCGCTCGAATTGGCCCCTGAATAGGTGATGCTTTTGAGAGAAGTGCCGCTTCAACTCCATTGGCCAATGCACGCCCATGTTGTTGCGCCAGAGCCAACGTACGACGAGGGTATGGATTTTGGTCGCCGCCACAGCCTGCTATGAACATTGCAGTTACTTTAGGATGCGCTTCTTCCAGATACAACTGGGCAAAACCGGCGTAGTCACCACAGAATTGATAAAAACTAAGAGTTGTACAATGGCATGCATATCCAAATACAACAACTTGTAACTTACCATCCGGACTATCAACCCGAAGAACAGGAACATCATGGTCAACCGGCCCATCAGGATTAGCACTGATAACATAACCTCGTTCGGTCTTTAATCGCCTGTTCATAGCAAAGCCGGCCCGGGCGTGTGTGTATCCCAGCCGAGCCGGGGCAAGGTTCTCTATCGCCTGACCGACCAGCGTCAGCAATTTCCGCTGTAAAGTTTTCATGTACTGCCGGCTTCGTTGAATCTGCTCCGGTGATAAACCATAAAAGGAATCTCCATATATAGAATCCTCCATCTCCTTAACAACCGGACCGCAATGCGTGTGGGAGGCGTTTAGCAGCAGGCCCTCCGGGGGCAGTTTATAGCGTTGGTTGACTTGTTCTTCCAGCCAATCGCGTAACGGGCGGGGAATGCCTAACAAATCGACCGCGACGATTACAAGTCTGGTGCCCTGTGCATCTTCCAGTGCCAGCGCTTTGGCGCGCAGGTCGTGGACCTTTCCCTCCGATGGTTTTGTTCTCGCTGCGTACCCGGACATCCACATCGATTGGGCCGGCGTTATGACGGTTGCAGCGATGCCGGCTTTCCATTTCTGCTGTTCAAGAGCTGTTGTGCCGGGTACTTCAGCCGCCTTCAGGTATGTCAGGTCAGCGGCGCCTATCAAACACAATAGCATTATCCAAATTAAAATTACTGATTTACTATGCGGAACTCTGACGGTTTGTCGATTCATCTTGGTACTCCTCATATTTCTTTGTAGCCTGTTGCCCGGCTACATCGCCGGATTCTCTTATCATTTTCTCCTAATAATACCAAATCTTCAGTACAATTCTAACCTGTTTTATAGAAATTCTGCTTACGAACACCGGTGAAGGTTTTGAGTAAATGGCTTCCGGTGGGATTTGGTCTATCTCCCATACTGAAAAATATTGAACCATAAGAGTTTTCTTCTTGCTTATTCCCGGCACTTTCGGTCTTGCAGGGTTATCTCTGAAGCTCTATAATGTCCCCGATAATCGATATGGGAGGTACATAAATGTTAGGTCTTAAACTTATTGACTGGGTAGTCATTATCATTTACCTAATAGGTATTACCTTCATCGGCCTGTGGGCGGTAAAAAAGGTCCGCAGTGCTGCCAGTTTCTTCATCGGCGACCGGAAGTTTGGAAAAGTGATGATGGCATTCTTCATGTTCGGCTCCGGGACCCATTCCGACCAGGCAGTTAGCGTCGCTGCCAAGACTTATCAGGCCGGCGCCTCCGGTATCTGGTACCAGTGGCTCTGGCTTTTTGTAACGCCGTTCTTTTGGCTAATCGCGCCGTTTTTCCGCCGAATGCGGGCTGTGACAACGGGAGATTATTTTGAGGTCCGTTATGGACGCAGCGTCAGCGGCCTCTATGCGGCAATGGGGATATTGCCGCTTCTGGTTGCCATCGGAGTTATGTTGAAGGGCTCCGGGGCGATGGTCGAGGCCGTCTCCGGTGGTGCTATAAGCTCCAATCTCGCTATCATAGCGATGACTGTTATGTTTGTCATCTACGGTGTTGCCGGCGGACTCAGTGCAGCTATCGCAACCAACCTTATCCAGGGATTGCTAACTGTTGTTCTGTCTTTCCTCATCCTGCCGTTTGCGTTGGCGAAAGTCGGCGGTATGAGCGGTTTGCGGCAATCAATCTCCGACCCTGATATGCTTTCACTTGTGTCCCCGGGCGAGATTACCCTCTTCTACATTATCGTCATTGCCTTTAATGCTCTGGTCGCGTGGGTAACTATGCCTGAGACCATGGCAAACTGTGCAGCAGGTAAAACGGAAATGGAGGGAAGAACAGGTGTTACTGTAGGCATCTTCGGCAAACGGATATGTACTATTGCCTGGATGCTCACGGGCCTGTGCGCAGTGGTCATGTATACCCAGCTTGCAGATGCTGATCTGGCTTATGGTAAAATGGCGCGTGACCTGCTGCCCGGTATTGCCCCCGGATTGATTGGATTATTCATTGCGTGTATGCTCGCTTCTGTTATGAGTACCTGTGATTCGCTGATGGTGGTGGCTTCAGCGTTGTTTACCGAAAACATCTACAAAAAATTCTTCGTGGTCGGCAAAGCCGATAAACATTACACTCTCATCGGCCGCATCGTATCCGCCCTGGTTGTGATATTGGGCATCTTTGTTGCCTTCAACCTGGAAAGCGTCGTAAAGGGCTTAGAATTCTACTGGATGGTATCAGCTCTTATGGGAATTGCCTTTTGGATTGGGCTTTACTGGCGCCGAGCAACGGTGGCCGGCGCCTGGGCCGCAACCCTAACCAGTTTCGTGGTCTTATTGCTAACAATGCTCGCACCTGTTGTATGGTTCGCTGGGCAGATGCCGTTCGCAAAGCAGGCAAGGTTCGTTTTCGTGAAGGAGACCACGCCCTCACCTCTACTCCACGATTGGCAGCTCAAGGACGCTTCGAGCTTGGCACTTAAACTCCGCGAAGGTGAGGACGCACTATCGGCCCATATTCAACAGAAATTATCCGAGGAAACCAGAGCTCTCCTTTCACAATATGACGGCAGTACCGATATGCCTAAGGAGTTGCGGGAAAAACTTGTTGCCGAACTGAATCTGCTCATCCAGGGCAAACTCGAAAATACGAAGGAAGAAGTTCAGAAAAAGAAGGAAGGAGTTGAACCTCTGTATGATGAGTCGCGTTTCGCACACGTTGTGCTCTCGAACAAAATTCAAGAACTCATATCGAAAAAACCCGAAGGTGAGGTTCTTGTGAAACTGAACCGCCGGCTACTTGAGGAGGCGTATCCGGCGGAGATATTAAGGAGCTGGCAGTTCTCCGTCCGTGATATCAAAAAGCCTGTGGCACTGGCCCAAAAACTTAACCAGGCAAAAGAAGTCGTTTCGCGGTACATACGGGAACGCCTTTCGGACCAGACCAGGCGTCTTATCGCAAAGCCCGAGAGTATCGAACCCACTGTTTTAGGGCAGGCTCTTGCCTCGGAGTTCAACCGTATCGCCAGCGGTGAAAACATTTATGATCGGAGCCGCTTCGCCGAGGTGTTCACGAGTGAGAAGACCATCAAGCTCGCCGAGAAGAATCCTCGCGGAGAGGATCTTGTCAAGCTCAACAATTACCTGTTTGAGGAGGCCTTTATCTGGGAGATCGCCAAGAACCGCAAGATAGAAATCCATCTGCCCTGGCAGATGATTATTTATTTGAGTGCCGGCTTTGTAGTTCTGGTTGTGGTCAGCTTGTTTACAAAAAGAGTCCCTACGGAAAACCTGGACAGGTTTTATGCCTGTTTGCGGACGCCTATCGGCCCTGATGAACCGGAGACCGAGCCATTTACACTCCCGGCAGGTGTGGAACCAGCCGAGCGAAAAACGCTCATAGACCACCCTGATTTTGAAATACCCAAACCCACGATGATTGGTATTTTCGGCTTCCTCGCTGCATGGGCGGTTGTGGCTATACTGATTGGAGCGGTTTATTGGATAATTGGTTAAATGGTTAAATGGTTAATTGGTTAATTGGTTTCCACTCACCAATTACCACTCACCACTATGAAGGGAGTTTGGTTATGGTGCGAAATGCCGTTTTGTTTGTATTGACCCTCTGCCTGTCGATAGTGCTGTTTTCCTGTGCCGAGAAAGAGGAGGGAAAAACCGAAGATGGCACTACTGAACGCCAAGTCAAATTTATGATTCTCAATCCGGGACACTATCATGCGGCACTGGTCCAGAAAAGTATGTACGACCGGGTTGCTCCCATCGCCCAGGTCTATGCCCCGGCCGGCCCCGAGGTGCAGGAGTATCTGAAGCGCATCGAGAGTTTCAATACCCGCCCGGAGAATCCAACTAATTGGCAGGAAAAAGTTTATACCGGGGATGACTACCTCGAAAAGATGCTCACTGAAAAGCCGGGCAACGTCGTTGTTATGTCTGGTAACAACGAGAAAAAAACTGAGTACATCAAGTCCGCCGTCGATGCCGGCCTTAACGTTTTTTGTGACAAGCCGATGTGCATTGATGCGGAGGGTTTCAAGCTTTTGGAGCAGGCCTTTGCCACGGCAGAGAAAAACGGCGTATTGCTTTACGATATTATGACTGAACGCTTCAATATTCTTTGCATCTTACAGAAAATGTTGGTGCTTAATAAGGATGTGTTCGGACAATTGCAAAAAGGCTCCGTGGATGAGCCGGCGGTCGTGAAGGAAAGCGTCCACCATTTCTTCAAATACGTCTCCGGCACACCTATCAAACGACCGACCTGGTATTTTGATACCACCCAGCAGGGCGAGGGGCTGGTGGACGTGACAACACATCTGATAGACCTGGTGATGTGGACGTGTTTCCCTGATGAGCAGATCGATTACCAAAAAGACGTCGTGGTGATACAAGCCAGGCGTTGGCCAACGATGCTCACACGTCAGCAGTATGAGAAGGTAACAAGAGCGCCGAATTTCCCGGACTTTTTGAAAGGCAAGTTAAATAACGAAGGAGTGCTATCCTACTACGCCAACGGAGAAATGATTTATACAATGAAAGGCGTGCACGTGAAGCTGGCGGTTACCTGGAATTTCCAGGCCCCCGAGGGTGGTGGAGACACGCATCATTCGTTATTCAGGGGTACCAAAGCCAACGTCATCATCCGGCAGGGTAAAGAACAGAACTATCGGCCGGAGCTTTACGTAGAGCCGGCCTTAGGCGCCAGTGCCGAGGAGCTGGCGGCTTCTCTGAAAAAGGCGGTCGCCGAGCTGCAAAGTAACTACCCCGGGTTAGTATTGAAACGACAGGCAAACTCCTGGCAGGTGCTGATACCTGATGAGCATCGAATCGGGCACGAAACCCACTTCCGAAAGGTTACCGAAAAGTACCTGCAATACTTAGCTGATGGAAAGCTGCCGGAGTGGGAGGTCCCGAATATGATAGCTAAATATTATATTACCACCAGGGCGCTGCAGTTAGCGCAACAATGAAAGGACTGGTGAGTGGTGAGTGGTAAATGGTGAGTGGTGAGTGGTAATTGGTGAGTAGTGAGTGGAAACCATTTAACCAATTAACCAAACCGGAAGGAGAATTGGTCAATATGGTCTCGGAAGAACAGACGAAAAATAAGTTGGCGCTATTTGGTGGTGAAAAGGCGGTGAAGTCGGAACAAGGGGACATGTTCAAATGGCCTATTGTTACCGACCAGCATGAGCAGGCGGTCTTGAAAGTATTGCGGGACGGGCAGATGTCCGGCTTTGAAGTAACAAAGGAATTTGAGAAAAAGTATGCCGAAATGCTTGGTAGAAAATTCGGTCTGGCCTATCATAATGGAACCGCTGCGATATTGGGTGCTATGTATGGTTTGGGTATCGGAGCCGGCGATGAAGTCATATCGCCGAGTCTTACATATTGGGCCACTGCCGCCCCGGCCTATTCGCTCGGCGCAACGCCTGTTTTCGCGGACGTTGACCCCGACACTATTTGCATTGACCCAAAAGATATTGAACACCGAATCACTCCGCGAACGAAAGCTATTATAGTAGTGCATTATGCAGGTATGCCGTCCGATATGGATGCCATTATGGAAATCGCTTCAAAACACAATCTCAAAATCCTCGAAGATTGTTCGCACGCTCACGGCGCTTTATACAAGGGCAAAGAAATTGGCACATTCGGTGATGTTGCAGCTTTTTCCCTGATGAGCGGCAAATCTTTGGCCGTCGGTGAGGCAGGTATATTATTTACCGATGACCGAAAGGTCTATGAACGCGCCCTTTTGTTTGGCCACTACATACGTCACGATGAGATTACACTAAAAGAGCTTAAACCTTTTGTCGGATTGCCCTGCGGTGGATTCAAGCATCGCATGCATCAGTTAAGTTCTGCTTTTGGTCTGGTGCAATTGGAACTATATCCCCAACAAATGGCGGAAATCGATAAGGCAATGAACTGCTTCTGTAACCTGCTCGATGATAGCGCGGGAATCAAGCCGATGCGTCCCCCAAAGGGTACGAACACCACCAAGGGCGGCTGGTACTTTCCGCTTTTTAAGTATGTTACGGAGGAGCTCGAAGGTCTTTCATTGTCGAGATTCAGCGAAGCAGTTCGTGCTGAAGGCTCGATATGCAATCCCGGCTGCAATAAGCCCCTGCACTTGCATCCACTTTTTACGAAAATGGACGTTTACGGACACGGCAGGCCAACGCGGATTGCTTACCTTGCCTGCACCTGTGGTGACCTCGCCACAGGTGGCGCAGGTACAGGTGATGAATCTGTAAAAATTGAGCATTACGTTGAATCCCTGCCGGTTACCGAAGGTATTAACCGCCGGGTTTTCGGGATTCCGTGGTTTAAGCACTATCGGCCTGAGATAATTGAAGAACACGCCAATGCCTACAAGAAGGTCATAACAAATTATCGTGCACTGCTGGTTGGAGACACCGGTAAAGATGCTGAGGGTTCCGGCAAGGCGGGGTCCCAAATCGGAGGATACAGCAGCTTCTTCAGCAGCCGGAAGAACACGCAATAAGAGGTTTCATACTCTGATAACCGACAGCAGAGTTTTTGTTCCCGAGCCAACATCACATTACGGGAAAAGCTTTAGTTTAAAAACCGGTTACACATTCTTACCGTCTAATCTCCCTTTCCAATACGGTCAGAACTAACAATAATTGTCGTCAGAGAGAAACAATAATTGACGCCAGACAGCTCTTGATGCCGATGAAAAAAAAAGGAGAGCCGTTTGTCGGCTCTCCCGAGCCGGTATCGTTGAGGATAAGGCGAATTTCGGCGGAACTTCGTGAAAAGCTCCGAAATTGCCAAACGATCCCGGAATTCTCTTTTTGGTCTCAACCGATTCGCTATCGACTGTTAGCTTTCAGGAGGTTGAAGACCGGCACTCATTCGATTACAGTCAAAAGCTAAGGGGGGGGTGCTTAAGCACAATTTTCACGAAATCATTGAGAGTAAGCCGGTAATTGCAGGCGAAACAGCAATGATGCCGTTGCTATTCAGCGACCATGGGCCACCATCGATATCAAATACTTTCCCACCTGCTTCCTGGACAATCAATCCGGCGGCACCCATGTCCCAGGGTTTGTCGGTAGGGTGCAGGTATCCATCAATCTTGCCTTCTGCGAGCAAACATAGCTCCAACGCTGATGACTCGATAATGCGTAGTCTAAAACAGGTCGGCGGCCTTAATTTATCCATCCATTGCCACCACTTTTCACGCCCAGCCGGATTGCTGTGGTCGCACGTAACACACAGGACACTTTCTTCCAAAGGTCTGTTTTTGCACCGGATGGGTATTCTGTTGAAGTCGTCATCTACCATAGCGGCAAAGCTGTCTTTGACTGCCGCGTAGCAGTGGTCCCAGGCGGCCGGCATCACAACTCCCGCCTGAGGAGTTCCATCTACTACGTAGGCTATCGTGATTGAGTAGAAGGGAATACTTCTTGTAAAATTCGTGGTGCCATCGAGCGGATCGATAATCAGCCACTGCCCTTTGCTGATATCTGATTGTAAATCGGCCGCCTCCTCAGAAATAATCGGGATACCCTGCAGATTCCTGCTAAGAAAACCGCAAATAGCCTTCTGGCTCGCCAGATCGGCTTTTGTCAGTAGTGACCCATCATCCTTCTTGCGAGGTTTTGTGGGTCTTTTGTTTTCGGCATAGTGACGGACTATCCGCCTGCCCTGGCCGGCGGCCCGGATTAGTAGTTCAATGGAGCAATTTGCAGGCATACTAATTGTGAATGCTCAATAACTGTGCTTCACTTTATCCAAATGGCCGGTGACAAATGAGCGGCGAAGACATTTAGCGTTTAGCATACTGTTACAACAAGCCCTTCCGGATTTACGCCGTAGTCAAAGAACCGGGCACGCTCGTTGGCTGGTTCTGTCTCGAGCATGACCCTGATATTCTTAGCATCTTCTGCTGATTTGCAAACCATCAACAAAAATCCTCCGCCCCCTGCGCCGAGAAGTTTTGCTCCGAAAATATAAGGCTGGACTCTTGAAAGCAATGCTTCTACTTCATCATTGGTGGAATTGGGATCCAACTGCTTGTTGAGCTGCCAGGCTGCGTCAACCAATTGCCCAAAGGTCCGGATATCCTTCCGTGACAACACTTCTGCCACCTGTGGAGCTAATGAGTGAATCTGCTTCAACGTGGATAAAGTTTTACGGTCCCTATCCAGATAACGCCCCACAACCTGGCCAAGGATGTCTTTAGCCAATCGGGTAATACCCGTGTAGTATAATAAGGTTTGGCCGTTGTTTATCTTAGGGTCGAGCACATCGGCAGGTAAATAGTGAATTCTTGCATCCGGAACAAGTCCGGGCTCTGCCGTAACAATCTTTGCTCCTCCTACCGCACCTCCGATTTGATCCTGCCAGCCTCCGCCGGTCGTCAGTGACTGCTCGAGACGCAAAACCGCGTGAAATAACTCCTTCTGTGTTAACGTCCGACCAAAAACCCTCTGAATAACCGCAAGGATGACCGCTCCCATTATGCTTGAGGTCCCCAGACCACTACCTTTTGGAATTGCTGCCAGGGTGGTTAATTCAATACCACCACCAAATTGCTCTAACATTTGCCTTAGAGTTGTGCCCTTCGGCCAGTCGGCTGTCTGGGGTGAAAACCCGGATAACGCCAGTGCGGCCTTGGCGAGAGCATACTCGCTGGTTGCCTTACGGTAATCTAATAGCTCATCAAGAGCGGTAATTTCAATCCGAGTGCCTAAGTCAATCGAGCCGATACGGATAACAGGCTCGTCAATCACCCTCATATAAGCCTGGATAGGCGGTTGACCATTTAGATTTACAGCGATATCTATCACACAGCCCCCGTGCTCAAGCGAATAAGGTGGTGTGTCTGTCCAGCCGCCGCCGGTATCGAACCTTGCCGGAGCCCGTCCCCACACAATTTCATCACTTCGCAGGGCATTTCGGGGCCGAGGAGTGCTGTCACTACCGCTCGAAATTATCGCCTTACCTAAGGATTCGAAAGCCAGGCCGCAGGCCTGTTGCGCCCACTGTCTTAGCATCACCGACGAATCCAGCCCAAGCCCTACCGAACCAAGCCAATCGTGCTCGGCCCCAGTGAGCTTTTCAGACAATCCCGGCAGGACTTTTTCTATCGGCATATCACTATCGCCGCCAAGCTCTAACAAAGCTGAACCAAGGGTGTGAATGATTCGGGGGAAAACCATAGAGTCCAGGCTGTTGCCGTTATCACTGCCGTGGCGCCACCTTGCTTCGGCAAGTAGATTCGCAATCCACGCGGATTGCTCCTGGGTATTCTTTAGGATATGAGCTAATTCGCCCGCAGAGAATCCGCTATCGGCCCTAAACATTTTCCGTAGTGACTTTTGAATCTGACCCGCACGAATCAGGCTTCGTCTTCGGTAAAACTCTTCCTGGTCAGCCAAAGTGGCGATTTCGGCCGAGCTGTAGCGGTCAGCAGCCCGCCAGGCCTGAAAATCCTCCGGATGGGCCTCAGCCGGGTTGAACAACCACAACCAGTCAAAGTACCGGCGGTGCTTACTAACGGCGGGGAAAACCCTGGCATTCCATAAGCTACGCTGCTCCGGCGGGATATGGACATCCCAGAGGTCTTCCGGCTGAACTCCCACGAGCTCGAGCCATTCGAGAACAGGCATTCCGCAGAAAGTCGCGCCTTGCCCGACAGAATCTTTGAAAGTATCGAATACGTTGTAGCATCGCACAAACCAAACCTTTTTTCCGTTTCGGTCCCGGCCTGGAACGACGTCAAAGCACATCTGCGACGGCAGAGACAAAGGCTCGTCAACATCCAGCCCCACAATAACGTTTTCACCGCCCAGCGTCAGCCTCGAACATATCTTACAGCCTTCCACCCAGGCGTTTGTGCCCACGATTTGGCCGCCATCACTAATATCATTGTTGATGCTCAGGGACGTGTTCAGCGAAGTTGAACCTATATCTTCCTGCATCAAGATATTACCGCTGCTGATGACCTGTCGGCTCGTGCCAAAGTGCAAGAATTCGCACCGCGGCAGCACGTTTACGTAGAATGGTATCTTGGACAGCGATTCAAACAGCCGAGACAACAACGCCTTGTTCCAGGGTGAACCGCTCTGCTGCACAGACTTGATGTACCGTGTGGAAGTGGCTTCGGCGCCCATGCCGCAGCAGATCTCGCAGTAGAAATCAAGCCCGTACTCGAAGAGCGCCTCGCCCATCTCGCCGGCTAATTCGAATGTACCCTCGGGACCCGGTTGCATACCGAAAATCTTCAGCAGCATCGCGGCAGTGTCCGCAGCGAAGTTCATCACCCCGATATCCAAAATCGCCTGGCCGTAGGAGTCGATGGCACCAATGCCCTGCTGCTCAGCAGGCGAAGGCTTCTGCAGGAAAAGCCTGACCTGTTCCGCCTCCCCCCGGCAAAAGACGCCGTGATTCTTCGCCCGCTCTGGAGATGCATAACAGCCTAACCCGGTCAGGCCCTTCTTAGCAAATCGCACCTGGGCCGAGTCGAACCGCAGCAGGACGTCCCCGGACGTAATAACGACCTGACCGACGCCAGGCGGCGGAGCCGGCAGCTTCAAATACGTTGACAACTGCCGGTCGAACAAAGTCAAGGGCAAGCAGCAGTCACTTTCGCCCGGCACAGGAACCAATATCTTGCCGCACGGACTGTATGCAGGCAATCGTTGTGAATCACCACCGGCGTGTACAATCAAAATTCGAAGATTTTTGAGAACGCTTTGCCAAGCCTTCGTGCCCACGCGATGGCTGTCGCGGCACAGTTCGCGGTTGAGCACTTCGAGCAGACAACAGATTGTGCTTCCACCGCTGCCGATGCGTTTGCCGCCCGGATCGGGCACAACGACCACATCTCGAATATAAGGAAGCTGTCCAAGTTCTTGCCTAAGAGCCAGTTTCCGTTCGTAGCTTCTGGCTTGAGCATCGTTTGATGCTGTAACGATTAAATAATCCCACTTATTTGCGGTCATATTCATATTTCAGTATTTATCAAAACAGTTTCCGCCAGTCAATGGTTTCCTGGTTACCTTTTCAAACTTTCATTCCATTTCTTATAAGAATTCTTTCCCTTTTGGCTAATTCCATGTCGGCATCAATCATCACTGCTACCAACTCTTCGAAGGATACTTTGGGCTCCCATCCCAATACGCGTCTGGCCTTGGAAGCATCACCACAAAGCATATCCACTTCCGCCGGACGAAAGTAGCGGTGGTCGATTTCGACATATTTCTTCCAATCCAGTTTGACACAGTCAAAGGCCAATTCGAGAAACTCTTGCACAGAATACATCTCGCCGGTGGCTACGACATAGTCGTCCGGCACATCTTGCTGGAGCATTAACCACATAGCCTCGACATAGTCTTCAGCAAATCCCCAATCTCGTTTAGCATCTAAATTGCCTAAATAGAGTTTGTCCTGCAAACTTTTCTTGATTCGCGTAGCCGCCCTGGTGATTTTGCGTGTAACAAATGTTTCGCCCCGGCGTGGCGACTCGTGATTGAATAATATTCCGTTGCAGCAGAACATTCCGTAGCTCTCGCGGTAATTTACAGTCTGCCAGAAGCTGCACACCTTTGCGCAGGCGTAAGGGCTGCGAGGGTGAAAGGGCGTTGTCTCACTCTGTGGTGTTTCAGCAACCTTACCATACATTTCACTTGATGATGCTTGGTAGAATTTAGTTTTAGTACCTGTGTCGCGTATTGCCTCTAACAATCTCATTGTACCTACCGCATTAACCTGTACGGTATAGACCGCCTGGTCAAAACTGACCCGCACGTGAGACTGGGCGCCGAGGTTATAGACTTCGTCCGGCTGGGTCTTTTCGAGAATATTTCTCAGCCCGGTACCATCACTCAGATCGCCGTAATGGAGAAACAATCTTGCTTCGAGCTTATGAGGGTCGGTATAAAGATGGTCAATCCTTTTGGTATTGAAAGAACTTGACCGGCGGATAATGCCGTGTACTTCGTAACCTTTTTCCAAAAGAAATTCAGACAGGTAGCTCCCGTCCTGCCCGGTAATGCCCGTTATAAGTGCCTTTTTTGCCATTGAAAGCTCTCCCAAAAACAGTAGTTTAATTCGAATTGAGATTAAAAAAGCGGTTAGACATTAGCAATCAGGAATTAACTTTCCGTTGTTGTGCTGGCCTGCCATTAAGCATCATGCGTAAACGTTGACAAACTACTTTGGTTAAAAATATGGGACTGTCAATGTTTCTGCGCCACATACGCCTGGGATTTTGGACCAGACGATATGCCCACTCTATGCCAAGTTTTCGGATCCAGGCCGGACTCCATTTAACGTTCCCTGAATGAAAGTCGAATGCAGCCCCCACACCTATCATTACCGTCGCGTGAACCTGCCCCAGATGTGCTGCCATCCATTTTTCCTGCTTCGGTGCCCCTAAGCTGACCCAGATGATATCAGGGTTAGTTGCATTGATTTTTTCGACAACATCCTCGCCTTCGTTGGTGGGGAGATGTCTGAAAGGCGGGCAGTACGTACCGGCTACCTCAAGACCGGGATAAATATTCGAAAGCCTTGCAGCTAATCTTTCAACTATATCTTCTGCACCGCCATAGAAGAAATGCCGATATCCGTATTTTCGTCCCCAGTCGCACAACTTGAGCATAAGTGTGGGCCCGGTTACTCGACCATTGCTCTTATATCCAAGTAGATTTGCGGCCATGATAATTCCGACCCCGTCAGGCACAGTTAAACCGGCTCTTGCCGTGGCCTTTCGCATCTGTTCGTCACGATGACACAGCATAACACTGTGTGGATTCGTAATTGTTACATAATGAAACTCACCGTTGGCCCGCCAACGCTGAATTGTTTCCATCACAGCTTCATATGCAATCAAGTCAAATCTGATTCTAAGGATGTCACACTTTCTTGTGTACAGAACTTTATCTTTCATGAAGATGCGCCTCCTCCAAAAAGCGACTCAAGATATCCTACTTGGCCCTCTTGGTTCAAGCTTGATAGCTCTCTCGTAAACTGTCATCAGACACTCGTAGTATTTTTCCAGCGAATACTCACGGATTTATTAGTGAGTAGTGAGTACTCAACTCACCAATTAACCAATTAACCACTCACCAAGCAATTGCGCATGGCAGAATGAACACCGATAAATCACAGCTTCATAATTTCTTTTACGTATTTTCGCCCATCACTTTTCTTTTCCATCGATCCAGAGTTCCAAGAATATAACAAGATCATCTATGTCCACATCCCCATCTCCATCTAAGTCTACCGTTACATTCTCCGTGTTTTCAAAAACAATGCTTATGGCGCCAGCACCCGGCACAGCATCATACACTAATCTTGATTCTGTTTCGTCTTGCTCCACTATGTAGTCCAGTAGTGAGCCTTGTTGCATAACCGTAAGACCACCATTTAACCAGTGTTTCGGTATCGTGGTTATAAT
>Ga0209979_1001901_pt1 | contig 21375 bp, 15 predicted proteins | sample AnhtaG_FD_183114 | JGI IMG/M metagenome (GOLD analysis project Ga0209979, IMG submission 183114) | Deep subsurface microbial communities from Anholt, Denmark to uncover new lineages of life (NeLLi) - Anholt_01485 metaG (SPAdes) (version 2) | ecosystem: Environmental > Aquatic > Marine > Oceanic...
CTACAATAAAGAGCACGGCATTACCCCCCAGGGGATAAAGAAAGCAATTAAAGATATTACGGAACGGGTGCGGGCAGTAGCTGAAATTCGGACCCCCTATGTTACTGCTCCTACTGCTAAAGAGGATATAGCTCGTCTGATTAAAGAGCTGGAATCACAGATGAAAACAGCCGCCAGGAACCTAGAGTTTGAGAAGGCAGCGCTATTGCGTGACCGCATCATTGAACTGAAAAAAGGATTGGTGGTGATAGCACCATAGCCCTTTGCTACCTAATTACTTCATTAGCTTCATTAACTTTTCGCCAAATGGTAAAATCAAAGTGAAATTAAAGACTGGTTATTAGGGTTAAAAGATGTTATTTGTGGTAACCATAGGCAATGGCTCAATGGATACCTATTCTTGGAAGCTGGCGGAAAAGCTGGATGTTCCTGTAGTCTGTACAGACATCTACCAGAAACTTCGCCAGTCTCGTAATATCTCCTGGTTGTCACCGCGAGCGATAAAGACTATTTGGTACAACTGGCGCTTCGCAAGGATGCTCAATAAGATGGGAGATAGTGTCCATCTGCCAAACCAACACCTCGGGCGCTATGGTAACTTCCTGAAAGTACCATATATCATAACCGTCCATGACCTGATCAGATACTATGATTTGGAGGATTCGGAGGAAGATAATGCTCTTATCTATCTTCCCAACCGTAGATACCGTTACTACCTTAATCTTGATTATGAGGGTATTAGAAAGGCAACGAGAATAATAGCCGTATCCCAATCTACCAAAGACGACTTAATAGAGCACCTTGGCATAGCTGATGAACGAATTAGCGTGGTTTATGAGGGGATTGACCACAGCCTTTTTCGGCCGGTGTCCCATCGGATATATAACCACCCGTACATCCTCTTTGTTGGCTCAGAACAGCCGAGGAAGAACTTTACTACATTGCTAAAAGCGTTTAGCCAGTTGAAGAGCGAGCCCAGATTCAAAAAGCTGAAGCTGGTGAAAGTAGGTAAGGCTGGTGGGCGAGGGGTAGACTTCAGGAGCCAAACAATAGATGTTGTTGAGAGTCTGCACCTGAGCAGTGAAGTTATATTCACTGACTTTGTCCCCGAGACGGACTTGCCAGCCTACTATTCGGGAGCTGAGGTTTTTGTTTTACCCTCTCTATATGAAGGCTTTGGCTTTCCAGTGCTAGAAGCTATGGCTTGTGCTTGCCCGGTAATAACATCTAATACCTCTTCATTGCCAGAGGTAATAGGTGAGGCAGGCATTATGGTTGACCCGCACAATACTGATAGCCTAGCTCAAGCGATGTGGCGAGTTTTAACTGACAGTACATTAAGAGATAATATGATCAGGAAGGGGTTGGAGCAGTCAAAGAGGTTTTCCTGGGAAAAGGCAGCCGAGCAGACACTGGAGGTCTACAATAAAGTGGAGAACAGGTAGCTAGGACTATGAACAATGAGCAGGTAGATGAAGAAACAAGGCAGGAGCGCCGTGAGAAACGCCTTAAGAAGAAGCGGGAACGGATACCCCAGCATGGGCGAAGCCTGGCTAGGATATACATGGATGCCATTCTTAAGCGACTAAAACGCCATCGGCTTGACAAATAGTAGAAAGGGTAATAAAAGTAGTAACTAAATAACTACAGAGGAAAGGATGTAAATATTTATGGGGAAAATAGACGAGTACTTTGCCAAGCAATAGCTACCCCTCTTCCCCCTTGGCACTTTCCTCCTCAAGCTGCTCCATAATGCGGGCGGCTCTGGGGTAACCGATGTGCAATTTCCGTTGCAGGTAAGAGGTAGAGATGTGCTTATGTTCCTCCAGCAGTTGCTTAGCTGCCTTCAGGAGGGGGTCTTCAGGGAAGCCCTCTCTTCTGCCAGTAGTTAAGGGCGAGACAAGCTCTTCAACCCTTAGCTGGGCTGCCTCTTCCCGGCGCTGGCTGCCCCAGAAGTAAACCAGCCTCTCTATCTCGGCATCGGAAACAAAGCACCCCTGGAGACGTTTAGGCCTAGCTGCCTCAGTGGGCATATAAAGCATATCTCCCCTGCCCAACAGCTTTTCGGCACCAGCACCGTCAAGAATTGTGCGTGAATCCACCTGAGAGGTAACAGCAAAGCTAATACGGGTAGGAAAGTTAGCCTTGATTAAACCGGTGACTACATCTACTGACGGGCGCTGTGTAGCCACAACGAGGTGGATGCCAGTGGCACGGGCAAGCTGGGCTAATCGGCATAGAATACGCTCCACCTCATCAAAGCCAGCCATCATTAAATCAGCCAGCTCATCAATTATCAACACTAAATAAGGGAGCTTCTCCTCCCCCTGTTTATTTCTATTATAGCCGTCAATGTTACGGGCTCCGGAGGCAGCCAGTTTTTGATAGCGTTTATCCATCTCCTGATTGAGCCATCGCAGCGTGCCCAAAGCTTTGTTGGTATCAACTATAACCGGGGTAGCCAGGTGAGGTATGCTATTGAACGGTGTCAGTTCCACCCTCTTGGGGTCAACCATAATAAGCTGGACTTCATTAGGTACGTTATGCATCAGCAGACAACAGATAGTGGAATTTAAGCAAACAGTCTTGCCACTTCCGGTAGCCCCAGCGATAAGTAGATGGGGCATCCTTGATAAGTCAGCAGCTATTGCTTCACCACCAGCACCTTTACCCAGCGCCAGACACAGCTTAGACCGAGCCTCTATTTTCTGAAAAACACTGGTCTCTATCACCCCTCGCAGGCTAACCAAGCTCGAAACTACATTAGGCACTTCAATACCTACTACTGATTTACCCGGTACCGGGGCTTCAATCCTAATACTAGGTGCTGCCAGAGCCAGAGCTAGATCATTAGCCAATGAGGTAATCCTTTCCACCTTAACCCTTGTCTTAGATACCTCCTCCCGCTTTACTCTGACATTACCATCTCTATCTCTTTCTCTTGTTTCCTTTACCTTCCTGTCCCAGCCCGGTTCGACACCAAACTGGGTAACTGTTGGTCCAGCGTTTATCTGCACTACCTTAGACTCAACGCCGTAACTGGCTAAAGCCTCCTCAATAAGCCTGGCTCTCTGCATATTATCAGCTTGTCCAAGCTCAACTTCAGACGCCTTATCCAGAATGTCAATTGGTGGTAACCGCCAGCCATCAACAGTAATTAATGCTGACGATTCGCCATACTTCTTCCACACCTCCTGAGCTACCTGCCGCAATTCCTGCTGTGCCTGGGTAGGCGCAAATACCTGGGGCACCGTTTCCTTTTCTGGCTCCGGCTTTGATGGTTGGGGAACCTCCACAAGTAGGGTAGGAGCTAATGTAGGCTGAGGGACTGCTTTAGGAGCCGGTTGCCTCCTAAGCTGTCTACCTAGCCGCGAAATGAAATTCACTACCAAACGAAAACAAACCCTAGGGGCTACTAAAATAACACCCAAGATGACTAATCCCAATATGCGGAGAATGCCAATTAAACCCTGGCCATAGCCAATAATACGCAGACCAAAGCTACCACCCAAATCGAAAAGGGCTAGTATTCCCCAGACAGCCAGGATGAAGGCAATAGCACCCAGCCACCTATTCCATTGATGGAGCTTCCAGCGATGAGCCCAAGCTGATAACTGCCGCCGCCATATCAGTCCCATTATGACTATGACGGCTATGGCTATGAGGACCAGCCCCCAGCCAAACAGCCCTACGGTGTTCTCGGCAACATCAGTAACCCATGAAGCTAGACTATCCCGCCACCAAAACAAGACAGTGACAATAATAACCAGCAATATGAGTCGCCGCATCAGCGGTGATACTATCAAATGAAATAGCCCACCCAAGAGCGACTTTCTCTCAGGCTTTACTCTGGGTTTACCACCACTACCCTTGGCTCTATTTTTAGTATTTGATTTCCACTTAGCCATATTACCCTCTGGTAAATAACAGCCTACACCCTTACCATAAAGGGAAGAACCATGGGGCGGCGTTTAGTCTGCTCGTAGTAAAACTTATTCAATATATCTCTAACCTTAGTATTGGTAAAGCTCCACTCGGCAGGACGGCTACCACTATGGTCTAGGGTTCGGGCTACTAAATCACGACTCTCATCTAGCATGTCTTTAGACTCTCTGGTATCAACAAAGCCTCGTGATATAATATCAGGACGCCCCACCAGTTTACCAGTTTGCCTATTAATAGCAATAATCACCACCACTATACCGTCCCTAGCCAGCATCCTTCTATTGCGGAGAACAACGCTGCCGATGTCACCTACACTCATACCATCCACATACACATTGCCTGAAGCAACCTTGCCTGTTATCTTAGCTGCCTGCGGGTCAAGCTCGAGGATGTCGCCATCTTCCAGCACAAAGGTATTGTCTTTCAGTATGCCTACTGATTGAGCTAATTTAGCGTGAAGGCTCAAGTGACGATACTCGCCATGAATAGGCATAAAGAACCGTGGTTTAACCAGATTTAGCAGTAGCTTTAGCTCTTCCTGACTGCCGTGCCCATGGACATGAACCGGTGCCACCTGACTATACAATACCTGAGCCCCTTGTTTGAACAGGCTATCTATGGTTCTGTTGATTAGTGATTCGTTGCCCGGGATAGGTGATGCTGAAAGAATTACTGTGTCCCCACGTAGGATATGAACCTGACGATGGTCACGATTGGCTATGCGAACCAAGGCTGAGGTAGGTTCCCCCTGGCTGCCAGTAGTGATAAAGACAATTTTATTACGAGGCATACCCTTAAGTTCATCAATCCGAGCCAGTATCCCATCAGGAGCATTAAGATAGCCTAACTCCAGCGCCATACGTGTCGTATCGCTCATACTACGTCCAACGATAAAGACACGACGCTGGTGTTTAGCTGCTGAATCAATAATCTGCTGAACACGAGAGATCAGTGAAGAAAAGGTGGTTACAATCACCCTGCCCGGTGCGTCAGCCATAATATGGTCTAAGGTTTCGCCAACCACTCTTTCTGACGGGGTATAGCCAGGTTGTGTAGCATAGGTGGAGTCGGAAAGGAGAAGTAAAACCCCTTGTGCTCCTAGTTGAGCCAGCCGAGATAGGTCAGTTGGCTTGCCGCTGACTGGCGTATAATCAAGCTTAAAATCTCCGCTATGAACTATGGTGCCAACCGGGGTATAGATGATTAGACCTGCCGCGTCAGGTATGCTGTGACAAACCGGGAAAAACTCTATTCTGAATTTCCCCAGGGTGACCTGCCCCCCGGGTGGCACTACCTTGAGTTTAGCCCCAGACAATGCCTTTCTCTCTTTAAGCTTGACCGAGATAAGCCCATTGGTAAGTTTTGTGGAATAAACGGGCACATTAAGCTGGGGCAGAAAGTAAGGCAGGGCACCAACATGGTCCTCATGACCATGGGTGATGACTATGCCTCTGATTTTCTCCTGCTTCTCCAGCAGGTAGCTAATATCAGGGATTACTAGGTCAATGCCTAACATTTCTTCCTCGGGAAACATAAGCCCGGCATCAATGACGATGATATCGTTCTCATATTCCATCATCATCATATTCTTGCCAATTTCACCTAGTCCGCCGAGAGGGATTATCTTTAATCTTGGTTTAGCCATAATTTTAATCCTTAAACATATTTAATTGCTGTGGTTGTTGCTTGGCTACAGGTACAGTTTCTGCCTGGGCCAGGAGGGACGGAATCTTAAGCATATCGGTCTCTATTGCCTGGCGAAGGCTCTGCTGGTGAAGAGCCGCTGCCGGATGATACATAGCGTAGTAGATGACATTATCACGCTTTTGGGCAGTGCCATGAATTTTGCTTATACTCCTCTTCCCAGGGAAGAACATAACCATGGAATAGCGCCCCAGCGTTACAATCATCCTGGGGTGAATCAACTCAATCTGGCGTTCTAACCACTTACGGCAGTTATGTATTTCTGAAGGTAAAGGGTCACGATTTCCCGACGGCCGGCATTTAATCACGTTGGCAATGTAGACCTGCTCACGCTTCAAATTGATAGAGGCTAGCAATTCATCCAGGTATAGCCCCGCTGGTCCAACAAAGGGACGCCCCTGTTGGTCCTCATGCCAGCCTGGCGCCTCACCAATAAACAGTATGTCAGCATCCTCTGCCCCTTCACCGGGCACCACTTTGGTCCGATATTTAGCTATTTCACACTGCCGGCAAAGTGCAATTTCCGCATAAAGCTCACTTAATGCTGACATCTCATCCTGTGAACCTAGATAGAAAGATTTAATCAACCAGCCTTTTGACTATGATAACATGCGTAATATGTCAAGTCAATCATATGTTATCTACCTCACCCCCTTCAATCTACCCCCACTGAGGTCGTTTAGAAGCACTACCAGTATTTTATGCCTGAATAGAAAGCGGGAGATTGGGGGCGCAGCCCCCAAATACAATTCTAGGGTGGGGGGTGGGAAAGAAACAGCTAAATAATCTCTTATCAAGTTGTTGACAGTATATGAGCACGGTTGTAGACTACTTTTAGTATTAAGCTTTACTCAGAAAGGGAGAAAAATGAGCCTTTTAAACCAAACCGACCCAGAAATTAGCCATGCCCTTTATATGGAAGGGAAACGGCAAAGGGAAACGATAAACCTTATTGCCTCTGAGAACTATGCTAGCCGAGCTGTACTTGAGACTCAGGGTTCGTTTTTAACCAATAAATATGCTGAAGGTTATCCTCAACAGCGCTACTATGGTGGCTGTGAAAATATGGATGTAGTGGAAAGCTTAGCTATCCAACGGGCTAAAGAAATCTTTCATGCCGCGCATGCTAATGTCCAGCCCCACAGCGGAGCTCAGGCTAATATGGCAGCCTATTATGCCTTGCTTAACTATGGTGATACTGTTATGGGTATGAGTTTATCTCATGGTGGTCATCTTACTCATGGTGACAAGGTGAGCTTCTCAGGTAAATCATATAATTTCATCCCTTATGGTGTTAACCGGGAAACAGAAAGGATTGACTATCAAGAGCTAGAAAGGCTTGCCTTAGAGCACAAGCCCAAATTGATTGTGGCTGGAGCCAGTGCTTACCCCAGGATTATTGATTTTGAGCGTTTTCGGCATATCGCTGACTTGGTAGGAGCAAAACTTATGGTTGATATGGCACACATAGCGGGTATGATAGCTGTGGGGCTGCATCCTACCCCGGTAGCCTATGCTGACGTGATAACCTCAACCACCCATAAGACATTACGCGGACCGCGAGGTGGGTTCATTTTATGTCGGAGTGAGTTGGCTTCAGCCATAGATGCGGCTGTTTTCCCTCAGATGCAGGGCGGTCCCCTAATGCATGTCATCGCCGCCAAAGCGGTTGCCTTCTATGAAGTAATGCAACCTGACTTCGCCGACTATCAACGGGCTATCTTGAATAACGCCCTTGTTTTAGCCACTGAGCTGCAGCAACTAGGAATGCGCCTGGTATCAGGTGGAACAGATAACCACCTGGTGCTAGTAGACCTTGCCGGGATAGGAGTTACCGGCAGAGAAGCTGAGGAGACTCTAGGTCGGACAGGCATCGTGGTTAATCGGGATTCTATTCCTTTTGTTGATACTCGCTCGCCCAGGATAACCAGTGGTATCAGACTAGGCACACCAGCCGTAACCTCACGCGGCTTTGGCGCTGAAGAAATGAAGCACATCGCCTCATTAGTGGTAAAGGTAATTACTAACATTAGCGACCTTGACATTCAGAAGCAGGTGAGCCAGGAAGTTAGCCAGTTATGCTCCCGCTTTGCGGCTCCAGGAATCGATGACTAATAATTTATCAAACCTCCCTTGACGAACAAAATCGTCCGTCAAAGAGTGATATTAAGAGATAATAAATGCTATAATGAATCTAACTAATGGAGTCAAAGGCTATAGCTAGCATTGTCACACTAGTTGGTATAGGGAATTCTAGCTTAATGCAGGAGGATGACCAATGTTAGAAAGTAAGCAATATCGCCTGACGAAACGAATGAGATGGGCAGCACGAATAATCGGGTTACTTGCCGCCGGGGGGTTCCTAATCATGTTGATTGTCTCAGGTATTGCTGAAGCTCTAGCTGGAGATCTGGGAACAATCACAGAGGATATAGAAGGTATTCTACTAGCCGCATTTGCAGCAATTGGACTGGCTGGTTGTATTGTATCCTGGTGGCGAGAGCGACTTGCCAGCATAGTGCTAATCTTAACTGCTGTCGGATTAGGTGCCTACGGAGGCGCTATTGCTGGACGCCATAATATCATTGTTGGCTTAGTGCTAGCCTTGATGTATCTTGTTCCTGGTGTGCTACTCTTTAATTCTTGGCGGCTATCCAAGAAGATACTAGGAGAGCAAAAAGATGCTTAGTTTGTCGCTGGCTGTTTTAGATTGTATGCAATATTTAAAGAGAGGTGATAGTTAATGGATGAGTTGAAGGTATTCACTGGTAATACCCATCCCGCCCTAGCCGAGGCGGTTACTGAATATCTGGATATACCTTTAGGTAGGTGCGAAGTCTTTGAGTTCAGTAATGAGAATACCTTCGTTCGTATTCTGGATAATGTTCGTCAACGAGATACTTTTGTTATTCAGCCCATCTGCTCCCCGGTCAATAAGAGCCTGGTTGAGCTATTGATTATGCTTGACGCCCTGAAGAGGGCATCCGCTGAGCGTATCACCGCCGTAGTGCCTTATTACGGCTATGGTCGCACTGATAAGAAGGACCAACCTCGGGTGCCAATAACAGCCAGATTGGTGGCTGACCTGCTCACTGTGGCTGGTGCCAACCGGCTACTAACCGTGGATTTGCATGCAGCACAGATTCAGGGCTTTTTTAACATACCCGTTGATGAGCTGACCACACTTTATCTATTGAGTAATTATTTCAAAGAGAAAGACTTTGATAGCCTGGTGGTGGTGGCCACTGATATTGGCATCTCCAAGCGGGCGCGGGACCTAGCGGCTAAGCTTAATGCCCCGTTGGCTATTATGGAAAAGAGACGGGTGGGCAATGGTGACCAGGCTGAGACGCTAAATGTTATCGGTGAGGTTGAGAGCAAGGTGGCTCTTACTGTAGACGATGAAATAGATACTGCTAGCTCCCTGGTAGGCGTTACCGCTGCCTTGGAGGAGCGGGGGGTGAAAGAGATATATGCCTGCTGCACACACCCGGTATTCTCCGGCCCGGCTATCAAGAGGATAGCCTCGTGCTCGGTGAGGGAGGTCGTAGTTACCGACACTATCCCCATCGCTGATGAAAAAAGACTGGATAAGATTACTGTTTTACCTATAGCTCCTCTATTGGGTGAAGCTATCCACCGTATTCACACTGGACTATCTATAGGAGCTATGTTTGAGTAGGGGTGAGCTATGTTCAAATGGCTGGGTGGACTTACTGATTCTAATGAGAAAGAGCTGAAGCGCTTACAGCCGGTAGTAAACAAAATAAATGAGTTAGAGCCTGAATTTGAGCAGCTCAGTGATGATGAGCTTCACACCAAGACTGATGAGTTTAAGGCTCGACTTAAAGCTGGCATTTCGCTTGATGAACTTCTACCTGAAGCCTTTGCTGCTGTTCGTGAAGCCGCCAAGCGAACCATAGGTCAGCGCCACTTTGACGTGCAGTTGATGGGCGGTGTTGTTCTTCATCAGGGCAAAATTACTGAGATGAAAACTGGTGAGGGTAAAACCCTGGTGGCTACCCTCCCTCTCTACCTGAATTCCCTTACCGGTCATGGCTGCCAGCTGATTACGGTCAATGACTACCTGGCCAGGCGAGATCCCTACTGGATGGGACCCATCTACCATGCTCTGGGAGTAAGCGTAGCTAGTATTTACCCTAAACAATCCCCGGACGAAGAGAGCCCCTCCCGCCTCTACGACCCCAGCTTGGATTCAGGGGATAAGCGGTGGCCCCATTTTCGTCCCATCTCCCGCCGCGAAGCCTACAAAGCTGATATTACCTACGGCACCAGTAGTGAGTTTGGTTTTGACTATCTACGGGACAATATGGTTATAGACCTGTCCCAGTATGTCCAGGGCGAATTAAACTACGCCATTGTTGATGAGGTAGATAATCTCCTTATTGATGAGGCGCGCACCCCGCTTATTATCAGTGGTCAGGCTGAGGAATCGGGACAGATATATCAGCTATTTGCTCGGCTTGTCCCTCGCCTGCGTCAAGGACAGGACTATGTAGTCGATGAAAAGAGCCGCAGTGTTAACCTAACCGAGGCCGGCATCAGCAATGTAGAAATGATGCTGAGAAGGGAAAGGGTATTAAAATCAGGCAACCTTTACGACCCATCAAACTACCTCCTGACTCGCTACCTGGGAAATGCCCTTAAAGCCCATGCATTGTTTAAGAGAGACCGCGAATATATGGTTAAGGATGGTAAGGTTATTATTGTTGATGAGTTCACCGGTCGGTTAATGTTTGGTCGCCGCTACTCGGAGGGGCTGCATCAGTCCATAGAAGCCAAGGAGCATGTCAAGGTTCAGCGGGAGAGTATGACCCATGCCACTATTACCGTCCAGAACTACTTCCGAATGTATGACAAGCTAGCTGGCATGACCGGCACTGCCGTCACTGAGGCTGAGGAGTTTCACAAGATATATAAACTTGAGGTGCTAGTTATTCCCACCCATAAGCCGATGATTCGTAAAGATCACCCTGACCAGATTTACAAGGATGAGAAGACTAAATTTAGGGCAGTGGTGCGTGAGATTGAGCAGCTTCATAAGCAAGACCGCCCGGTGCTAATTGGCACAGTATCTATTGAGAAGTCAGAACTTTTGAGCAGCCTCTTGAAGAGGAAAGGAATTCCTCACCAGGTGCTTAATGCCAAGTATCATGAGAAGGAGGCGGGTATCATTGCCCAGGCAGGGCAGCCGGGAGCGGTAACCGTTGCCACCAATATGGCTGGGCGCGGTGTTGATATTGTCCTCGGCGGAAGCCTTGATGGGCAGGATGAGCTAGACTGGCAGAAGAAACACAATAAGATAATTGAACTTGGTGGGCTTCACATTGTCGGCACTGAGCGCCACGAGGCACGGCGAATTGATAACCAGCTTAGAGGGCGAGCCGGCAGGCAGGGTGACCCGGGAAGCTCTCGTTTCTACGTGTCTTTAGAGGACGATGTGGTGCACCGCTTTGGCGGCGACCGAATTAAAGGCTGGGTAGGTTCCTTAATGGATGAGGACCACCCTATTGAGAATGCTCTGGTTAATCGGTCTATTGAAAGCGCCCAGGTTCGGGTTGAGGGCTACCACTTTGATATGCGTAAACACCTGGTGGAATATGATGATGTAGTTAATCAGCAGCGTGAGCTTATCTATGATGAACGAAGGAAGATATTAAGCGGTGCCGACCTTAAAGCCAACATCCTGTCAATGGTTAAAGAAGAGCTCAAGGACATAGTGGCCACTCATATTGCTGATGAGCGTAGCGCTGAGCAGGACTTGCAAAGTTTGATTGCTGACGTCTCCGCCATCCTCCCCTTACCGCCAGAGCTCAATGTCAGCACCCTTTCCCAGATGAAACCGAAACAGATTGAAGACAAGCTGATTGAGGAAGCCGAGGCGCTGTATGAGCAACGAGAGGCAGAGATGGGGGCTAATGATATGAGGATTCTGGAGCGCCTGATAATGCTTCGCACCATAGACAACCTGTGGAGAGAGCACCTGACAGCGATGGAGGGTATGCGCCAGCAGGCTGGCTGGCAGCGCTTGCGTCAGGTACGACCAGTAGATGCCTATAAGAGTGAAGGCTATAAGCAGTTTCAGGTGTTGCTATCTACCATTCACCATGATGTGGTTCACACCATATACCATGTCGGCATTGTCAGGAAGGGAGCCCAGCAAAGGGCACCGGTAATGGCTCAAGCTGAGGCTGGCGGTAGCCGAAAAAGGCGGCTAAGGGCTGGTGGTAAAAAGATAGGTCGCAATGACCCCTGCCCCTGCGGCAGCGGCAAGAAATATAAATACTGCTGCGGAAGGTGAGAGGAGGAAGTTACTTATGACACAAATTAGAATTAATGTTGTAAAAGACAATTGCCTTGGTTGTGAAGTATATCGTGGCAGTGTGAGAGCTCGCGATTTGGAGCCAGCGACGTGGATAGACTTTTATGATGAGGAAGTAAACCCTATGGGGTATCAACGTCCTTTTAATGAAAAAAGGAGTGGAGAAGCTGCGAGGTATTCAGAAGAACCTAATGCTTTTTGGCCAGAATCTATATTGGCAATAAGAGACAATACGGAAGTAGAAGATGAAGATGACAAAGTAATATATAATTTTGTGCCAGTATCAACTGGAAGTGAATTTGGGGAATTAATTGTTGATTACAATGGCGAAAGGACAGAAAAAATAGGTGGTCAAGTCTTTAAATGGAGAAGGGCGTTCAGCCAAGTAGATTGTCAGCATAGGTTAGGTAAAATGGGTGATAGTGATAGATATGTAACAGTTTGTATAATTCCCGGAATTACTAGAACTGAGGAAGCAGTCATATTTAAGACAATAAATGATAAGCAGAAAAAAATTAGTACATCTTTAGTAGATGCAATTATACAGTTGTCTCAGAGTCCGTTTGAAGCACCGGAAGTACATTGGGCATTTGATATGAGTAGGGATGTTGGAAGCTGTTTCTATAAAAGAGTAGATATGGAGGGGAGAAATATAACTGGGCAAGTGTATTTGGTTACGTTGCGGACGTTAAAAACAAGTGTATCTTCATTAGCAGGCGGAAAGAGGTTCATAAACGTGAATATGAATGATATGTCCGTATACGGCCAGTTCTATGTTCTAATAAGAAGCTATTGGAATGAAGTAAAGAATCTGTGGCCAAATGAATTTTCTGACGTAAGAAATTTTAAACTAATGATGGTGCCGGGTATAAAAGGTTTGGCTAGATACGGGCGAAGAATGTTTAAAGACGCATTTGAAGTAGGTAATAATAGCACTGATCTTACAAGTAGAATAAATCAAGTTGGGGCAAATGTTATGGATTGGAGTTCAACAGGGCCATTAATAGATGCTACGGGGAATGCCGGTGCCAGAGCTGTATATCAATTGTTAGTTCAAAATTACGGAGCTCCGTAGATTATTTAGTAACTGCTCTGCACTCAGTTATGGTGTTAGGGGAATTGATGTTGTGAGAAAAGTTATGGTGGATTAGGTGCAGGCTGACTCATGAAGAATAGTGAGATTGCCAAGGTATTTCAGGATATTGCTGACCTCCTGGAGCTTAAGGGGGAGAACCTATTTAAGATTCGGGCTTACCAGAGGGTGGTTCGCTCCATTGAGCACCTGCCGGTAGAGGTGGAGCAACTGGTGGCTGAGGATAGGTTGCAGGAAGTTCCGGGGGCGGGGGAGGCGATTACCAAGAAGATTACTGAACTGGTAACCACCGGCAAGCTTGACTACTACGAGAAGCTTAAAGCTGAGTTCCCCGACGGGATTAGCCCCCTGCTTGATGTGCCTGGCATTGGACCCAAGACGGCTATGCTGCTTTCCAGCGAGCTAGGGATAAGCTCAGTGGATGAGCTTGAAACGGCTATCAGCAGTGGTAAGGTGGCTTCATTACCCCGCATGGGGGATAAGATAACGGAAAACATCCTGCGCCACATTCAGGCACTCAGGAGAAAAGACCAGCGCATCCCCATCGGTGAAGCATTGCCGGTAGTAGATGAGATTTCGGCTGGACTCAGCGGGCTGCCCGGGCTCAAGAATCTGTCTCCAGCCGGAAGCCTGCGCCGCTTCCGGGAAACAGTGGGCGATATTGACCTTATGGGCACTGCCGATAATGCTCCGGAGATAATCCAGACCTTTGCTGGCCTGCCCCAGGTCAAGGAGGTTTTAGCCAGCGGGACGACTAAAGCAAGCGTAGTTGTTTCCGGCGGGCTTCAGGTTGACCTCAGAATTGTGGAGCATGATTCGTTTGGCTCTCTACTTCAGTATTTTACCGGTAGTAAGCAGCACAATATTAACCTCAGGGAAAGGGCACACCGACGGGGACTAAAATTAAGTGAATACGGTATTACCAACCTGGCTACTGAAGAGCTGGAAAGGTTTGCCACCGAAGTCGACTTCTATGAGCGGCAGGGGCTGGAGTTTATCCCTCCCGAGCTGCGGGAGGGTCAGCACGAGATAGAAAGGGCGGAACGAGGTAACCTACCCAAACTGGTAGAGCTGTCTGATATAAAGGGCGACCTTCATGTTCATACCGACTGGAGTGATGGGCGTGACACTATTGAGGCAATGGCTCTAGCTGCTAGAGAGCTTGGCTATCAGTATCTGGGAATCACTGACCACTCAGGAGGACGTGGCATTGCTCACGGGCTGGATGCTGGGCGACTGAGGCAGCAAATATCGGAGATTAAACAGCTCAACCAGAGAATTAGAGACATTCATATCTTTAGCGGCATTGAGGTAGACATTCGTGCCGATGGCAGCCTGGATATGCCTGATGAGCTTCTGGCAAAGCTGGATATTGTTATTGCCGCCGTGCATTCCAGTATGAATCAGAGCCAGGAGCAAATGACAAGGCGGATTATAGGAGCTATAGAAAATCCTAATGTAGATGTGCTGGCGCATCCTACCTGTCGCCTGTTACCCGATAGAGAGCCAGTAGCGGTAGATATAGAAGCTGTCTTTCAGACGGCAGCTAGAACCAACACTATGCTGGAAATCAACGGTATGCCCAGTCGGCTCGACCTCAAGGATATTCATGCCTACCGGGCTAGAGAACTAGGGGTAAAACTGGTAATTAACACCGATGCCCATAGCGTTGAGCATCTGGAATTTATGCGCTTCGGGGTTGGGGTGGCCAGGCGGGGCTGGTGTGAGGCACAGGACATACTAAATACCAAACCATTGAAGGAAGTTATAGCCTGTCTTGCGTCATAACTAAGGGTGGTGATGATAGTGGCCGATTTGAATAACCAATTACAACCCTCTCAGTTAACCCTTACCGGCGATGCTGAGGCAATAAGATTCTTGGAGCAAGCTATCATTGGTGGTAAGCACTGGTATATCGCCTTACTTGAGGCTATTGGATTGTGGAAGGCAACCGAGGAAACCCATAATGGACGCACCTACCGCTACCTTATCGCTGGCGAAGCTTTTGACTGGCTACTTCTGGCTGAGCGCCTGTGTGAGGCAGTAGACGATTTACTGCCTGATGATGAGCAGACTACCCTCCTTTTCTATGGCAAGCCACCCCTTGACCTGACTACAGAAGAATTCAAGGAGCTTATTGGTAGTAGCAAGTATCATCAATATCTTAACTACTTTTATGGCATCACTACAGAAGAGGCTCTAATTGGGGCAGTACAGGAGGAGGTACGCAAGGAGAGACGGACTTTAGGTCTTAATAAAGAGCACGACTATGACAATGAGGCTTATCGGCGAATATATGGTGCGACTAAAGCTGTATTGCTTAAGCGTTTTAGGCGCGAGAAGGGTTACCCTCAGCTCAAGTCTATCAGTCTAACCGAATTAAAGGAGTTTACCTACTGGCTATTTAAGTATCGGCTAAACCATTGTGATAAGGCAAGGGTTGCCAGCGATACCAAGAAGGCGCTAACTCAGTTAAAAAGCAATGGTTTTCCTGGAAATCTGATAACTGGTAAAGCAGCCTCACCTATTGTAGAGCCATCTAGCGGAATAAGTATTTTCTCGCCCGTTATTCCCCCTTAAGATTTAATGATTCCCGTTTGAGCCTGTCTAACTTATCCCTTCTGAGCGCCAGCTTATCTCGCTCCTTATCCACAACAGCCGACGGCGCCTTGGTCAGAAATTGCCTATCGTTGAGCCTGGCTTCAAGACGAGCCACCTCGGCCTGAGTAGCTTCAATCTCCCTCTGCATCCGCTTCCTCTCAGCGTCCAGACTAACCATACCTTCCATTGGTATGACTACTTCCAACTCTTTCAGCACCAGAACCAGGGCATTTCCACCTGATTGACCGCCTTGTCTGCTATCCAAAACGGTAACTGGCCTTGCCCTAGCCAGGGTCTGTATAACCTGAGAATAAGGGGTGATAGCTGGTTTAAACTTACCAGCATAGATTTGTGCCTCAATCCACCGGCTGCTTTCAACCTTGTACTGAGCCCGAGCATTGCGGATAGAGTGTATTATTTCTATTATAGATTCCATAATTGGCTCTGCCTGAGGGTCAATAGCTGCCTCATCAGCTATAGGATAGGCGGCTACCATTATAGATTCAGTTGCTTGCCAATCCGGAGGCAGATGCTGCTTAAGGTTCTGCCACAGCTCCTCAGTAATAAAGGGCATATATGGGTGCAACAGGCGGAGCGATGTCTCCAAGACATAAACCAGAACAGGGATAGGTGATGGCGTTTCCTTTACACCGGGGCGAAGGCGAATCTTGGCTATTTCAATATACCAGTCGCAGTACTCACCCCACAGGAAATCATATATCTGCCTTAGAGCTTCCCCAAACTGGAAATCCTCCATTAGACTGCTGACACTAGCTATAGTGCGATTAAGCCGTGATAGAATCCAGCGGTCTTCTACTGGAAGCAGGCTCCACTGAATTTTCATGTCAGCGCGCTCTGGCTCAATACTTCTGACTACAAATCGGGTAGCATTCCATAGCTTATTAGCAAAGTTGCGACCGGCTTCTAGCCTTGACAGGGTTAGCTTGATGTCGTTTCCCGGTGATGTGCCCGTGGATAAAGCAAAACGCAGGGCGTCAGTGCCATATTTCTCCAGAGTATCAATCGGATTAAGCACATTACCCTTAATCTTGCTCATCTTCTCCCCCTTCTCATCCCGTAGCAGACCATGAAGGTAAACGGTATGGAAGGGGATATCACCAGTATCCTCCAGACCCATCATAATCATTCTGGCTACCCAGAAGAAGAGGATGTCATAGCCGGTTTCCATCACTGCCGTCGGGTAGAAGTAGCGCAGGCTCTCGGTATCATCAGGCCAGCCCAGGGTGGAGTGAGTCCACAGTGCTGAGCTAAACCAGGTATCCAGAACATCCGGGTCTTGTTCTATATTAGTTGAGCCACAGTGGCTACAAGATTTGGCGTCTTCAACAGTTACCGTTTGCTTCCCACAGTCGTGGCAATACCACACCGGGATTCGGTGTCCCCACCATAGCTGGCGACTGATGCACCAGTCGCGAATATTCTCCATCCAGTTGAGGTAAACCTTGGTAAAGCGCTCAGGGATAATGGTAATGCGTCCATCAGTGACTGCTTTGATAGCCGGTTGAGCTAAGGGTTGCGTCTTGATAAACCATTGCTTACTAGCTATGGGTTCAATAACAGTCTGGCAACGCATGCAGTGTCCCACCGAGTGGGTATAGGGCTCAACTTTTTCCAGGAGTCCATCCTTTTCTAAATCGGATAGTATAGCCTCACGACAGGAAAATCGGTCAAGCCCGGCATAGGGTCCCGCATTCTCATTCATAGTAGCATCTGAGTTTAGTATATTTACCAGAGGCAATCCTTGCCGCTGAGCTATCTCAAAGTCCACCGGGTCGTGAGCCGGAGTTACTTTAACTGCCCCCGTGCCAAAGGCAGGGTCAACCGCCTCATCAGCCATAACCGGTATTAGTCGATTCACTGCAGGCAGGATAACCTTCTTACCTAGCATAGCTTTGAACCGCTTATCTCTGGGATTGACGGCGACAGCAGTATCACCAAGTATGGTCTCAGGTCGAGTGGTAGCTACTGTTATAAAATCTCTGTCGCCTTCGGCTAGATGATAACGAACATAATACAAGTGACCCTGTATATCTTTGTGGTCTACTTCAAGGTCAGAGAGGGCGGTAGCACAGCGGGGACACCAGTTGATAATCCGCTCCCCTCTATAGATTAATCCCTTATGATACAGACGAACAAAGGCAGTACGCACTGCCCGACTTGGCCCCTCATCCAGAGTAAAACACTCTCGGCTCCAATCACAGGAAGCACCCAGTCGTTGGTGCTGTACAGTAATAGTCTGACGGCATTCTTCTGCCCACTGGTACATTCTCTCCACGAATTTTTCCCTGCCCAACTGATGTCGGTCTATCCCTTCTTCAGCTAACAGTTGCTCCACTACTACCTGGGCAGCGATACCGGCATGGTCAATCCCAGGTAACCACAGTGTGGAATCGCCTTTCATTCGGTGCCAGCGGGTCATAATATCTTCCGGTGTAATGAACATAACATGCCCGATATGAAGCCCGCCGGTAACATTCGGCAGTGGCATGATGATAACAAAGGGCTTCTTTCCCGGGTCTATCTCAGGCGTAAAGTAGCCCTTCTCCATCCAGAACCTATACCACTTAGCCTCAACCTTCCCCGGCTCATAGGCTTTGGGCATTTCATATTGGGTTTGTATTGGTTCTGCCATACTTACCTTTCAAGAAATTAGTTAACAACCTCACCCCCTTAATCCCCCTCTCCTTACAAGGAGAGGGGGAGGAGGTTATTAAGAGAGGCTTCGCCTCTCTTTGACTCTTCTAGACCTGCTTCTTTTGGAGGGGGGCTTCGCCCCCTCATCTCAACTCCCCTTCTCGGCTAAAAGACTAACCACCCTATCCAGTATCTTATCAGCTACCTCTCTTTTGGCTAGCAGGGGCAGACTTTCTACTTTGCCATCTCGGCTAATTAAGGTTACTTTATTGGTGTCAACGCCAAAGCCACTTGAGGCATCGGTAATATCATTGGCTATGATTATGTCAAGTTGCTTCTTCTCAAGCTTTTGTTTGGCATTGGCTACTATATCCTCGCTCTCAGCAGCGAAACCGACCTTGAGGAAGTTGCCTTTTACTTCAGTCAGAATATCCGGCGTTCTGATTAGCTCCAGGGTTAGACTAGGGCTATCTTTCTTCTTAATCTTAGCTTCAGCTACCCTCTTAGGCTGATAATCAGCTACAGCCGCAGCCATTATCAGGGCATCGGTTTGAGCAATAGCCTTAGCTACTGCCCCCTTCATCTCGGCGGCAGTCCTGATGCGGACAACCTCAATGCCGGCTGGCTCGGGTAAGGAGGTAGGCGCCGTGATTAGTGATACAGTTGCCCCTCTATCTCTGGCGGCCTCAGCCACAGCATAACCCATCTTACCCGAGGAGCGATTGCCAATATGGCGGACAGGGTCAATAGGCTCCTGGGTGCCACCGGCAGTAACCACGATACGCTTACCGGCCAGGTCGCCACTTCTGCCCAATACCTGCTTAATGGTGCCAATGATAGTCTCAGCCTCAGCCAGACGCCCCAGACCCATTTTACCCGAGGCTAGACGACCGTAGGCAGGGTCAACAATAGCAAAGCCCCTGGCTTTAAGTTTAGCCAGGTTATCTTGAGTAACCGGGTTCTCAAACATATTAACATTCATAGCTGGCGCCACAACAACCGGTGCCTTAGTCGCCAGCACAGTGCAGGTAAGCATATCATCGGAGATACCGGCAGCTAGCTTGGCGATAATATTAGCTGTAGCCGGGACGATAGCCACTATATCAGCCGCCTCAGCCAGGGCTACATGCTCAATGCTGAACTCAGAATCAAGCTCCCACATGCTGGTTACTACCAGTCGGCCGGTAAGGCTGCGAAGAGTTAGCGGCGCTATGAACCTGGTAGCTGATTCGGTCATAACTACCTCAACGCTGGCTCCAGCCTGGGTTAATTTACTGGCGATGTCGGCTGCCTTGTAGGCGGCTATACCTCCGGTTATACCTAATACTATAGTCTTGTTAGCTAGCATTATTGCCCCCCTTATCAGGCTTTGTTCATCAGGTAGATGAGTCTCAATCCAACCAGCGTCAAATCAGGGTTTACCTCATCAATTACCGCAGTTTCCTTAGCTATGAGTTCAGCGTAGCCTCCGGTAGCCACCACCTTAGCTTTTTCTCCCAATTCCTGTTGGATACGAGCTACCACCCCCTCAACAAGTCCGACATAGCCAAAGACAATCCCTGATTGCATGGCAGCAATGGTATTGGTGCCAATAGCCTGTTTGGGATGAACTAGTTCCACTCGGGGTAACATTGCTGCCCGTGTAAAAAGAGCCTCAGCGGCAGTATTTATACCGGGGGCAATAGCCCCTCCCAAATAGTCACCTTCTTTGGATATGGTATCAAAGGTAGTGGCTGTCCCCAGGTCAACGATAATTATCGGGCCACGGTAGAGGTGATGAGCAGCAGCGGCATTGGCAATGCGGTCAGCCCCAACCTCTCTGGGGTTATCCATACGGATACGAAACCCAGTCTTAATCCCAACTCCCACCACCAGTGGCGAGATATGAAAATACCGTTGAAATAGCTCCTCAAAAGTAGCGGTGAGCGGCGGAACGACGCTACACAAGGCTACCTCTTTAATATCAGATTTATCTAGACCCTGATGATGCAGCAGGTTAAGCAGCAAGGCAGCATATTCGTCGGCCATACGGTGAATAGCTGTAGCCATGTGCCAAGTAGCCCGAAGCTCCTCGTTTTCAAAAACCCCTAAAGCAGTATCAGTATTTCCAATATCAACGGCTAAAAGCATAATATGCCTCTAAAACTTCTCTCAGGTCTCTTTCAGTTGCTTAATAACCAGTGGCAGTACTGGTAAAAGGTCACTAGCAATCATACCAGCATTGCCCAGCCTAGCCCTAACCACCTCACCAGCTTCACCATGGAGGAACACACCACAGGCAGCAGCATCAAAAAGGGATAGACCCTGTGCCACCAGTCCAGCTATAACGCCGACCAGAACATCACCGGTTCCGGCTGACGCCAGCCCGGGATTGGCTACAGAGCTGATTCTGGATTGACCATCTGGGGCAGCAATAACAGTATAGGCTCCCTTCAGGACAATCGTTTTGTGCCACTCTAAAGCTACCTTTTTAGCAATGCCTACTCTATCTGACTGCACCTCATCTACCGATACCCCAACCAGTCTTGCCATTTCGCCGGGGTGTGGGGTAAGTATAGCATCACCAGCTAGCTGCTGCTGCCAGTTAGGGGTTTTAGCCAGGGTATTAAGGGCATCAGCATCAAGGACTAGCGATGGTAGTGCTGACTTTGACCTAAAAAGTGTTGACTTAATAAATCTTATGGCTGACTGACTCTGTCCCAGTCCACAGCCTAGAAGCAAGACATTGTAGTGGCCTGATTCTTGATGTATGAGGCTGGCTGCTTCGGGGGAGATGATGCCAGGATGGGACTCAGGCAAGGGGAGATAGGTTACCTCAGTTAGTTTTGATGCCAGAATAGGCTGCAGGCTGGTAGCTGTCGCCAGAGTTACCAATCCTGCTCCAACTCGTATGGCACCACTACAGGCCAGATAAGCAGCACCAATGTAGTTGATTGAGCCAGCGACAACAAGAACCCTGCCAAAGCTTCCTTTATTAGCTTGAAGCGGACGCTCAGGCAGAACTGATTTAGCCCACTCATTGGTGATAAGTTCC
>Ga0209979_1001902_pt1 | contig 21372 bp, 19 predicted proteins | sample AnhtaG_FD_183114 | JGI IMG/M metagenome (GOLD analysis project Ga0209979, IMG submission 183114) | Deep subsurface microbial communities from Anholt, Denmark to uncover new lineages of life (NeLLi) - Anholt_01485 metaG (SPAdes) (version 2) | ecosystem: Environmental > Aquatic > Marine > Oceanic...
CATGGGGCCTTCCACCTTCCTGCCCGTGACATTTCCGCTAATGGAGACTATGGAATGCTCCAAATCGGCCAAATCGTGTACGACGACTTCGCACCAATCTCCCAACGTCGCGGTCAGAGACTGCCCCATTCGCTCCAGAATCTGAACCATCACTTGCTTGCTCACTTGTACCGGCTCAGTGAGCTCCCTCTCGTCCTTCCCAACGATCGCTGTCCCAATCGCTGGCTCGACAGTAGATTGTACCATCGATTAGCACTCTCCCTCATGCGTCCTGGAACAATTCCGTAGGCGCACTGCCTTTTACACATTGTAGCACAGTTTTCACATTTTGTCAAGTATGCCCCGGGCTTCAACGGCATCTCTGGGAAAAGTCTAAGGTTTGCGGTCTGATTGCTCGCCTAACAAAGCCAGGATAGGCTCAGCTATCAGGCGGGCCCCGCGCCAAGGCGCTTGAAGGCTTTTCTATGTTGTGTAAGCATCTTCACACTACTGCCAAATGATGCCCGGGCTCATCTACGCGTGCGCTTTGACTTCTGGGCCGAGCTGTGCTAGAATACAATGGCCGGGGACCGCAATGTCGGCCCTAAGCTCAGTTCATTTACATCCAATGCTCGCAGTCGCTTGGATCTTCAGGACCGAGACGGCGTTTGAGCCAAAAAGACGACTGGACACAGGTCGTTTTGGACGTCGAAGCCTCTCTGGTTGCTCCTGAGAGGCTTTTTCTATTGCTCGCAACTGTCGGACAGAACATGTCGTGATGATCAGAATAGAGAACCTGCACCATACCTACAATATTGGCCAGCCCAACGCGGTGGTGGCCTTACGGGGCATCGACCTGCTGATCAGAGAAGGCGAATACGTCGTCATCATCGGTCGAAACGGCTCAGGGAAGTCCACCCTGGCCAGGCATCTCAACGCCCTGCTGTTGCCCACCGAGGGCGATGTGTGGATCAACAACATCAACACGAAGGATGCCCAACACCTGAGAGAGATTCGCCACACGGTGGGCATGGTCTTTCAGGTGCCCGACAACCAATTGGTCGCTACGGTGGTTGAGGAGGACGTTGCCTTCGGGCCGGAGAACATGGGGCTGCCCCACGCAGAGTTGAGGGAGCGAGTGGACGAGGCGTTGCTCCTGGTGGGCATGACCCCTTATCGCACGAGGCCCCCCCACATGCTGTCCGCAGGCCAGAAGCAGCGGGTAGCCATTGCAGGTATCATGGCTATGCGACCCAGGTGTCTCGTCCTCGACGAGGCTACGGCCATGCTGGACCCTCGGGGACGACGGGAGGTGCTGGATACCGTACGAGAGCTTCATGGAAACGGCGTCACCGTTCTGACCATCACCCACTTCATGTCTGAAGCAGTGGAGGGCAACAGGGTCATCGTCATGGATCAGGGGCGCACCGCCATGGATGGGCCTCCCCGGGAGATTTTCAGCCAGACAGAGAAGCTGCGAGACCTGGGGCTGGATCTCCCCCCTGTCACTCAGCTAGCCCAGCGACTGCACCAGCGCCACCCAGCTTTCTCAGGCTCCTTGCTCACCGTGGACGAGATAGTGGAGGGGCTTTGTCGCTTCCCACAACCGGTCGAGGTAGTTGCATGAGAAACATAGTACAGGTGCAAGACCTCCACCATACTTACCTCCCAGGCACCCCCTTCGAAGCAGTGTCCCTGCGAGGTGTGGACATGGAAGTGGCCGAGCGGGAGATCGCGGCCATCATCGGCCCCACCGGCTCGGGCAAGTCCACATTGATCCAGCATTTCAACGCCTTGATAAGACCCCAGATGGGGAAGGTCATCATTGACGGACAAGACCTGAGCGACGGAAATCTGGACGTGAGAGCCCTCCGCCGCGACGTGGGCATGGTGTTCCAGACCCCCGAGCAGCAGTTGTTCGAGCAGTACGTAGGCGACGACATCGCTTTTGGCCCCCGCAACTCCGGGTTTGACGCCACGGAAGTGCGGCGGCGGGTCAGAAAGGCCATGGAAATGGTAGGCTTGGGCTTCGAGGAGTTCAAGGATCGCCTCACCTTCTCCCTCAGCGGGGGTGAGATGCGCAAGGTGGCCATCGCGGGAGTGCTGGCCCTCGAGCCAAAGATCCTGATCCTCGACGAGCCAACCTGTGGATTAGACCCGGGCACTTCCAGGGAGTTGCTCTGCAGGATAAGGGAACTTCACGACAACCAGGGAGTCACCATCATCCTCGTCTCTCACAACATGGAAGACGTGGCCCAACTGGCGGACAGGATCTACGTCCTCGTGGACGGACAGACCGTGCTGGACGGAACTCCCCGGCAGATATTCTCCCAGCCCCAATCGCTGAGAGACTATAGCCTGGATGTCCCTCAAGCAACCCAGGTGATGCACGGCCTGCGCAGCCGCGGGAGGGAAGTGAGGGGCGACATTTTGACCGTGTGCGAAGCCGAGGAGGAGATCTGTCGGTGTTTCGGCTTCGCTGAGGGAGGAGGCACAGGGGTGACATGAGCGAGATCAGCGCTTTCCGTCACGTCACCATCGGCCAGTACTTGCCTTACGGTTCTCTGGTCCACCGCTTCGACCCACGCGCCAAGCTCGTCATGTTTACCCTGCTGGTCGCCACGGTGACCTTTGCCGACTCCTACACCGCGAGCCTTCTCCTACTCGCAGTCCTCTTGGGCATCACCCATCTGTCTCGCGTGCCACTGCGGTATGCGTTGCAAGGGCTGCGCCCCGCACTGCCCTGGATCGCCATCTTCGCCACGTTGCAGCTCCTGTTCTACAAAGGCCAGGCTGGAGGACAAGAATGTCAGATCCTCTGGAGTTGGGGGTTCATAGACATCACCACTTGCAGCGTGAGGCTGGTAGCCTTGATGGTTCCTCGCTTGTTGGAGTTCATGATCCTCATCAGCCTCCTGACCTTGACCACCAGCACCACCGAGCTGACTCACGGCCTCGAGAGGCTGCTGAGCCCCCTCAAGCGACTGAGGTTCCCAGCCCATGAGCTGGCATTGGTGTTCACCATCGCCCTGCGCTTTGCGCCAACCTTCGCCCAAGAACTGGAGAAGATCATGAAGGCTCAGGCTTCACGAGGGGCGGACTTCGGCGAGCAGGGCAGGCTGCGCTTCATACAGAGAACACGCAACACCTTGCCGCTGATGGTGCCGCTGTTCCTCAGCGCCTTGCGACGGGCTGAGGATCTGAGCCTGGCCATGGAGGCTCGAGGTTACACGGGAGGGCAAGGACGGACGAGCTTCATTCAACTGAAAGCTGCTCCCCAAGATTGCGTGGCCGTCGCTGTGGTCTGTTGCTTCAGCGCCTTCATTCTGCTCCACGATTTCACGGCCCTTGATGAACTAGTTGTGGGCACCCTCGGCAATCTCACGAGGGTCGCCTTCTCTTGTGTCGGACACTAATTACGAGGACGTTTTCAAGAAAGGACAGACAAATGGAAAGTAATGGGACGCGCACCGTCGTGCGCAAGATCGTCGTCGCCGGCGTGCTGGGAGCGATCATCGCTCTGCTCGGGTACCTCGGGCCTGCTGGTCCGGGGTTCATTCCCGTGCCTACACCAGCGCAGCACGCCACCACCCTCCATGTGCCGGTCATCATCGGGGCCATCTTGGAGGGTCCCATTGTGGGGCTGGTGCTGGGACTGATGTTCGGCATCTTCAGCTGGATTCAGGCCGGGATGCTGGGCGTGGTGATGTTCCAAGACCCCCTGGTCGCCATCCTGCCTCGCCTCTTCATAGGCATCACCGGCTGGGCTGCATATGCGAGCTTCAAGAGGACCGGGAAGTATCCAGCCATGGCGCTGGCTGGCTGCCTGGTGGTGATTTGCGGCGTCTTCGTCTACTGGGTGATCGGTGTCAACATCCTGCTGGGAGGGGTGTACGGGGTGGCACTGCTGGCTCTCATCGCCGGGTTTGTCTATCTGGCGCTCAAGGAGAACAGGGAATGGCAGGCACTGATACTCGCGGCGGCAGTGGGCACACTGACCAACACCATTCTGGTGTTGACCATGCTGGTCGTACGCGGCTATCTGCCGCCCGAAGCTGCCCTGGCTGCGGGTGTGCTCAATGGTATCCCGGAGATAATCGTGGCCTGCATCATCGTGGTGGCGGTGGTAGTCGCCTGGAAGGGAGTCGAAACCCGCAGAGCCGGGTCAACTGTCTGACACGCGGGAGTATATCCCGCCCTCATAGGACCAGCTTGAGGAACACGTAACCCAGCAGCGGCAGAGCCATAATCCCGGCCAGATGTAGGAGTGTGATGACGTGGTCGCGGGAAGTCCTTAGACCACACCACGGCATCCCGCTCATGGGGGCAAAGAAACAAGCCAGAGTAGCGCCCACGTAGATTGCTATCTTCACATAGTAGTCGGGTGTGATGGCGCCCGCACGCTGAGGCAACTCTATGCCCTCTACGCTCAAGCGTAGCCCAAGCAGTGCCAGCAGAAAGGCGCACTTCAGCCCGTAGCGTGACACTGCCTCAAGGGCCGCTGCGATCGAGGGCCTTCCCAACAACTGCCTCCACTCCAGGGTCGCGATGGCCTGCCTCCAGGCCATTGTGCTCATCATGTAGAAGGCGATTGCCAGGCTTGCCTCCCGACCAGCGATGGTTAGCCAGTTCTGGACCATCCACCATGAACCATAGCTAGCCATCATCTTGGGTAGGTCGAACAGGATCACCGCCAGAGCAAAGATCAGAGATAGGCACGTCCAGATGCGCCGGCCATATGGCGTTCCCACCTCACAGGATCGATCCCTGGAGAGGATAGCTGCGTAGACTCCAGCTACACCACCAGGCTGCCACAGGTAGAAAGCGCAGACCGCGGGGAACACCAGAAGCAACAGCGACTGAGCGTGCCAGTCGTGTAGGCTCCCCAGGTATTCTCCGCTGCTCCACAGGCCGCCGAAGATGGCAGGCAAGACGACAATGTAGATCAGGCCCCAAGACAAGGCCGCCAGGGCCACGATGTGCCCTCTCAGGCCCAGTGTCTCGATCAAGAATCGGGCCAGAGGATCGCCCTGATAGACCATACTGGCCCGAAACTGGACCAGCTCAGCTCCCTCTCCCTTGCCTTCTTTGCTCATTGGCTATGCCAAGCTCTCACAGCGCTTGATCTACTGCAACAGCCACAGGCTGGCGGCCATGACTGCCATGCCCACGACGACTCCGAGTATGGAGAGGTGTTCCTGACCAAAGGAGCGGGCCACCGGGACCAACTCGTCCAAGGCGATGAAGACCATGATGCCAGCCACGACTGACAGCATCAATCCCAAGACCGTGGCGTTCAAGAAAGGGAGCAGAAAGAGGGCGGCGACGATCGCACCTGCTGGCTCGGCCAGTCCTGAGAGGAAAGACCACAGGAAGGCCTTGCTCCGGCTGCCGGTGGCGGCATAGACCGGAGCAGATACTGCCAGGCCTTCGGGGATGTTATGGATAGCGATGGCCACGGCAATGGCGACGCCCAAGCGGACATCCTGCAAGGTGCCTGCAAAGGTGGCCATGCCCTCGGGGAAATTGTGAATACCTATCCCCAGGGCCACGAGAAGGCCGGTCTTCAAGAGGGCATCCTGTCCACCTCCTTCAGTATGGTGGTGTTCAGCCATGTACTCGTGCGGGATCATGAAGTCTATCAGGAACATGGCGAGCATTCCCCCGAAGAAGCCGACGTGCGCCGGACCGAACCCCACCGCTTCGATGCCGCCTGCCAGCAGTTCCACGAAAGACACCAATATCATCACCCCGCCCGAGAAGCCCAAGGTCAACGCCATGAAGCGTGGCCCGGGCTTCTTCACAAAGATGCCCATCAGACTCCCAATGGTGGTGGACAGCCCGGCCAGTGTGGTGAGCACCAAGGCAATGGCCATGTTTCCCGGCACGAGTTACCTCCTGAGTCACCTGAGGCAGAATCACTCCCCAGAAGTCATTATCTCACACACTGCCGTTTGTCAAACGAACAGTTCTACGTACCAAGTGCGCCCTCCAGCTCACAAACCGGTGCAGCAATTGGCGACACGAGTCTACGCCATTTCACATCTCTGTGCCACTGCTGTGCAACGTTTCCCAATGCGTCTATGCTCCTGAACTTGACAGATTTCCGAAGTTCCTGTATAATGATTACTACTTACGAATTATTCGTCCTTCATGGAGACAGAGGACGATTCTGGGTGTTGTTGGAGCCTTGGCCGACTGGGAGCAGAAGAAGCCGGTGTTGGCGAGAGGGGACTACCCGCACTGTGCACCAGCCATTCGTAACTGGACCGCTTGAGAGTGCAGTGGACCCGAGACGGGCGCCCAGCAGTCACTGCGTGGACGCTCCATTGAGGCTGAGGCCGAACGCTTTGTGACGAAGCCCTTGGTAAGCTCTGACGTTGCAAGCTGAAGGGGGGTGATGCCCAGGGAATGATCTAGAGAGCACCAAGAGTGTGGCATGAGAATACACAACCAATCAAGAGAGAGGAGATTGTAACATGGCTAAAGTTGCTCGAGAAATGGTAGAAAAGGCAGGCGTTGACGTAGACCAATTGCTGGAGCTATTGGTCAATAACGCGGCCGCAGAACTGACTACCTACTATTACTATACCATCCTGCGCGTGAACCTGATCGGGCTCGAGGGAGAAGGGATCAAAGAGATCGCAGAGGCCGCCCGTATCGAAGACCGCAATCACTTTGAGGCACTGATTCCTCGCATCTACGAGCTGGGGGGCGAACTGCCGCAAGACATGAAAGCCTTCCATGACATGTCCGCGTGCCCTCCCGCTGAGCTGCCGAAGGACCCCACGGACATCAAGGCGATGTTGACGGTGCTGGTGGAAGCCGAGAGGTGCGCGGTGCGGGGATACACCCAAGTCTGCAACATGACCGCCGGGAAGGATCACCGCACCTACGATCTGGCTTTGGCGATCCTCAACGAGGAAATCCAGCACGAGTCGTGGTTCTCCGAATTCCTAGGTGAGGGCCCATCTGGCCACTTCCTCCGTCGTGGCCAGATGTCCCCGTTCGTGTCCAAGTTCCTACAATAGGTTCGCAGCCGCCGAGGGGGAGGCCTCGGCTTGCCCTGGCCACCCCCTGCGCCTGTTGCCAGCAAGTTAGCTGACGTTCACTGCGATGAGGGAATTCACCCAGAAGGAACTCGCGGACTGCGACGGCAAAGACGGAGCGCGAGCTGTCATAGCCTTGAACGGAAGGGTCTACGACGTCTCCGACAGCTACCATTGGCGGAGTGGAAAACACCACGCCTTGCACCGCGCTGGCGCGGATTTGACCGATGCCCTTGAGCAGGCACCACACGGTGTCGATCTCCTTGAACGGGTCCCCATGGTAGGAACGCTACAAGAGGGCTAACCAGAACGCCGCCGCCCTCTCTTCCCTGCTCGTAGGCGATACCAGGCTGTGATGAAGAGGTAGCCTACCACAGCAAGCCAGCGCAACGGTGTTGAGGGGAACCCCCGGCTTCCCCAGGCTAGGGTCTGGCTCGACCGAGCACCTGTTAGAGAGCCCATTGTGTCGCGCCCCTGCCGACTCTTGCGCCCAACACGCGACTATCATATACTGCGCTTGGAGCGTACCCAGAAGCAGCCATGAAGGACATGTACGACGTAATAGTGGTAGGTGCGGGACATGCGGGATGCGAGGCCGCACTGGCATCTGCTCGCATCGGCTGCCGCACCCTCCTGTTGACCATCAGCCTCGACCACATCGCCGAAATGCCCTGCAATCCCAGCGTTGGAGGCCCTGCCAAAGGTCACCTTACCCGCGAGATCGGAGCATTGGGTGGGGAGCAGCCACGCAACATCGACCGCACCTTCATTCAGATAAGGCTCCTGAACCAGAGCAAGGGGCCCGCCGTCCAGGCACTGCGCGCCCAAGCGGACAAGCGTCTCTATTCCCTCACCATGAGGCGCACTCTGGAAAGCATCCCCACACTCGATCTGCGCGAGGCTGAGGTGGTGAAGCTCCTGGTAAAAGGTGACACAGTCCGAGGAGTGGAGACCAGTGATGGGCTGCGGTATCCAGGCCAGACGGTGGTCCTGACCACAGGCACCTTCCTGAACGGCCGTCTTACACGGGGACCTCGTGGGTGGCCGGGGGGACGCGTCGACGAGGCCCCTGCGGTGGGCCTTTCGCAGTCCCTCGCGGACTTAGGGCTCAGGGTAGAACGGCTCAAGACCGATACGCCACCTCGAGTGGACGCCCGTACCATAGACTTCTCGCAAACCAAGGTGCAGATGGGCAGCGAGGAGCCACTACACTTCAGCTTCTCCTATCCCGAGTCCAGCACAGAGGCCCCCGCCTTCCTCTTGCAAGGTCAAGCGCCCAACCCTGCTTATCCCCTGCCCTCGCAGACCGAATGGCGTCCTCAGCTACCCTGTTACCTGGTTTACACCAACCAGGAGACCCACAGGGTCATACTGGACAACCTCCACCGGGCGCCCCTCTACGACGGAACCATCAAGGCCGAAGGTCCTCGATACTGTCCCAGCATCGAGATCAGAGTGCCCAGCTTCCCAGACAAGGAATCCCACCAACTGTTCCTGGAACCGGAAGGATGGCACACCAACCAGGTGTACGTACAGGGAGCTTATACCAGTCTTCCCGAAGACGTGCAGTTAGCGATGCTGCGCACCATCCCTGCCCTGCGAAACGTGGAGGTCATCCGTTACGGATATGCGGTAGAGTACGACTACGTACCGTCCTCACAGCTCAGCGCCTCTCTAGAGACGAAGCTGATCCAAGGACTCTTCCACGCCGGACAGATCAACGGCACCTCAGGCTATGAGGAGGCAGCGGCACAAGGCATAGTGGCAGGCATCAACGCCGCGCGCAAGGCACAGCGCGAGCCACCCATTATCCTGCGCCGTGACCAAGCATACATCGGCGTTCTCACAGATGATCTCATCACCAAGGAGATCGACGAACCATATCGTATCATGACCTCCAGGGCCGAATACCGGCTACTGCTCCGACAGGACAATGCCGACCTGCGCCTCTCGCCCTTAGGCTACCAGGTAGGCTTACTGGATCGACCTCGATACGAGGGGGTAGAGAGAAAGCGGAAGGCGATTGAGGAAGAGCTGGCCCGTCTCAGCAAGACCTGGCTGCGCCCCACGGCGGAAACCAATGAGTGTCTTGCAGACTGGGGTCTGCCCCCCCTGAACGACGGTGTGAACACGCTTCAATTCCTGCGCCGCCCCGAGGTGACCTACGCCATGCTGGAAGTCCTATGTCCTAACTCGCAGCGCTTGGCGCCCGATGCCGCCCACCAGGTGGCCACGGAAGCCAAGTATGCAGGCTACATCGAGAAGCAACGACAACAGGTGGAGCGGCTGCGCCGTCTGGAGGAGCGTCTAATCCCCGTGTCCTTTGAGTACGACACCATCGTGGGCATGCGCAAGGAGGCCCAGGAGAAGCTGAAGCGCATCCGGCCTGCGACCGTGGGACAGGCCTCTCGGATCAGCGGCGTGAACCCCGCCGACCTCTCCGTCCTGCTGGTTTACCTGGAAAGGGCGAGGAAAAGGTAGAAAGTTCGTAGTGAGGGCTTCAGCCCTTGAGATGCGCTGAAGCCCTTCGATACGGCCAGCGGCCCACTCAGGACAAGCGCACTCTAGGAACGGCCTCAGTCGCTGACGCCCCGAAGAAGCTCTATGAGGAAATCCCTCGCAGTGGTCATTCTGATCTCCGCGAACGTGACAAGCTCCAAGAGATCCTGGTCGCCGCTGACAACGAACTGTGCACCCCCTACAAGCCCGCAGGAAAGGAACTTGTCGTCCGTTCGGTCTCGGGACACCCTACTGATTTGCGGAAGCGCAGGCACAACAGTGCCTTGGCTCCCCAAGAGGGTGAGGTATGCGTAGATGTCATCGTCGCCTAGCTCATACTTGCGCTGAATACGAGTGTAGTGCAGAACGCGGTCAAGCTCATGCAAGAGGGGCAAGCTCGTCACCAACTCGAACTTGCCCTCCTGCCAGGCCCGAAGTATCTGTCGTGGCGCCCCGTGTCTGTTAATCAGGGCACTGACCAAAATGTTCGTGTCCAGTACAACACGAATCACCCATCACTCAGTCGCACGGCCTCAACTGCTTCAGCAATATCGCGCTCGATTTCCTCCGGATCGAAGTCGTATCGCGAAGCAACCTCGCCAACCTTCTCAAACAGAGCTTCAGTTGCCTCCTTGCCTGTGCTCCTTGAGGCCAAGAACAGAGCAACATTGGTTTTCGGTATGCGATACTGCCGGCCGACCCGAGCCGCGATGAGCTCCCCGCTTCGAATGAAGCGATAGACGGTCTTGCGGCTCACTGACAACAACTCCGCGACTTGTTCAGGTGTCAGAACCTCGATCACTGACACAGACATCGCATTGTCCTCCTTCGTCCTCTCGTGTCTGCTTGTGTCCTCTTCCTTCCTCTATTGTATCAAGTATCTGAAGGAAAGGCAATGGCGCTGAACAGACGCAGTAGAATTCCCCCGCTGAAGGCAATGAGCCCCCACGGAACGTATGGTGTTGAGCCAGGAAATGAATTTCCCGGCCATCCGCCACGGCAAAATCGCACTGGCTTTGCACCGGCACGCCTACATCAGACCAGGACCACCGGCGACTCTGGTGGAGCCAAAGGGCCGAGCGAAGGTCCAAGGTGGAGGAACCTGCACACCGAGATTGAGGCAGCCATAGAGAGAGGCAGATGCGAAACGTCTAAGACAACAAAGAGGGTGAGGGCACTCTGGTGTCCTCACCCTCACAGTCTGCTCATATCAGATGGCGCACCGCCTGCGCGCCAGCCCGACTAGGCCGGGGTTTCCTCCTTGCCCTTCCTAATGCGTACCCACGCCAGCAGCCAGATGGCCCCCAGCCCAAACACGGTCACCACAAAGCTGAAGAGACTACCCAGGACGGGGATGCTCCTCACCAGCACGAAGATAGCCAATCCTATCAACAAGGGTACGATGCCCATCGCCTTGTCCACCCACGCCGAAGCGGTACTCTTCAAGATCAGCCACCCGACGAGATAGGCGAAGGCCACCTTGGTGACGTAGATGGCGATGATCGAGAACCCCACAACCAGAGCGCCCTCCGCCACCATGAAGATGCCCGTTATTGGGAATACCAGGCCGCCCAAGGTCAGCAGTCCAAGGATGACGTCTAGAATGATCATCACCAGAAACAGCAATGGCACGGCGACGAAGAAGGCCAGAAGCACCGCCACGCCCCAGCCCAGGCTGTGCACTGGCTTCTCCTTCCAGTGACGAACTACTTCCTTCAACCACTTGGGTACCAGCCAGAGGAGCAACACGCCGATGATGAGCAGGGTTACGAAGTTCCGCACTGTGCCGACGACCCAGCGGAACAACCAGGTCACGATAGCGGCGAAGGTGAGTGCACCGGTGGGAATCGGGGGCACTTCCACCTCTGGCGCCTCCACCTCCTCCGGAACCGGCGTCTGGTAGACGATGGCTCCACCCACTACGTCGTCGGGGATCTCCGCCGTGACGGGGCTCGTATAGATCAACTCACCGTCTATCTGGGCCCCCTCCTTGATGCTCAGCCCCGGACCCATGATCCCAGCCGGCATGTACGGGTTCATGGTCATGAAGAAGCTCCACTGTTCGAACTCTGGATCCGGTTCCTCGACCTCGGCCTGGACATCACCCACAATGTGCCCGGAGATCTCAAGTCCGGCAGCGCCCGCCTGAACGTTTCCAGCAATGTCTCCACCAAGCCGAGCCTGATAGCCTACGACGTACACATCACTCGCTATTCTACTTTCTGGCTCTGCCGAGAAGCCGAAGCCAGCGGCGAACAGATCATCGCCCACCTGAGCACCCGACCCCAAACGGAGATCGCTACCAGCGAAGCGCACGTCATCGGCCACCGTGCCGTTGATGTGAACTCTGCCTCCAGCAGCCCACAAGTCTCCCTCCACAACACCGTTGACGGTGATCTCGCCCCCCAAGGCGATCAGATCGCCATGAATTGTGGAGTTGACGGTGATTGAACCTCCCATGAGGTACAGGTCATCGTCCACATCCTGGTCAATGACTATCACATCCTTGGTCCTGATGTCACCGGCCAGCACAGGCGCCGACACCAGCAAGGAGATCAGAACCACCAGTCCGATGGCGAGCAGCGATCTCTTAACGTAACGTTTCCTCATCTGTCTCCTCCTTCGATACTGTCTCTGTCCTCTTCAGTACTCATTTCTTCTTGCGCGCCAGATCTCACTATGTGCTCACTACCACACTGGCCAAACCAGCGATGAAGCGGTGGCTGGAATTCCCTCGTCAACGGTTGCTCCAGTATATCATCAGCGTGCGGCTTGTGCAAGAGCATGCAGGGATGGACAGAGCGGCGAAGGCCCAAATAGGCGCTACCGAACAATCACGTCGACTGTCCCTAGAGGGAAGCTCTCCTCCCATTCGCCAAGTGACGACCAGAAAAGCACAGTCTCCCTCAGTCCCGTCGGTAGGATCCTTTGCAGAGTCAGGGTGAGTTCGTAGCCGCCCGGCGCTGCATCAGGCGGAATCTGAAGACGGTACACGTCTCGCACCAACTCCTCCCTTCCCCATAGAGTGCTAAGGTAGCCAGGGTCGAGGCAGCCGCCCCGCTCCGTGGCCTGCACCCTACCCTCCTCGTCCCTCAATTCCACGACCACCTCCACCAGAGGCAGGGGTACATCCCAGGCTCGCCACAGAATCTCCACCCCGATCTCATCCCCCAATTCTGCCTCCGACGCGTCCAGTTCATACCCCACCAACTGCAACGCGTCGCCGAAGTTCGCCCACGGCTCATGGGCCATCCGGGGCGGACGTGGCGGAACAAGAGCCCTATCCACCACCGTCGTGCCTATGGTCCCATCGCCATCCTGGCCAGCCATGGCCTCCCCTGAGTCACTGTCCCGCATCTCTAGGACCAGATCGTAGGCCAGTGGTGGCGTGCCTACCGGGATCTCCGTGCTAAGAGTCTGAGACACGATCTCCCCCACATACCATTCCGTGGTCGGTGGAGAGGGTGGCGCAATGACATGGGCGAAACCCGTCCCATCGCTGGTCCTCAGACGCAGGTGGGTCTCATACTCTCTCTCCATCTCCCGCTCGGCCTGCCAGAACAGAGTCAAGGCCAGATCATCCCCCGAGCGCACACCCTCGGGGCCTTCGTAGCCCAACAAGGTGATCTGTCCCCCAAAGGTGAGGTCCACGGGATGGTATGACGGCTCAGATCCATATTCCGGCCCGGGGTCCGTCGCATAGCACTGCACCCGCATGTAGCTCTCCCCGGCGAACTCCACGTCGCCAATCATGCGTCCATGCTCGTCCAGCCAATCGCGGATGAAGCCTTGAGGGTCGGCCACCGTGTCGTAGATGCGGTACACCCATACCCGTGGATGGTGAGCGAAGACCCCCCCCAGAGCCTGCGCCGTCTCCTCCTGGGTGGTGGCGTAGAAATCGGAGGCGGGATCCCCCCAACCCAAGCCTTTGTCCCCGCCGATGACCCCTGTCTGCAACAAGACGATCCCCTCAGGGACTTCGCGCCCGGGCTCGTAATCCACTAGCCGTCCACGCCACGCGATGTCCGCTCCGTAGTAGTAGAGAAAAGGCGGATAAGCGTACCCGGCGTTGATGAGGACCGCGTCGCCGGGAGCGATCCGCTCTTCGGCATAACTCACTGCACCTCTGTGATCGTCAGAGGCATATTCAGGAGTGAAATGGAAGTTGTAGATCGAGTATCCACAGGCGACGGTCAGAATAGAGAGCGCGATGGGCAGGGAGAAGCGCCACCTGGCCCTCAGGCTGACGAGACCCAGCGCCAGGACCAAGTAGAAAGGCGGCGAATAGGTGAACACGTATCGCGCATGGAAGAGTGGGGTTCGCAACGAAAGGAGATAGATCATCAACAGAGGCACGAAGGTGTATCCGCCGAGCAGGGCGGTGCCCACCCTGCCTCGACCCCCTCCTGACGGGCTCAGCAAGCCCAAGAGGTAGATGGCGAACAAGAAAGACAGGAGAGGCCAGACCAGCACACTCCAGGGGTCCACTGACTGCCCCAGCGCCAGCGCCGTCCACGACTCCATCACTACCGTTCCCAGGCCGATGAAGCCCCGCCAGGGGGGAACAGGGGGATCCAGCATCTGACGCACTGCTGTCGGCAGCCAGGGCAGGTACAGAACCAACACCACAGCCTGGGCCAGGAGCCAGCGGGCCAAAGACAAGGGCACCTTCCTCTCCTTGACTCTGCTGAACAGCCACCATCCGACAACAAAGAAGTTCTCGAAAAGCAGCAGAAAAGCAAAGTAGTACAGCGTATACAGGCCTGCAGCCGCAGACAAGATGTAGCCTATCCAAAATCTCAACTTTGCCTGGTCTCCATCAGAAGAAGTCTCAACCTGTCCCAGCGGTCGTGAAGACGTGAGCCTGGTCATCCCAGCCAGCCGCACCAGACAATAGAGGGAGATCACACCCAGGAAGGCTCCCAGGGTGTACATGCGTATCTCCTGGGAATGCCACAGGCTAAAGGGCGAGATGGCGATCAGGAATGCTGTCAGCAGACCAATCTGCTTATCGTACAGGTCGCTCGCCAAGCGATAGGCAAGAGCGACAATGAGCACGCCGAAGAACAGCGACAGGAACGCCGAGGAGAACTCGCTGGCACCCGCCGCACCGATCCAGAAATGCAGCACGTAGTAGTACAGAGGGGGATGGATGTCGCCCGCGGTGTGAAGGGTAAGACCCCTCAGGTCCTTCGTCGCCAGGTGGATGCTCACCGCCTCATCGTACCAGATGCTCCGGTATCCCAGGCGATAGAGGCGCAGACCAAATGACAGGAGGATCACAAGCGCCAGCATGGCCCTCATCCCATTGGGAGAACTCCACCAAGCCAGCCTACCGCTTATCCTTGCCAATCTGGTGTCTCCTGCGGTGAGCATATCCTCCAGCGAGCGTTGCTGCCCACTACCTTTCGTATCTTAGCACAGCTCCAATTGCACCACCACCTTTCGATGGTCACACCACGTGTGGTATAATGCCCATCGAGGGGACAGCCCTCCCCCAAATGACTCGGGGAAAGCATGAGAATACCCTTCTTCATCGCTTCGGTGGTCATCTTGTTTCTGGCCGGACTGATGGCCTGGCTCTATCGAGGCCTGCTCATGAGCCTCATGGTCAGAATCCTGGCCTCTTCCATGCCCAATGCCGCCAAACGCCATGGGCTGAAGATCCACTTCGGTGCCCATCAGGGAGGCTGGACCAAGTTCACCCTTCAAGCCAATCTGGGCAAGGTCCTCTCTCAGGTCTTGGATCGCCCGGTGGAAGCGGCCGCCTACTCCCGCTTCGGAGGCTTCAACCTCAACCACGTGTACTCCGACTTCATGAACCCGGACTCGCCCTACTATCAAGCCTGGCTAGGGACCTTTGTGGTGTTCCACGACGATCGGCGGCGTGCTTTCGGCTTCGACGAAGACGGGCGCTTCATCGCTGAGGAAGTACTCGCTGTGCTGGAGGCGGACCAGCGGCTGGTGTATCGCAGCGCTGGTTGCCCATGCAAATTCGACGACGGCAAGGTGGTTAGGCTGAGAGGCGAGTTCGCCGGAGAGCGGCCTGAGATAGACGCTGTGCCATGGTGGAGAATCACGGGCGAGGCTGATACCTGGTCCGCCTATCACCGGGGGAGCAGTCCGCGAGCCAGCCGCCTCCGCAGCAGGGCCTACGGCATCGTCCCCGCATCGGCGAACCACGAGGTCGATGACTTTCACCCCCTGCGGTATCGGGGCGAGTTTTGGATGCGATACTTCCCCGAATACGAGGCTACCTGCGCCAAGTTCTGCATCTACCCCTACTACCACGACAGGTATGGCACCGAAGTGACCAAAGGGGAGCAAATCGTGGGCGAATGTCGGGAACTCTTGAACAGCATCACCTTCAGCCGCGAGTGACGATCATGACCTCAGCCAAAGGTCTGATACAGGTTTATACAGGCAGTGGGAAAGGCAAGACGACGGCAGCCTTGGGTCAGGCCATGCGTGCCGCAGGTCAGGGGTTGAAGGTCTACATCGTGCAGTTCATGAAAGGCTGGCCCTACTATGGCGAGCTTGACACGGTGGGCCAGCACCCCAATATAACCCTCAAGCAGTTCGGTCGCCCCGACTTCGTGGACAAGGAGAACCCCGAGCCCGTGGACGTCCGCAAGGCTCAGGAGGCACTGGACCATGCCCAGGAGATGGTGATGAGCGGAAAGTACAACCTGGTTATCCTGGATGAGGTGAACGTAGCCCTGGAGTGGAAGTTGATTGCACTGGGGGATGTGCTGTCCCTCATGGCTGAGAAGCCCCCACAGGTAGAATTGATACTGACAGGCCGATATGCAGATCCTGAGGTCCTCGCTCGGGCCGACCTGGTCACAGAGATGCAGGAGGTAAAGCATCCCTACCAAAAGGGCCTCCTCAGCCGCAGGGGAATAGACTACTGAGGGGAGAGACGGATGTTCGACAAAGAGAAGCTCGATAGGATCCGCGACAGCTACGAACGCTGGGAGGACACCACGCTACAGCAATACCTGGCCCGGCACCCCGAAAGGAATGACCAATTCGTGACCTTGTCTGGCGAGGAGATGAAGCGCCTGTACACTCCCTTGGACATCGCTGGCCTGGACTATGAAGAGGATCTGGGCATGCCCGGCGAATACCCCTTCACCAGAGGTGTTCACCCCACCATGTACAGGGGGCGACCGTGGACCATGCGCATGTTCGCCGGATATGGGACCGCGGAGGAGACCAACGCTCGGTTCAAGTACCTCTTGGACCACGGAGAGACCGGCCTCTCGGTGGCCTTCGATTACCCCACGCTCTACGGCTACGATTCCGATGCTCCGGAGGCCATTGGTGAATTCGGCAAATGTGGTGTGGCCATCTCCTCGGTCAAGGACATGGAGATCCTCTTCGACGGCATTCCTATGGACGAGGTCACCACCTCCATGACCATCAACGGGCCAGCGGCGATCATCTGGGCCATGTACATCGGCGCGGCGGAGAAACAGGGTGTCTCCCAGGAGAAGCTGGGAGGAACGATACAAAACGACATCCTGAAGGAATACATCGCCCAGAAGTCCTACATCTTCCCACCGGAACCCTCCTTGCGTCTTATCGTCGACACCTTCGAGTACGGCTCCCAGTACCTACCGCGCTGGAACACCATCTCCATCAGTGGCTACCACATCCGGGAGGCGGGTTCCACGGCTGTTCAGGAGCTGGCCTTCACCCTGGCCGACGGCCTGGCATACGTGAAGGCGGCCGTGGAGCGCGGATTGGATGTGGATGAGTTCGCCCCTCGCCTCTCCTTCTTCTTCAACGCCCACAACGACTTCTTTGAGGAGATCGCCAAGTACCGCGCGGCCCGCCGCGTATGGGCGCGGGAGATGCGCGAGCGGTTCAAGGCCAAGAATCCCCGTTCCTGGTGGATGCGCTTTCATACTCAGACGGCGGGCGTCAGTCTCACCGCCCAGCAGCCGGAGAACAACGTGGCTCGGGTGGCTATGCAGGCTCTGGCTGCGGTGCTGGGAGGCACTCAATCCCTGCATACCAACTCCATGGACGAGGCCCTGGCTCTACCCAGTGCGTTGGCGGCACGAGTCGCTCTGCGAACCCAGCAGATCATCGATCATGAAAGCGGGGTCACCAATTCCGTGGACCCGTTGGCCGGCAGTTTCCTGGTGGAGAGCCTCACCAACCGCATGGAGGAGGAGACCTACGAGATCTTCGCCAAGATCGCGGAACTCGGCGGGGTAGTACCAGCCATCGAAGCAGGGTATTTCCAGCAGGAGATCGCTCAGAGCGCCTATCAGTACCAGCGGGAGATCGACGCTGGACAACGGACTATCGTGGGAGTCAACGCGTACCGATTGGATGAGCCCTTGGCCATTCCCCTGCTAAGGATGGACCCTGAGGGACACGAACGGCAGCTAGGTCGTCTCAAAAGGTTGAGACGCGAGCGGGACCACGAGGACCTGACAAGGCGGTTGGAGGCCCTGCGCCAGGCAGCAGAAGGCAGTGAGAGCCTCATGCCCTACATCCTGGACGCGGTCCGAGCCTACGGTACCCTGGGCGAGATCTGCGGCGTCCTGAGAGAGGTATTCGGCGAGTACCGCGAAGCGGCGATCATCTGATAAGACGTGGTCGCGAACACAACTGTTCGGTGCGTTCGGCACTAGCGCCCTCTGTCAAGGGAATCTCCTCGTTTATACTTCTCAGAGATTGGTCTCGGTATGTGACGGGCCACGATCAGCAGTGGCTTGAGCCATACCTCGCCTCACTTGACTGCCCAGCATTACCCCACAGCGTTCTCAACCTGACTAACTCGGCATGCGCGATGAATTGCCAAACTCTATGGGGTGCGCTATGATAGTCACCGTCTGTCCGATGGGCTGTCCCAAAGAACGGGCGCAGTCAGGCGTACGGATTCCCTCGGTGCCGTCAGGCAAGCATGACAGCAGCTATTGTTATCTCGACAGAAGGGAGCAGACATCGTGAACACCAAGAAGTTCACAATCCTACATTCCAATGACATGCACGGGGATTTCCTGGCAGAAGTCCAGGGCGCTGAAGGCAACCTCATCGGCGGGCTCGCACTCCTGTCGGGCTATGTCAACCGGGTTCGCAAAGAAGAGGAGAACGTCCTGTACGTCATCTCCGGGGACATGGTGCAAGGGTCCCTGATCGATTCAGAATTCAAGGGTATCTCCACTATCGAAATCATGAACTTCATTGCGCCCGACGTCGTCACCCTGGGGAACCATGAGATTGACTATGGCCTGCCTCACCTGCTATTCCTCGAGAAGATGGCCAACTTCCCCATCGTGAATGCCAACATGTACATCGCGAAGTACAACAAACGGTTGATGCGCCCGTACCTCATCATCAACGTAGCCGGCTTTGACATCATGTTCATCGGCATCCTCACCGAAGCCGTCCTCCAGTCGTTGAAGATGGACAGGCTAGTTGGCACCTTCATCTCGCTGGAGGAGGCCAGTCACGAGGTGGGCAAGATCTGCAACGCCTACAAAGACGAAGACATCGATCTCACAATCCTTCTTACGCACATCGGCTTTGATTCCGACAAGGAATTGGCGGAACTGCTCAACCCGGAATGGGGCGTGGATATGATCATTGGAGGGCACTCCCACTCCATTCTAGAGCAACCGGCTATCGTCAAGGACATACTCATCACCCAAGCGGGTGTAGGTACGGACCAGATTGGGCGCTTCGACATCGTGGTAGACGACGACACCAACAGCATCGTGGAATGGAAGTGGCAACTCCTGCCCGTAGATGAGTCCCTTGCGCAGCCCGACGAGGAACTCCAGCGGTTCATTGACTCGTTCAAGAAGGAGGTGGACAGAAAGTACAACGCCATCATGTGCCGGTTCGCCCAGAAGCTGACACACCCTCGGCGAGAGGAAGAGACATCGCTCGGCAACTTGTTCGCGGACATACTGGCGGGGCGTGCCCAGGTTGACGTGATGTTCGTGGGCAGCGGTTCCATCCGCGGCACCGAGATGGGACCTCTCGTGACGCTGGGGGACTTCAAAGCCATCTTCCCCTTCGATGATGCCCTGTACAAAGTCGCAGTCACCGGTGCGCAACTCAGACAGATCTTCAAGCACATCCTTCGACCGGAAAACAGAAACAGTGAAGGAGAATGCTACCAGGTAAGCAAGGCCGTTAAGGCAGTCTACGTAGATGCCGCGAGAGATCTTGAGTCACTGACCATCAATGACCAGCCGGTCAAAGATGATGAGCAATACACAATCTGCTTGCAGGGATATCACTATGAGAACTCGGCCCCGAATGTTGGCCTGGCGACTGAGGAGCTCACGGCGCTTGAACAATCGCACGTTGTTACGACATCAGTCATCGACGTGCTGGAGGAGTATCTTAGCTCCCATCAGAATCTCAACAGCAGAGTCGAGGGACGACTGACATTCAAGACCGGCGCATGACATTGCGAGGAGCGTCTTACCCGGCTATCACACGTTTGGCCGGATGGCAACGGCGTTGACCCGTTCCTTCGCAGTTCCCATGCCCCAGCCGGTGTTGCCGAGTCCTGCAAGCCGTGGGTCAGCTAAGGCACTCATGAGTGGAGGTCAACGATGAAAGTGCTCGTAGATGCCGACACAGGTGTGGATGACGCCCTGGGGATCCTGTACCTCGCTTGGGCCCAGCATCATGGACTTGTGGAGGTAGTCGCCTCAGGTACCGTGGGCGGAAACATCCATGTGGATCTATCGACGCGGAACACACTGAAGCTCTGGGAGCTTGTGGGGCTGGGCATTCCCGTAGCTCAGGGGGCGAATAAGCCCCTTCTTGCGCCTCTCCACGAGGCGAAACACGTTCATGGAGATGACGGCTTGGCCAACACCAACCTTGAGCCGCCACGGGGACGGCCGACCGGGGAGCACGCCGTTGATCAGATCATTCGGCTCAGCCACGAGTATCCCGGTGAGCTGACCCTCCTAGCATTTGGACCCCTGACCAATCTGGGCATAGCCTTTGTACGCGACCCTCACCTGGCACAACGGATTGAACGCGTGGTTCTAATGGGAGGCGCAGTCGCAGGAGGGAATGTGACGCCCGTGGCTGAGGCCAACATCGCCAACGACCCAGAGGCGGCTCGGATGGTCTTCACCTCGGGAGTTCCCCTTACCATGGTCGGCCTCGACGTCACGCATCAAACCTATCTGCTGGAGGAGGATCTGGAGCCGCTGAAGCGACTTGACAACGAACGAGCGGGCTTCGCTCTCAAGATGATGGAGTTCATGATCAATGCGTACCACCAACTCGGTCACGACCCACCCATCTGCTGCCTTCACGACCCCCTGTCTGCCGGCGTTTGTGTCGAGCCAGACCTGGTACGCACTTCACCGTTTCACATTGAGGTAGAGACACGGGGCCAGTTCGCCCGCGGGATGACCATCGCTGATCGACGTCCCAGACCGGCCAAAGACCCCACAGTAGACGTGGCCCTCGAGGTAGACGCCCAGCGCTTTGTGACAGATTTCATGGATGCTATCATGTGGTGGGCGCGGACCGGTGAGAAGTAGCGAGGAAATCCAGGACCAGTCGGTTGAACTCCTGTGGTCGCTCTACCTGGGGAGTGTGTCCACAGCCCTCCATTACTCGCACTTGTGAGTTGGGAATCAGTTCGCAGGCCGTGTGTGCGTGAGAGACAGGCAGGACCGGATCATCGCTACCCCAGATGATCAACGTTGGGGCGGTCACGTGCGGCAGCTGACGATGAAGATCGCGGAACAACTCCTCCCGTTGTCCCCGTAGATCAACCCCCGCCCGGGCGATATCCAAGGTACTCTCCTTCACACCGGGCTTCCTCAACATAGATGCCGCCTCG
>Ga0209979_1001904_pt1 | contig 21363 bp, 17 predicted proteins | sample AnhtaG_FD_183114 | JGI IMG/M metagenome (GOLD analysis project Ga0209979, IMG submission 183114) | Deep subsurface microbial communities from Anholt, Denmark to uncover new lineages of life (NeLLi) - Anholt_01485 metaG (SPAdes) (version 2) | ecosystem: Environmental > Aquatic > Marine > Oceanic...
ACAGCACCGCCCTGGCCCTGGAGATGATCCTGGACCTCGACCACCTCTCGCACCTTTCGTCTCGGGGCCACAGGTGGCGACCTCCAATCTGTAAGACAATAGCCCTCCACGGCGAGGGCGTCGGTGCTGTGGTAAGAGCCATCGAGGAGCACGCTGCCCACCTGCGCGAGAGCGGGGAGATGGGGCCGCGCGAGCGGGAGCGCATCGAGGCCGAGCTCAGGAACATGATCTCCCAGGAGATGGCTAGGAGGTTCTTCAAACAGGTGGATGAGAGAGTGGTGGAGGACCTCGTTGACCGCATCGCCCGCCGGGAGCTGGACCCCTACTCGGCCTTGGTCATGCTTTTGGGGGAGTAAGATGGGTTGGCTCTTGAGCTGTTCGATCTTCCTGGGACTTCTGACAGCCATATTCGTCCTGGCCGAGCGCTCCAGAAGCAACGCACGTGGAAAACTGGACAGGGGCTTGTCCGTCGGGGAGAGGCACGAGCGGATAATCCGGGAGGACGCCGAGAGAGACTACTGGTGGCATTAAGATGCCTGAGCTGCCGGAGGTAGAGACCATCGTGCGCGGTCTGCGAGGCCCCCTCGTCGGCCGTACTATCATCGGGGTCCGCGTTGGTTGGGAGAACTTGGTCGCCAGACCACGTCCTGATGGTTCGACAAGCTCACCACGACGGCTCGCCGAAGGGCCGACGATCGAGGAGTTCAAACGCCGCATCGTGGGCCAAAAGGTTCTCGCCGTGAAGCGGCGGGGCAAGTACCTGATCTGCACCCTTTCGGGGGGAGGAAGCCTGATCGTCCACCTGCGCATGACGGGCCAGCTTCTGATCAAAAATTCCGGCGATGAGCTCGACAAGTACGATCACCTGATCTTCGAGTTGGACGATGGGCGCGAGCTGCGCTTCAACAACATGCGCAGGCTGGGCCGGGTCTATCTGGTGGACGACGAGGACGAGATAGCGGGTAGGCTGGGGCCGGAGCCATTGGACGACGATTTCACCCCGCCCGATTTCGCCGCCCTCCTCTCCGGAAGGCGGGGCAAGATCAAGCCCCTGCTCCTGAATCAGCGGTTCATCGCCGGCATCGGCAACATCTACGCCGACGAGGCCTTCTTCGCCGCCCGCATTTATCCTGAGCGCAGGGCCGACACGCTCACGGCCGGGGAGATCGAGCGTTTGTATCACGCCATCCGTCGAGTGTTGCGCCAGGGGATCGAAAACAGGGGCACCACTTTGGTCACTTATCGCGACGCCGAGGGGAGAGAGGGGAGAAATCAAGAGTATCTTCGGGTGTTCAGACGCACGGGCCAGTCCTGCCCCCGCTGCGGGATGCCCATCGAACGCACGGTGGTGGGCGGACGGGGGACGTACTTCTGCCCCAGGTGCCAGAAGTGACCTTTGTCAAAAGCGAAGGGCGGAGGGGTTGCACGCGCCCTTGACAAATCCAAGAATGTGTGGTACAATTTGGTCAAGTGGTCTTACCATTTGACCATCATGCCAATAAATCAGAACAATAAGGGGTCGATGTGGAATTTGGCACATTCGAGAAGAGGGTCCTACCGGAACAGATATCCGCTAGACTTCTCTCTCTGATAAAAGAGAGAAGTCTCCGCCCTGGTGACAAACTGCCCCCTGAGAGGGAGTTGGCCGCCATGATGGAGGTCAGTCGCCCGTCGTTGCGTGAGGCCTTGCAAGCGTTGTCAATACTGAATGTTATTGAAATCCGCCAGGGGAATGGAACGTATATAACTTCCTTGGAACCCAGTTTGCTGGTTGAGCACCTGGATTTTGTTTTTTCGCTTGATGACTCTACCTTCCTGGAACTTCTTGAAGCGCGAAAAGTCTTGGAGGCGGGCACCGTCGCACTGGCTGCTCAACGGATCACTGACGACGAGATAGCGGAGCTGGAAACATGTCTGGCAAAGTCCCATAAAAGTGTAGAAGATTACCAGGCTTTTCTCCAAACGGATCTCGATCTGCACGAAAGGATCACTGAGGCTGCTCGAAACCCCGTTTTGACTCGGATCATGGCTGCGGTCAGTCAACTGGGCATCGCCAGTCGCAGGCGAACTGTTGAGATTCCTGGTGTTCCCGAGCAAGTATTGGAGGACCATCGGGCTATCGTTATCGCACTCAAGACCCGCGACCCCGAAGCTGCGCGCCAAGTCATGCTACAACACCTGAACAATGTTGAACAATATCTCAGAAAGGTGATTATTGCATGAGCAGTAGAACACTTTCGCAAAGGATGTCTGAAAGGTCCAAGAAGAGCCTCGCAGGAGGGGTCAGTAGCAACGTGCGCGCCGGGAAACAACCGCCGCCCCTTTTCTTTGAGCGTGGCCAGGGTTGCACCATCTACGATGTGGATGGCCACAAATACATAGACTATGTCTTGGGGCAGGGTCCCCTAATATTGGGACATTCTCCACCGTCTGTCCTGGAAGCTGTACGAAAGGCATTGGAGAAAGGACAGCTCTACGCCGGTCAGCACGAGATGGAGATAGTGCTTTCGGAGAAATTACAGAAACTAGTCCCCTGTGCCGAATTGGTTCGCTATAGCAATTCGGGTTCCGAGATCGTGCAGGCAGCTTTGCGCTTGGCTAGAGCTTATACCGGTCGAGAGAAGGTGATCAAGTTTGAGGGTCATTATCATGGCTGGTTTGATAACGTCTTGATCAGTGTGCATCCTCCACTGGAATCGGTCGGTCCGCTTGAGGCCCCTAACGCCGTGTCAGGCACCGCAGGTCAGGCCAAGAGCGCCCTAGACGACGTTATTGTTCTCCCTTGGAACAACTTGGAGGTGCTTGAGGAAGCGCTCAGCAAAAACGAGGGTGAGATTGCGGCTGTCATCATGGAGCCCATCATGTGCAACACAGGTTGCATCTTGCCCAAGGAAGGGTATCTGGAGGGGGTGCGAGAGGTTTGCAACCGAAACGGTATCGTTCTGATCTTTGATGAGATCATAACTGGCTTTCGGTTGGGTTTGAGTGGTGCTCAAGGTCATTTTGGGATTACGCCTGATTTGGCCACCTTCGGTAAAGCCATGGCAGGGGGATTCCCGCTCAGTTGTTTGGCTGGGAAGCGGGAATTGATGGAGTTGATTGCGCAAGGCAAGGTCAACCATTCTGGCACTTTCAACAGCAACGTGATGGCCATGGCTGCGGCGTTGGCCACGGTTTCTGAGTTGGAAAGTGATGGCGTTTACGAGCGTCTCTATGATCTGGGCACATGTTTGATGCAAGGCCTGACAGAATTGATGGAAGCGACAGGAATAGGAACCCACATTGAAGGTCCAGGGCCTATGTTCCATTTCGCCTTCACTGATGGACAACGCTTCCACGATTATCGCACCTTCGCGGAGCACAACTACATGGACAAATACCATCGATTTGTCGAGATTCTTCTCGACGAGGGGGTGCGAGTCATTCCCCGGGGGCTGTGGTACTTATCCACTGCTCATACGGAAGGGAATGTGGAGTTCACATTAGGGGCCGTGAGATCGGCCCTGTACAAACTGGAAGGAGGTGAGGCAACAGGGTAAGAAAGCAGGTTTTAGCCGTTTCATAAGTGTGATCGGAGACACGAATCTAAACATGCAAAAGTCACAAAAAGGAGGAAAAGATGAACGATAAGCGAATTGACAGTCTAGTGGATGATCTCTGCCGGGGGCGCATCAGCCGGCGGACATTCATCAAGCGTGCTTTTGCTCTCGGCCTCGGGGTATCTGGCGTGATGGCCCTGCTGAACGCCTGTGCCCCGGCACCCACGCCGACTCCGGCTCCAACCAAACCGCCTGCGGCTACACCCACTGTGGCTCCATCGCCTACTCCCAGACCTCTGCCGGAGGTCCTCAACGTCCTCCTCTTCTCTCACGATGCGGAGATACAACAGGCCAAAGGACCAGCCTTTGAGGAGAAGCAGGGGTTCCCGGCGGAGTTCGAGATCGTGGTGGCCGACGACAACCGGGACAAATTGATCAGCGCCCACCGCGCTGGCGCCTCCTCGTGGGACACCCTGCCCCTTTGGGCCACGGTGGCCATGGAGATGGCGGATCGGGGATGGCTGGTGGACCTGACCCCTTACCTGGAGGAGACCTTACTCAAGGTGACTGATGACTTGGTGGAGGGAGAACTTTTGTTCGCCGCTGCCACCTACAAGGGCAAGATCTACGCCGTCCCTGACAAGGTGGGAGGGCCCATCCTGCAATGGAACAAGGAGATATTGGAGAAGAGGGGGCTTGATCCGGAGAAGCCTGTAGATTGGCATAAGACCCGTTACTCCATCAACGAGTTCGTAGAGTGGGCCAAGGAGTGTACCTTCGAGGAGGGAGGCGTTCAGTATTGGGGCTTCGCCGACCAGTGGAGAGAGCAGGTTGCCGGTACTTTCCAGATGCTCATCCAGATGTATGGCGGCGACGCCTTCGATATGACCAAGAACGAACCCTACGGCGAGCCGACTATGAACAGCGAGGAGGGCATAGTGGCTCTCCAGTGGATGGTGGACCTGCTCCACGTGCACAAGTGCATCGACCCCGCCTCCATCACTTATGACTGGGTCTTCGACTTCACTCCGGGTTACCTGGGCGGTCGGACGGCCTTCATCATCACCTGGCCCTTCGTCACCCACGTGGCCCAAGACCCGGAGCAATCGGCCATCGTGGACAAGAACGGTTTCGCCCCCAACTACGCCGCCGAGACCAGCGCCACCATCGAGGGGACCGAGTTCCAGGCCATCTCCGCTTACGCTCCCCATGGGCCGGATGCGGCTTGGCTTTGGCTGGAGCACATGAGTTCCTACGAGATGATGAAACTCCAGGGGCTGGAATCGGGGTGGGCGCCCATCTACAAGTCCCTGCTCTCTGACCCGGAGATCACCAAGGCCATGTTCGAGGGGCCGGTCATCGCCCAGAGCCTGGACTATCCGCACCAGGGCTACTTCACCCCCGATTCAACGCAGTGGGATGAGATCCTGCGGGGCCATATCCACGCCGCCTTGCGTCAAGAGGTATCCCCCAAGGAGGCCCTGGACGCCGCCGTGGAAGGCATCAAGGCTATGAGGGCCAGCGCGTAATGAAAAGCTTTCGCCTTCCCCGCAAGAATAAATCTATTTCAGGGGCTCTCAGCGAAGGCATGAGGGGCTCAGCCCAAAGGCTGGGCCCCTCGATAGGCCCCCTGGAGAGACAGGAACGCAGACTGGCCTACGCCTTTATCTTTCCGGCCCTTTTTCTCATCGCCGCTATGTATCTGGTGCCCACCCTGGTGACTTTTGTGGTCAGTTTTGAGCCGGCCAAGATGGATCCCAACATCATCCAGGTATTCGATCCGGTAAATCTCAGGCAGATCAGCTTCGACAACTACCTGCGCTCCTTTCGGGACCCCGTTTGGCTGAAGGCGATGGGCAACACCGCTTTCTACATCGTTGTGGTGGTGGTGCTGGGCATGTCCTTCTCCATGGTGACGGCTTTGGTGCTCAACCAGTCCTTCAAAGGTCGAGGCTTCCTGCGCGCCCTGATCCTCATCCCCTGGGCGGTGCCCCCCATCGTGAACGGTACCACCTGGGGTTTGATCTACCACGCCGACATCGGGACCATGAACGGCGTTCTGCGACAATTGGGCTTGATCCATCAAGACTTGCTGTGGCTGGGTCATCCCCGGCTGGCGTTGTTTTGTGTCATATCGGCTACCATCTGGCGTCTCATTCCCTTCATGACCCTCTTGATCCTGGCCGGGTTGCAAACCATCCCCCGGGAGATCTATGAGAGCGCGGAGGTGGATGGCGCCAGTGCCGTGCAGAGGTTCTTCTACATCACCCTGCCCAACATACGGATGGTCCTCTTGACCGTGGTCACCCTATTGGTCGTTTGGGTCACCAAGGCCTTCGACGAGATCTGGGCCCTGACGAAGGGGGGACCTTCCTATGGGACGACGGTGATGAACTTGTGGACATACAGGCAGTCTTTTGATTTCCTTCGTTTCGGGTACGGTTCCGCCCTGGCCTATATTACGGTGGTTCTTATGGGCATAGTAGTGGTGGTGAACTTCTTGATTCGCCGCAGAGGGGAGGTTTAGGGAAAGATGAGACTGAATATCCATCGCCTGAAGAAACTTGGTTCGACCCTCTTGACCTACTTTCTGGCCCTCGTTATCGGCTTGGTCATGGCCTTTCCCTTGCTTACCCTGGCGCGGGTCAGTCTGTTCCGGCGCTTGGACCTCTATGCCAAGCCCATCCAGTGGATACCCCAGACGGTGAGATGGCAAAACTACGTGGATGTCCTGGCTCCGGACCACATCGTACCTATCAGGGCTTCCATCACTAACAGTTTCCTAGTGGCCTTCGCAGCGGCTTCCTTGACCGTGGCCATCACCTCCTTGGCCGCCTATGCCTTCGCTAGGCTTCGCTTCCCGGGGAGGAACTCCATTCAGTCGATGCTCCTCTCCGTATATCTTCTGCCCGCCATGCTCTTCCTGATACCCATATTCATGATAATGAGGCCTTTGAAACTGCTGGATACGCATCTCTCACTGATCCTTCCGTACACCGTTTGGATGACGCCCTTCGTGACCATGATCTTGAAGGACTTTTTCAACACTGTGCCGGAAGAGATAGAGGATGCCGCATTTGTTGATGGCTGCTCCAGGCTAGGGGTGATATGGCGAGTGGTTCTCCCCCTTGCGGGTCCAGGGTTGGTCGCGGCCTGGGTCTCTGCTTTCATCATGTCCTGGAACGAGTTCTTGACGCCTCTCATCTTGACCTCCAAATTGAAGGTCATCACCACTACCCTCGGTCTCTACACGTCCACCTATGATATCGAGTTAGGCCACATGGCGGCGGCGGGCATCTATGCTATCTTGCCGGTGTTGATCTTGACGCTTGTCTTCCAGCGGCGTATAGAGCAGGGTATCGTGGCCGGCGCGGTGAAAGGGTAAAGGAGGTTAGTATGCCCCCCAGAGTAGATATCGTCTTTAAGCCCATGTGCCTCAGGTTCAGCGTTTATCAAGGCGCGCCCATCTATTACTCCTGTGCCGACCCCTACGTCCAACTGGATGGCATGGAGAACATGATGGGCATTGACCCCCAGAAACAACTTATCTTTGACACCAACCTGGGTTTCCTCCCCGTGGCCCATACAGTGCTGGTCCGGGGAGAGAAAAACATCCTTGTGGACCCCAATAACAGCCACATGGGCTTTTATGGCATGTTGGCTGGTCGCCTGAGGGAGTTGGGCTTGACTCCGGACCAGATAGATATAGTAGTCAACACCCACTGTCATCACGATCACTCGGGCAGCAATTTCGTGGTGCGGGACAAGATCCTCGTAGTGGGTGAGGGCGAACTGGAGAGTGCGGAAGCGGTCTATTGGCCCCAATACGTGGAAGCCATGTTCACCGGTATCATGAAGGAGGTTCGAACCATCAATCTGGAAGATGGGCTGGTTCCCCTAGATGAAGGCGTATACGCGATCAAGACACCTGGTCATTCGCCGGGCAGCATCTGCGTCCTGGTGGAGACGGAAGACGAGCGAGTAGCCATCGTGGGCGATACGGCTATGACCCGCGACGAGTACACAAAACGGGCGCTAAGCCACTGGTACACCCCGGAACAGGTGAGGGGCATCAACGACAGCCTGGACAGGATCGTCGAGTGGGGGCCTACTCTCGTCATACCCGGCCATGACGAGGCCTTCTCCACCAGGTAGCCCTGGCCGGTTGTACAGCAAAAGTCCTGAAGGGCAAAGAGGGAGTCAATGCGACTGCCAGTTTAGCAGTAAGGAGGAATTCATGACTCGAAAAGTCAACACAGCGGTCATCGGCCTGGGCATGTTCGGTGCCTTACAAGCGCAGGTCTACGCCGAGAGTCCCTTGGCGGAACTCAAGGCCGTGGTCAGCCGCACCCCTGAGCGGGCACGAGAGATAGGTGAGTGCTTCGGCGCCAACTGGTACACTGACTTTCGAGAGATGCTGGCCCAGGAGAAGGAGGTAGACGCCGTCTCCATCGTGAATCGGGACGCGGAACACAAGGAGCCGGCCATCGCCTGCGCAGAGGCGGGGAAGGACATCTTTCTGGAGAAACCGATGGCCCCAACAGTGGAGGAGGCCGATGAGATCATTGCCGCCGTGGAGAAGGCCGGGGTACGGATGATGGTCAATTTCACCCTGCACTTCGATCCGACCTACGTGGCGGCCTACGAGCGGATACAGGCCGGCGAGATCGGCGATATAATGACCATGTTCGCCCGCCGCAACGGTACCAGAGGTGGAGGATACCCAGGACAACCCGTGCCGTACGGGAAATGGACAGACATTCTCATCTCTACCGGCATCCACGAGCTCGAGGCCATGACTTGGTATGCCAACTCCAAGGTGAAGCGAGTTTATGGCGAGTCCGTGAAACGGCTGACCATGGGCTTGCGAGGGGATGATGCCTATATGGCCCTTCTCAGGTTCGAGAACGGAGCCATCGGCAGCCTGGAATCGAGTTGCATCCTCCCGCCCACTGAACCGGCAAGGCTGAGTTCCCGATTCGACATCGTGGGCACCAAGGGGTGCATCTACATTGAGAATGTGAACAAGACTCTGCTCGTCTGCACTGAGGAGCGGTGCCACCATCCCGATGTCTCTTACTGGCCTGTCTTGCGCGGCCAGGCCGTTGGCGATCTGCGCGAGTCTATGACCCACTTTCTGACCTGCCTGCTGGAGGATAAGGAACCCATAGTGGGGGCCAAGGAGGGTCGCCTGGCCGTGCAATTGGTCTTGGCCATTCAGGAATCGTGCCGCACAGAGAAACCGGTGGAGATATCATAGAGAGCTGAGTTCAGAGGTTACAGTGCATAGCGGTGTAATAAGAGGACCGCACCGGTTTGGTGGAGTAAGAGCTGTCTAGGAAATGGGTAGCGTGAGGTTTTCTTGGACTTTCTAAGAGAACTCGGCAGAGGGAAAGGGGGTGATAGATGGGTCAGTCATTCTCGTAGTTTAACCGCAGAGACGCTCGCTGAGAGCGTCGCCAGACAAATCTCAAATTAAGGAGGAAGTTAATGAAAAGGCTAGCAACGTTACTGGTAGTTGTGGCCGTATTGGCCAGCTTTGTAGCCGCCTGCGCTGCACCCCCCCCTGAGGTGATTGAGAAGGAGGTCGTCGAGAAAGAGGTTCCGGTCACCGTCGAGGTGGTGAAGGAAGTGGTGGTCGAGAAGGAGGTCGTCGAGACCAAGATCGTGGAGAAGGTCGTCACCGCCACCCCAGAGCCTACACCCGAGCGAACAGAGAGGGAGCGTACCCTCATCATGTCCTACCCCTTCGAGCCCAGCCAGATAGACCCCCACGCCTACTTTGAAGCCGAGATCAACATGCCTTACAATGCCGTTTACGAAACCTTCTACGACTTGTGGGGACCCGATGGGGAGTTCACTCCCCGTTTGGCGGAATCCTATGAGTGGTCTGAGGATGGCAAGACCCTGACCTTCAAACTCCGCAAGGGGGTCAAGTTCCACACCGGTGAGGATTTCAACGCTGAGACGGCCAAGTGGAACTTTGATCGACTCTTCGATCTAAACCTGAGTACCGCCGGTAACTATGCCCCCTACATTGATTCGGTGGAGGCGGTAGATGACTACACGCTGGCCTTCCATATGAAGGAGCCAACCCCGGGCTACCATTTCATGTTCGCTGGCAACTGGGCCATGAAGTTCGTCTGCCCTGGGGCGGTGGAAGAACACAAGACGGCCGATGACCCCTGGGCCCACGAGTGGTTCAAGGATCACATGTGCGGCACCGGCCCCTACAAGTTCGTCTCTTACGAGCACGGTCAGCGACTAGTCATCGAAAAGTTCGACGACTACTGGGGAGGTTGGGAGGGCCCACACTTTGACAAGATGATCGAGCGCATCGTCCCCGAGTCCTCTACCCAGCGCATGCTCCTGGGGCGAGGTGAGATTGACTTGACCTGCATGCCCCTCGAACTGGAGGACATCAAGGCCCTCCAGCAGGAGAAAGGCATCACCTGCAAGTCAGATCCGACTATCTTGATATTCGTCATCAGCGTCAAGGCCACGGATGCTGGGGAGACGGGCCCCATCATGTCACAAGTTAAGGTCAGGCAGGCTCTGGCCTATGCCTTCAACTATGACGCGGTCATGGAGAACATCATGGGCATCAAGGGCAGCCGCATCTCCGATATGCTCTTCAACCCGGCTTTCGAGGGGTATGACCCCGACCACTTTGTCTACACCTATGACCTGGAGAAGGCCAGGGAACTGCTGGCCGAGGCTGGTTACCCCGATGGCGGCTTCGATCTGGAGTTGATGTGGCTGGAGGGCTTCCCCGACTACCCCCGCATCGCCGAGATGTACCAGGCCGACTTGGCCAAACTGGGCATCACCCTCAAGGTCTTTGGGGCGCCTCCCGCTACCTTCCTGGATCGCATTGCCAAGCCGGAGACCACCCCGGACCTGGTTCTACGTCCCCGGGCGTCTGGGAATCCTATCTCCTATGCCTGGATCGAGGGTTGGACCACAAAGATGTTCCCGCCCAACGGCCTGAACGAGGGCTACTACTATAACGAGAGGTTCGACGAACTGTGGAAGGCCGCAACGGTGGAACTCGACGACGCCAAGCGGGCAGAAATGGTCAGGGAAGCTGCGGCCATAGCCTCCGAGGAGGTGCCGGTCATCTGGATCGCGGCCGTCAACGATGTCATGTGCTTCACTGACTCGCTCGACGGCTTCGTCCATAGCCCCTGGTACATGTACGTCTACTGGCCCTACAACCTCTATCGCGAGTAGCTGAGGCCAGGCCAACCACCTTGCTCTCCCAGGGCAATGCCCTGGGAGAGCAAGAAACTCTCAAGGAGTTGTGATGCGCTTGCAGTATATCGTTCAGCGCTTTATGTGGATGGTCGTCTCCCTCATCGGCATCTCGCTGATCACTTTCGTCGTCTCCCATATGGTGCCTGCGGACCCCATCCGTGCCGTGGCTGGCATGGAAGCAAAAGGGGAACAGGTTGAGGAACTGAGACGGAGATACGGCCTGGACAGGCCCTTGCCCGAACAGTACCTGCGGTGGGTAGCTAACCTGGCCCGCGGCGACCTGGGGCTCTCCATACGCACCGGTCAGCCGGTGATGGAGGACCTGCGCCGGTATGCACCAGCCACCGCAGAACTGACCCTGGTCGCCATGTTCTTGGTCGCCGTCGTGGGTTTGCCTTTGGGCGTCGTCTCGGCTCTCAACAAAGATGGGATCCTGGATCACCTCAGCCGCATTATCGCCCTGAGCGGGGTTTCGATGCCCATCTTTTGGGTAAGCCTCATCTTGCAAATCGTGTTCTTCTCCCGTCTGGGCGTGCTGCCGGCCGACGGCCGAGTAGATGTCATGATCAATCCTCCTCTCCGCGTGACGGGCCTCTATACGGTAGACAGTTTGCTGGCTGGCGATATGGTGGCCTTCAAGAGCGCGGCAAGGCACCTCGTCTTGCCAGCGGTGAACCTGGCCTTTGGCTCCCTGGCCGTTTTGACCAGGATGGTGCGTTCCAGCATGCTCGATGTCCTGGGAGAGGATTACGTGCGCACAGCCCGGGCCAAGGGACTCCGGGAGCGAAGGGTGATACTCCTTCATGCGCTGAGAAACGCCCTGATACCCACCACCACCACCATGGCCTTGCAGATAGGGGCTCTGATGGGAGGGGTCTTTTTGGTGGAATTGATGTTCTCCTGGCCGGGCCTGGGTTTCTATGCCATGCGCTCCATCACCCTGATAGACTTTCCTTCTATCATGGGGGTAGCCATATTGATGACCACCGTCTATGCCATCTTTAACTTGTTAGCCGATCTGCTTTATGGTCTCCTGGATCCTCGCATCTCTATCGAGGGGAGGTCAGAATAGGGATGAGCGTAAAGGGAAAAGGGAAAACCGGCAGTAGTGCAGATCTCTTTTCGGAGGTGCAATACGCCCAACGGAGTCTGTGGCAAAATTTGTTGCGCAACCTGCGGAGCAATCCCTTGGCCATGGTCGGTCTGGTTCTCGTACTGATGGTCATTTCATTGGCCATTCTGGCTCCTTGGGTGGCACCTCACGATCCCCTGGAGGTGAACCTTGAGAACAAGCTCTTGCCTCCCGGGGGGGAGTATCTCCTGGGCACCGATGACATGGGCCGGGACTTGCTCTCCCGGTGCATTTTCGGCTTCCGCATCTCGGCGCGAACCGCGGTCAGCGTCCTCTCCCTGGCCTGCTCTGTCGGGCTCATCGTGGGAGGGACGGCAGGCTATGTCGGGGGAAGGGTTGATAACCTGCTCATGCGCTTGACCGACATGTTCCTGGCCTTTCCGGGCTACATACTGGCCATGGCCATCGCCGGTGCCCTGGGACCCAGCCTCAACAACGCCATAGTCTCTGTGGCTACCGTGTGGTGGCCCTGGTACGCGCGCTTGATTCGGGGCCAGGTGCTCTCTGTGAAGCAGAACCTTTACATAGACGCGGCAAGGATTATTGGTGCAGGGGATGTGCGCATCGTGTTGCGTCACATCCTTCCCAATTGCATGACACCTCTCCTGGTTCTGGCGACGATGGACTTTGGCATCGTCATCCTGGTGATGGCTAACCTCAGTTTCCTGGGGTTGGGCGCCCAGCCTCCCGAACCAGAGCTGGGCTACATGATCGCCAGGGGACGTCTCTACTTCATGAATCAATGGTGGGTGGCTACCGTGCCGGGGATTGCTATATTCCTTATGGCTTTGGGCACGAACCTGACGGGCGATGCGTGGCGTGACATCCTTGACCCACGAGCCCAGAGCCGCTAGGGCAAGTGTCTAACGAAGCTTCGCCTCAAACCGAAAGGTCAACGTCGTTCGCCGACGGTTTTTGACCGAGGCGAAGATTAGATGCCAGTTTAGCAGTAAGGAGGAATTCATGACTCGAAAAGTCAACACAGCGGTCATCGGCCTGGGCATGTTCGGTGCCTTACAAGCGCAGGTCTACGCCGAGAGTCCCTTGGCGGAACTCAAGGCCGTGGTCAGCCGCACCCCTGAGCGGGCACGAGAGATAGGTGAGTGCTTCGGCGCCAACTGGTACACTGACTTTCGAGAGATGCTGGCCCAGGAGAAGGAGGTAGACGCCGTCTCCATCGTGAATCGGGACGCGGAACACAAGGAGCCGGCCATCGCCTGCGCAGAGGCGGGGAAGGACATCTTTCTGGAGAAACCGATGGCCCCAACAGTGGAGGAGGCCGATGAGATCATTGCCGCCGTGGAGAAGGCCGGGGTACGGATGATGGTCAATTTCACCCTGCACTTCGATCCGACCTACGTGGCGGCCTACGAGCGGATACAGGCCGGCGAGATCGGCGATATAATGACCATGTTCGCCCGCCGCAACGGTACCAGAGGTGGAGGATACCCAGGACAACCCGTGCCGTACGGGAAATGGACAGACATTCTCATCTCTACCGGCATCCACGAGCTCGAGGCCATGACTTGGTATGCCAACTCCAAGGTGAAGCGAGTTTATGGCGAGTCCGTGAAACGGCTGACCATGGGCTTGCGAGGGGATGATGCCTATATGGCCCTTCTCAGGTTCGAGAACGGAGCCATCGGCAGCCTGGAATCGAGTTGCATCCTCCCGCCCACTGAACCGGCAAGGCTGAGTTCCCGATTCGACATCGTGGGCACCAAGGGGTGCATCTACATTGAGAATGTGAACAAGACTCTGCTCGTCTGCACTGAGGAGCGGTGCCACCATCCCGATGTCTCTTACTGGCCTGTCTTGCGCGGCCAGGCCGTTGGCGATCTGCGCGAGTCTATGACCCACTTTCTGACCTGTCTGCTGGAGGATAAGGAACCCATAGTGGGGGCCAAGGAGGGTCGCCTGGCCGTGCAATTGGTCTTGGCCATTCAGGAATCGTGCCGCACGGGGAAGGTGGTGGAGATAAACTAAGTGCAGGGCAAGTGAGGGAGGCGCGCTTGCCTGATCTACCTGGAGACCATTGCTGTTGGCCGTCTATTATTTAGGGCTCTGTGGCGCTCTGATAGAGGGGTTAGTGGACGCAAGAGGCAGGCAACTCTAGAAAAGCACGGGGGTAAATTTTGGAAAAAGAAGATAGAGCAAAAGCGGTGCTGAATTATCTGGAGGCCCGCCGGGAGGAGGTAATAGATTTCGCCTGTCAACTCGTCGCCACCCCCAGCATCAACCCACCAGGGGATGAGCGGGCGGTTGCAGAGGTCGTCCTGGCGAAGATGAAGGAGTTGGGTTTGGAAGGGGTGGAGGTGATGGCCAAGGTGCCAGAACGCCCTAACCTCGTCTATCGCCAACGAGGCAAGAGAGGGTCACCGCGACTCATCCTCAACGGCCATCTCGACACCAAGCCGGTGGGTGAGGAAGATCGGAAGTTGTGGAAGACGGACCCCCTGAAGCCGACCATCGTGGACGGCAGGCTGTATGGGCTTGGGTCCACAGATATGAAAGGCGGCGTAGCGGCCATGGTATACGCCACCGCCGCGCTCCATTCTTTGGCCCATCCCCTGGAAGGCGATTTGCTGCTCATCCTGGTGGCCAATGAAGAGGCTCCAGGAGAGTTCGGGGCCAATTGGTTGGTAAAGAATCACAACATCCAGGCCGATTTTTGCCTTGTGGCTGAACCCTGCGGGATGAAACAAGAGTTTGAGAGTCTGCCCCTGTGCGCGCGGAGCACCATCCTTTTCAAGACCAAAGTCTACGGCACCCAGATGCATAGCAGTATTTCCGACTTGTTTCCTTCGGTTAATGCCAGTGTCAAGATGGCCTGGGTCCTATGGCGGATGGCGAGGGATCTGAAACTTCATTATGAACCCCACCCTTACTACCCCAAGGGTCCCACGATCAACTTGGGCGACTTTGTCAAAGGCGGGATTTGTTATGGCGTGTATCCTGGCTACGCTGAATTCGGCAGCGATATCCGTATTATCCCTGGGATGACCTGTGAGGGAGTGAAGAGGGACCTGGAGGAATTCCTTGCGGAGCTCCGCCGGGAGGATCCAGAGCTGAAGGTGGAATTGGAGATCAAGGGAGAAGGTAGAGAACAGGAGTGGAAGTGGCTGCGAAGCGATGAGCCTTTTGTGGGGATATTGCAAAAAGCCAGCGAGCGAGTCCTGGGGCGACGGCCCCCACCGGGTGGTTTCCCAGCCTTTACCGACGCTTACTGGTTCCATTCCTACGCAGGCATACCCTCCATCCCCGCCTTCGGGCCTGGCTTGCTCCCCTTAGCCCATGGGGCCAACGAGTACGTATCCACGGAGGGAATCATCCAGGCCAGCATGATATACGCCCTGGCTGCTTTGGAGTATCTCGACTCAGGATCGCGTGGAGAAATGACATGAAACTCACTGATAGGCTATACCTGGTGGGTAGTGGTTCCCTAGGCTTCGACCTCACCGATGACTACGACTGCAACGCATATCTACTGGATGGGGGTACTGAGGCCGCTCTCATTGACGCTGGAGGAGGGAGAGATGTCCTCTCCATAATGAAGATCATCGAGGAGGATGGTGTGCCCTTGGAGCGGGTCCGCTACCTCTTCTTGACCCATGCCCATGCCGATCATGCTGGGGGTGCGGCTGGGTTCAGGGAGGAGTTGGGTCTCCAGGTCTTGGCGGCCCACGATATCGCGGATTTTCTGCAAGAGAGCGATGAGAGAATCATCGCTCTGGAGTTGGCTAAGGAGGCTGGCATCTACCCCCCTGATTTCCGCTTTCTAGCCTGTCCCGTGGATGGAGAACTGAGGGAGGGACAAAAGGTCGTCGTCGGCGACTGCGAGCTTCTGGTTATGGAAACCCCTGGCCACGCTTTGGGGCACCTATCTTTCCTGATGGAGAGGGAGGGAAAGCAATACCTCTTCGGTGGGGACGCCATCTTTTTCGGGGGGCGGATCGTCCTCCAGAACGTGCCAGATTGTGACCTCCAAGCCTATATTCGCACCATCGAGAGGCTATCGAGTCTCTCGGTGGATGTATTCCTCCCCGGTCACTTGTGCTTCTCTCTGCGAAACGGTCAGCGACATATAGATGCGGCCATGGAGGTGCTGAAAACACTGGGCGTGCCGCCTAACCTGGCGTGAGGTCGAGGAAAGTCAAGGCCGAATCGTGCTCCCGTCTTGACGTCATGCTACACGAAGATGCAGCTTTTTGCCTTTTCCAGTGAGGTGGGGAGGGATGAGCTAGATTAGCTATTTGAGGTGAAAACTGCCATGAAACAGCTCTTCCAACCGATGAAGTTGGGTCCCGTAGAGATACCCAATCGGGTGATTTTGTCACCCATGGGCCTAGGCTTCGAGACTGCCGACGAGACCTGGCCGGAGAGGTATTTCCCCTTCATAGAGGAACGATGTCGGGGCGAAGTGGGACTTATCATCACCCATTTCACTAATGCCACCCGCTTGGCTACCGCACCCCTCGTAGGCAGTTACGATGACAGGTTCCTCGATACTCACAAGCGGCTGGCAGGCGTGGTGCACCGTTACGATTCCAAGATATTCCTCCAGATCGCTGCCATGGGAGGGAAGGGGGGGGACGCGGCGCCCTCGGCCATTGAGAGCCCAAACTACTTGGAGGTGCCCCGCGAACTCACCATCAAGGAGATAGAGCAGATCATCCAGGACTTTGCCCAGGCGGCAGCAAGAGCGCGTAAGGCCGGCTGTGACGGAGTGGAGCTTCATGGGGGGCACACCTATTTGGTGGGGGGCTTCATGTCTCCCCACACCAACCGGCGACAGGATGAATACGGTGGCGATTTCGAGGGCCGGATGCGCTTCCCGGTGGAGATTGTGCGAGCCATCAAGCGGGAAGTAGGGGGTGATTTTCCCGTGGGCTTCAAGTTCAGTGCATGGGAGGAACTAGAGGGTGGAGTGGACCCGGAACTGGGCGTTCGCATCGCTCAGCGGATGGGGCAGGAAGGGGTTTGCTACCTCCATGTTTCCTCCACCTCCGCTACTTTGGGACTGACCTCCAAGTACCCCTCGCTTCCCACTATGTATGTCCCTCGCAATACCCTGCTGCCCCTGGCCAGGATGGTGAAAGAGGCGGTGAAGGACGTGCCGGTAATCGCCGTCGGAGCCATCGGGGAACCTAACGAGGCTGAGGAGATGATAGCCCGTGGGGATTGCGATCTGATGGCCCTGGGTCGTGCCCTCTTGGCCGACCCCCATTGGGCTCGCAAGGCCCGACTGGGCCGACGGATTCGGCCTTGCATCCGCTGCAATGTGTGCTATCAGCAACTTTGGAAGCTGCACGCTACCGTGGTCTGCACGGTGAACCCTTACCTGACCCTAGAGGCCCAAGAGCCATTGCCACCCATCTCCAGGAAGAAGAAGGTCATGGTGGTGGGCGGCGGGCCAGGGGGGATGGTAGCTGCCCTGACCGCTGCGGAGCGGGGACACCAGGTCACCCTCTACGAGAAGAGCGGAGCCCTGGGTGGAGAGCTGATCCCTGGCAGCCAACCTCTCTTTAAGTCAGAGATTGGGCGGCTGCTCCGATACTGGAGGGAGGAAGTGGCCGACTCCCAGGTCGAGGTCCGGCTTAATACTGAGGTCACACCCGATTTGGTGAGGCGAGAGAGTCCTGATGCCTTGGTGGTGGCCGTGGGGGCTGTCCCCATCATGCCCTCCATTCCCGGCATCGAGGGCCCGAACGTGCTGAGCGCGGTGGAGGCCTTCCTGGAACCAGACAAGCTTGAGGGGAAGGAGATCGTCATCCTGGGCGGTGGAGATGTGGGGTGTGAGTGTGCGGTTTTCCTGGCTCAGCAAGCAAGTAAGGTCACCATAGTGGAGATGCTGGAAGAGTTGATGCTGAACCAAGACGTCCATAGCACCAGGATGGATCTCCTCAAGATGCTGGAGGATGCAGAGGTCGAGGCTTTGACCGGCACGCAGGCTACGGAGATCACGGAGAATGGGGTTACCTTGCGCTCGAGTACCGGATCTGAGCAGTTTCTGAAGGCGGACTTTGTGGTGGTGTCGGTAGGCATGCGTCCTCTCAGCCAGGTGACCCATCAACTGGCCGGAGAATGCCCGGACGTGCGGACCATTGGCGACTGCCTGGAGCCTCGGCGGATTCGGGACGCGGTGGTGGAGGGGGATCTGGCAGGCAGGCTGATTTGATGATCGTGTGTCATTGTCGCTGCAATACCCATATAGTTGCAAAGGAGATTGATTGTGCCATCAGACGAAATGTTGTCAGAACAACCAATTCGCGTCTCACGTCGGGCGCAAGAGGTGCCCTGGTCGGGCATCCGGCGAATGTTCAACTTGGCAGCCAAGGTGCCAGATGCTATCAGCTTGGCCGTTGGCCAGCCAGACTTTGACACGCCACGCCATATTGTGGAAGCGGGTCAGCGGGCTCTGGATGAGGGATATACGCGATATGCTCCAGCCCTAGGGATGCTGGAGCTGCGAGAAGCCATTGCCAGGAAAGTTTGGAGGGACAACAAGATCAAAGCTGACCCGCAGACGGAGATCATCGTTACGGTAGGTGCTATGGAAGGTCTCCTCCTTGCCTTGATGGCGGCGCTGGATCCTGGTGATGAGGTAATCATACCAGACCCGGGATACACGAATTACGAGCATCTTATTCGAGTGGCCACCGGCACACCGGTCCGCGTTCCAGCACGGGAGGAGAATGAGTTCAAGCTGGGTCCCGATGATGTGGAGCAAGCCATCACCGAGCGAACGAGGGTCTTGATCATCAATTCGCCAGCCAACCCTACGGGTGTGGTGATGCTCAGATCCGATTTGGAACAGATGGCTGAAATCGCTCAACGGCACAATCTGGTTGTAATTTCCGATGAGGCTTACGAGAAGCTTATTTATGATGGCTTGGAACATGTGAGCATTGCTAGCTTCCCAGGGATGAAAGAACGCACTGTCTCCGTCTACACCCTTTCCAAGGCCTACGCTATGACCGGTTGGCGCATCGGGTTCGTTGTAGGCGCTGATCACCTGATAGACCCGATGCACAGAATGCAGGCGGGCGTGGTTTCTTGTGTTGCCCCCTTTATCCAAAAAGCCGCTGTTACGGCTTTAGATGGCCCGCAAGATTGCGTTGATGAGATGGCGGCCCAGTACGACGCCCGGAGGAAGTTTATTGTGGAAGCCCTCAATGAGATTGAAAGCATTAGTTGTTTAGAACCGAAGGGTGCTTTCTACGTGTTTCCCAATATCTCAGCTCTTGGTCGTCCCTCTGAGGAGGTCGCTATATTGCTGCTAGAAACGAGTAAGGTGATCTGTGTACCAGGAACTGCCTTTGGACCTCGGGGGGAAGGCTATCTTCGTCTCTGCTACGCTTCTCCGTTAGAGAATCTGGAGGAGGGCGTCAGGCGCATAAAAGAAGGCGTGGCAGGACTCCAGAGATGGTCATAACAGTTTGACGAAATACACCTGCTTCGCGTTGCAGAAGGAACAATCATGCGTATTGGTATTGCCAGAATTGCACAGGAAACAAATACCTTTTCGCCAATCCTAACGGGCATGGAAACGCTGAGAGCTAACGGTATTGCTCGTGGTGAGGAAGTTCTTGAAGACACCTCGGAGTGGTCCGGTGTCCCTGGCTTTCTCGATGTGGTGGGGGACGAGGAGCTCGTCGGAATCATCTCTGTCCACGCTAGGCCGGCCGGATGCCTGACCGCGGAAGCCATGAATACGATTCTGGAATGGTTCACCGAAGACTTGAAAAGGGCCCTTCCTTTAGATGGGCTGCTATTGGCCATACATGGGGCTTTTGCCAGCGTTACCGACCCGGACGTGGAAGGGTTGGTGCTTCAAAGGGCACGGGAAATCGTGGGGGGCAATGTACTTATCGGGGCCGCCATGGACCTTCATGCGAACGTGACGCGGCGCAAGATCGAGAATGCTGATCTGATACGCGGGTATCATACCCACCCTCACGTGGATGGTCGTGAAACCGCTCAGAAGGTGGCCGAGATGGTCGTCGCTGCTCTGCGGGGGGAGACCAGACCGGTCATGAGCGCGATCAAGATCCCTATGATCACTCCTGCCGAGACTCAACTCACGGAAGAATATCCCATGAGACAGTTGATGGAGTTGACACGACGCCAGGAAGAGGATGAGCGGGTTCTAGCATCCTCTGTCTTCGCCGTGCAACCTTGGATGGATGTCCCAGAGATGGGATGGTGCACTGTGGTAGTGACCGATGGAGACCAGGAGCTCGCGGATCGGCTGGCCAGGGAGTTGGCGGACATGGCTTGGAATCAAAGGGAAGAATATATCCAGCCCTGTCCTACCTATGTGGAGGCGCTGGATGAGGCCTTTTCAACCGACGTTCGACCCGTGGTGATATCTGACTTTGCTGATATGATGTCGGGTGGGGGAACGGGGGATTCCACCTGGTACTTGAAGGAGTTCTTGTTACGAAAGCCTCAGGAGCCTTGCTACCTCACTATGGTTGACCCGGAAGCAGTCAAGAGGATGGCCGAGGCAGGCGAGGGAGCCGAGGTCACTATTATGCTAGGTGGGAAGCAGGACAACATCTATTCCAGCCCCGTTGAGGTGACCGGACAGGTGCTCCGGGTGTTACCCGCCTCTCTTGAGAGAGGACTCCCACAAAGCATGGGGCTGACAGTCGTTTTGAAGATTGGAAACATCTACGTTGTCGTTTTTGAGCGCTTAGGACCAGGACACGATCCAATCATCTATTCTGCAGTAGGGCTGGATCCTAAGAAGGCGAAGATTCTTATCGCCAAATCCATCGTGGATTTCCGAGAGGGCTATAAAGATGTCACGAAGCGCTTCCTCTTGGGGGAAGCACCGGGGCTGTGCCCTTCCAATCTACGGTCGCTGAAGTGGAAAAATGTGCCCAGGCCTATCTTCCCCTTGGATGACGAGATCTCTTGGAGCAGCGCAGAGGCTCCCGTATACAGAAGCCGTCCAGGGAAATAGAAAGCTATCACCCGCGGAGAGCCCGACGTTGACTAGCGAGGTGTAAGGCCATTTGACAGAGGAGGAAACGTAATCATGAACTACCAGAAGTACGGTTTCATGGCTCCCCGCAGTGAGATTGCCACTAGCGCTGGCGAGGCAGCCGCTTTGGCTGCGACGCTTGGCTTCCCCGTAGTCTTGAAAATAGTCTCTCCGGATATCATCCACAAAACCGACGTGGGAGGTGTCGAACTGGGCCTCGACTCCGAGGATGAAGTAAGAGCTGCCTTCTCTCGCATCATGAGCAGCGTTCGTGAAAAGGCACCTCAAGCTCGGATCGAGGGCATCAGCGTAGAAGAGATGTGTGAAGAGGGCATCGAGATCATCGTTGGGCTCAACAACGATGAGCAATTTGGCCCAGTCATCATGTTTGGATTGGGCGGGATATTCACCGAGGTTCTGCACGACGTCGTTTTCCGCGTCTT